>Ga0209914_1003058_pt1 | contig 12416 bp, 12 predicted proteins | sample ThiBiot_500_plan_FD_183949 | JGI IMG/M metagenome (GOLD analysis project Ga0209914, IMG submission 183949) | Wastewater bioreactor microbial communities from Cape Town, South Africa - Thiocy_cont_500_plan (SPAdes) | ecosystem: Engineered > Bioreactor > Thiocyanate-remediating > Anaerobic-Aerobic...
TGGTGGTCGACCTTGCCCTCGATGTAATGATTTTTCAGATGATACGAGATATTCAATTTCCATTTGTTGATGTCTTGTTTTTATCACATGTATCAGATAAACGAATGATACGTTCAAAAATGCTCTTATAAATGTTTACTTATCCGATAGTCATCTATTACATCATTAATTCTATAATAGAAATTCTACTTGACTAAATAAATGAATATAACATTGATATTGTTTAGCCAGTTATTATGCATTTCACAATCAAACCGTTTACTAAACATAATCTAATAGATACGAATAAAATTTTTGACAAACGCAATTGGGAAATATATATTCCACAACTACAACATAGTTATTTATTTGGTATGAAGCAAAAAAGAATGCAAAAATACTGTGTGGTTACTGAATAACATACTTATACCGTCCGTAATACTCTTATATGATTTTCAATTTTTCAATCCATTTTCTCACTTATATTTATAGTATTAAGATATGCGAATCTATATTTGACCAAAGTCCAACTATCTATAAAGTATGTGATATTTAGGCACAAAATTTGTCCGAGTTAGCATATTTGCATCAGCATATAGCTGACCAAACAAACAATGGCACATGGAAGCTACCCATTCACTATCTTTAGCTCTCTAAATCGAATGTCCATTCACATTGGTGTATCACTGGTAACTACATAAAAGATGAACGACTTTTTCGTAGGTATCCTTCGCTAACCATATAATGACATAACACTGATTATCTACAATACTTTATCTCATATCTGACAACATATTAAAACATCTCATTCGTAACGAGAATTCATAATATATATGATTCCTGACATATCATCTTTATATCTCATCTTTGCCTAAATTAAGCATATAATTGAACAATTGAATGATCACATTTATTTCTTTATAGCGCATGCTTAATTGATTTATCAATCGAGTCTCAGTTACAAATATATGCAACATATCTAATGAACCCGACTTTGGTCGCATACATTCATTAATTCCATTTCGTTAAAGACGCATCATATAAGTCATTCATAGAGCCAACTACCAAACGCTACTGAATATACATTTTATACGTGTCGCTCCGATATTCGTTTAGTATTTCTGACAAATCATAGTGTCACAACATCATTACTTTCTTCGAATTAACTAAAATAAATGAAATGAACTATGGTAACAAATAGTCATTTGTGATGTGATTTTTGATGTATTGAGTGAATATAATCTTGTTTTTCGAATTAACTAAAATAAATGAAATGAACTATGGTAACAAATAGTCATTTGTGATGTGATTTTTGATGTATCGAGTGAATATAATCTTGTTCTTCGAATTAACTAAAATAAATGAAATGAACTGTGCTAACAAATATTCATTTATGATGTGATTTTTGATGTATTGAGTGAATATAATCTTGTTCTTCGAATTAACTAAAATAAATGAAATGAACTCTCTTAACAAATATTCATTTGTGATGTAATTTTTGATGTATTGAGTGAATATAATCTTGTTCTTCGAATTAACTAAAATAAATGAAATGAACTCTCCTAACAAATATTCATTTGTGATGTGATTTTTTATGGATTGAGTCAATATAATCTTGTTCTTCGAATTAACTAAAATAAATGAAATGAACTATGGTAACAAATATTCATTTGTGATGTGATTTTCGATGTATTGAGTCAATATGATCTTGTTCTTCGAATTAACTAAAATAAATGAAATGAACTCTTATAACAAATAGTCATTTGTGATGTGATTTTCGATGTATTGAGTCAATATAATCTTGTTCTTCGAATTAACTAAAATAAATGAAATGAACTCTCCTAACAAATATTCATTTGTGATGTGATTTTTGATGTATTGAGTGAATATAATCTTGTTCTTCGAATTAACTAAAATAAATGAAATGAACTCTCATAACAAATATTCATTTGTGATGTGATTTTCGATGTATTGAGTCAATATGATCTTGTTCTTCGAATTAACTAAAATAAATGAAATGAACTCTTTTAACAAATATTCATTTGTGATGTGATTTTCGATGTATTGAGTCAATATAATCTTGTTCTTCGAATTAACTAAAATAAATGAAATGAACTGTATTAACAAATATTCATTTGTGATGTAATTTTTGATGTATCGAGTCAATATGATCTTGTTCTTCGAATTAACTAAAATAAATGAAATGAACTATGGTAACAAATATTCATTTGTGATGTGATTCTCGATGTATCGAGTCAATATGATCTTGTTCTTCGAATTAACTAAAATAAATGAAATGAACTGTGATAACAAATATTCATTTGTGATGTGATTTTCGATGTATTCAGTCAATTATCCTGTGGTTAGAATAGTATACTAGATTTATGAGCTATTGTTTCTTTGCGATTGTAACAGATAGGAATGCGCGCTACATTTCTGCTTTAGAATATATAGTTGCATTGGAAACTGTGATGAATGTTAAACTCTGTGTATTTTAATTTTTTTGATAATTAACATGAATAAAATAATCTGGAGTATTGCTTTGATTAATTAGTGAGTAAATGATTGGAAGTAATGAGGGGAATGTAAAGAAAATTTCTTGCGTTTTTCGCATGAAAGATGCCTAAATTTGTTAGAAAACCTGCAAATAATTTTACTGACACTTGTTAGCTGCTGTTTGTGTGGTATAAATTTTTATGTGTGGATTTCTTGATAGAGATCCATGAGTAACAAGTTATGATTGATGGACATTGATATGTGATATAGTTGAAACTCTTGGGATATTCTATATGATTGATGAATTCCCAGTTATATTTTCAATATGCATACGGAGAAAAATATGGTTTGCACGTGTCTTAGAAAGATGAAATTGCGAACTGTATACATTTTCGAGAGTAGTTGACAGTAGTTTTCATTCGTAAATGATGAAATTTGAAATTTATAATAGAAAATGAACATCGTTCAAGTTGTACACGTGATATACAAAAAAACTGCATTTTACCGGATTTTTGATGATGCTATGAAATATGAAGTCAAATATTTTTCAAACAATAAATTCTGAAATTTGAATTCGAATAATAATGATTATACTAGAATAGCTTCGTTCGATTTATTTTGAACTTAAACTGTCACCTATGAACTTAATCCAATTTTGTAAAGAGTGATTTCGTCTATTTGATTTATATATACAAAGAGAACGAACGATTAAAGTACACGACCCGTCGATTTCTCTTTTTCACAGCTGTTTTTCGTTAGTGTTTCTCTTTGCGTCTTAAAAATGATATATATTCGTTTTTATTCAACGGGTCGATTCGTTTTCGAATGCCTCTACATAATCACAGTAGTTCAGTCGTTTTAAAACGGCAACGTATTCGTTCGTCAACGGTTGACATCGACATTTTATTTGAAAATTGCACTGATACATCGAAAACTCGTCGTGCAACTTTAATCGGCATCCCATCGAATGTCATCAATTTATCTAAACAAACCAAACGAACAAATCTTTCTGTTCAACCAACTGTTTTCATTTACAATGAAGAAACATTTCAAGAAGTATGCTATCGATCAATTGAAGATATTCGAACAATTGCCGATAACGAATGTCTTTGGATCGATGTTACCGGTGTACACGATCACGAACTTCTTACACGTCTCGGTCGATGTTTTCACATTCATCCATTAGTCATCAATGACATCGAAATAACCGAGCAACGTACGAAATTAGACGTGTTCGAAGACGCACTTTTTCTCGTTGCTAAACTTATCTATCCCGATAATCATCAACAGAATACACATATCGAACAGATAAGTTTCTATTTGAAAGAAAATCTTCTCATTACATTTCAAGAAACACCGAAAGACATTTTCGAAAATATTAAAAATCGAATTCGACAGAATAAAGGTCGAACACGTCGATCGAAAATCGACTATCTATTCTATTCGTTAGTCGATCGGATCGTCGATCGATACATGGACGTACTCGATTTAATCGGTGCACGAGTCGAAGCTATCGATCATCAGCTCATGAGAAATCTAACGCGTGACACACTCGAACAAATCTATGATCTCAAACGTGAAATGCTCTACTTTCGTCGTTCGATCTATCCATTGAAAGAAATCATAACCAAACTACAAAAAGACGAAGAAACTGACATTATGCAAGAGAGTACAAATATTTATTTGAAAGATCTTTTCGATCATATCGTTGAAGTCAACGATACAATCGAGACGTATCGAGAAATGTTAGCATCATTTATTGATTTCTATATGATGTTAAATTCGAATGCAATGAATCAAGTCGTTAAAACATTGACAATTATATCGACGATTTTTATTCCATTGACATTTATCGTTGGCGTTTACGGAATGAATTTCGATAATATACCTGAACTTCGTTGGACCTACGGATATTTTATTATTCTCGTTTGTATGGCTGTACTCGTACTGATTATGTTGTGTTGTTTTAAACGAAAGAAATGGTTTTAGACATCGAACAGTTTAATTTCGCCATTTTTAAAATCAGATTTTTGATTACAAAGTTGTTTTAACAATAAATTATGTGAAATAACAAAGATATTCTCTTCCGAACGAGTTCGAATCCAATCGAGAAATCGTTGACAACGTTCAGTAATTCTCTCCGGCGAATAGATACTTTCAGGATTGAGTTTATCGAGCCATTCGTGTTCATCAAATGTTGACAATTGTTCGATTAAATTGGGAAACTTTTGTTTTAAATCTTGAATTGAACTGCCCGTATCACAGGGTTCGGTGCATTTCTCTTGTAAATCAGGATGAATAATCAATGGAATGTCAAGTCGATCAGCGAAAACAAGAAGATAACTTTGAATCGTTCGTGTCAATGGCGAACAAACGATCAGATCGATCTGAGGAATTGATTTCACGTGTTCAATCGTCTCTTGAGCTTGCGTTCGACCGTGAGGACTAAGATCCGGATCGGGAATATTGAAATTATAAGGTTGAATATTATGCAGAGCTTCGAAATGACGCATAAAATAAAGTTTTTTTCTCGAATTCATAACTTCTAGAATTTGAATTTACAAAAGTTTATTTAAAAAATCTATCGTCAACGAATCGTTGTTTATATAAAATATTCATGCAGTCAAGTGCATTGATAAGATCCGTGCAAGTCAGTTGATTTGCTGGTCGTTGACATTTTCTAGCGAATGTTTGCGCAAGTTTGAGTAGATCTTTTGTTGTTTGTTGACAAGATTCGTCGATAACACCGTCCATAGTAATGAAATTCGTTTGTCAATAGATGTCGATTTGTACAAGTGTATTTGACCAACACAAAGAAAGAAAAAAAACAAACGCCAATGGTAACGATTGTTTTACTTCGAACGCACATAAGCATTGACCTCATATGCGCTCACTGAACTTTTTTTCTCTTTTTCTGCTTTAACCATGTCCGAATCACCAACACAACAACAGATTAATGTCACTCAACTTTTGGATACATTTCAATTGCTCGACAAGAATAAAGATGGCGAAATTAGTTGCAAAGAATTTCGATCGGCTTGTGACAAATTACACATACCGATCGATAAGAATCGTTTGAAAGAGATCTTTCAACATCGTCGAAATATTTCGTTCGATGAATTCTGTCAAATCATGCAACAATTTCAATGTCAATCGGACGATGCTTATTTTCAAGAAACATTTCGTGCTTTTGACAAGAATGCCGATGGTTTTATAACGGCAAAGGAAATTAAAAAAACAATGAAACAACTAGGCGAACCGTTAACAGATAAACAAGTGAAAGATATGTTGAAAACAGCGGATACCAATGGCGATGGGAAATTATCGAAAGAAGAATTTCGAAATCTCTTCGATCGATTGACACAATTTATGACAATTGAACAATGTCATACGGACGAACAACCTGTTCAACATTTATTCTAAGAAAAAACAAAACTTGTAAATATAGTTATTCATGTTTTTGATGATGATGATAATAATAAAAACAATAATGAGAGTATGGAAATGGTTTGTTTTGTTGAATGATTATAAAATACTTCGAGTTTTCTTAATTCCATCAGCTGAATTCTTGGGCAGATCTGTAAATGACATCGACGAATTTCTGCGGGTCGATCGAAGTTCGAACATTGATTCGACGGACAAACAACCGAACGATACTGCAGACCGATGTCACACGTTGTCGAACACTAAACTTCGTCATTAGTTTCGATTTCTCTCGAGATGAAATACTCACCGATGACCATTCGCCTAGAATCCAAGCCGAACAACTAACATTACTCGTACAGTATTCGTATTCTCTTGGTTTTAACTTCAGATCGCAATATTCATCATGAACGAAGAGATTTTCGTATCGACAGACAACAAATCGATAGCGAATACCTCGACATGTCAAACACTGAAAACAAACGAATCAAATTAAACAGACAAAAGAAAAGGCCGATTACCGGTTGCCAAGGATAGATTTCCCAAGAAGGAGCCGGACATTGATTTTGACATAAACTTCTCGTCTCAGGTTTGAGTTCATAAGCACATTGATCGTCCTCAACTGGTCGATCATTTCGAATGCATTGAACGTCTCGTTGTCGACTCGGTCGACGCGAAAGACAATTGCATTCAGACCACATCGAATAGTTCCATTTTGCTGGCGCACAAGCCTCGTCTGCACATCGTTCTGTATCGATCATAAACTCTCGAAGACAGAACTCCTCAGACACGGGCAAATCCGATTCATTTCGACATTGAACCGCTCGTTTTCGAAGACAATATCCATCCAAATAACATCCCTCACTCCAAGCTCCATACACCCAGCCGATGCCTCGGCAATCGCCTTCACACGAAACAATTCGTTTCGGTTTTTTGCCGAAATATTTTCTGCAAATCTTCTCATCGACGATTTCGTTCATTGATAAACATTCGTAATCGACGTATCGATAGCCTTGACCACATCGTGTCGAACAGATTCCTTGTTTTTTCATTCGCCATTTGAATAAATTTCGATCGTTTCGACTAAACGGCCGGTAATATTCCCAAAGAACTTCAGTTGTCGGTCCTCGAAATCGATAGTACATCGAAATCACTCGAATTTCGATGCTTGAATTCAATCGACCGGTAATCAACAGATTTTCTCGTTTCGATTGAAAACCATTGTAGAAAATCTTCGATTTCTCATAATGAAAAGTCACATTATACAATTGCAGATTGTCGTAGCTATTCAGAAGATATTTTCCATTCGAAACTTTCATTGAGAGATAATATCGATCGATCTTTCGGGATATTTGAGTGATATTTGCAAAAGTTGTGTTCACCGGTAGGATGAGGATCTTCTTCGTCGATCGAATTCTTCGTTTTCCTTGAATAAATCGACAAGTTCGGTTCTGTCCATTGCAAATTCCACACATATCCTTCGTCGATTGAGATTCGTATTTAAAATCACAACCAAATCGAACGCATTTCCCGTTGATACAGATATCATCGTTGTCATTTTCAGGCGTACAAGATGTCCCGTCATCGACCCGGTCGTTGAAGATAAACGATCGTTCGAGAGAATCATTCGAAACTTTACAAATAAGTTTACAACGTTCCCAAGGTAGAACATTGTATTTCGGTTCGAAACGAACGTTTTTCGGCAAGAATAATTCGTCCGTTCGATCATCGTATTTCGAACATTGTTCTTGTCGAAATCGATCGGACTGATTCTCTTCACATGGCTAAAAAAAGTCATCAAATCAAAGTTTTTTTTGTTTGGAAATAAAGTTTACAGGATTCGTTTCACAAGCACGTATTCGAACGGGTTGTCCGGAGCAGTATCGACCTCCATTTTCCGGTCTCGGACGGTCGCAAGTTCGCCAAGATTTCTGAACTGCACTTCCACAAGTTCGAGTACACGATGACCAATCGGACCATTCGCCCCATTGGCCATCGATCGTTTTTATTTCACGAAAATCTCGGCATTGACCACGAAGACAACGTCGTCGATCGTTCCAATCGGAACAAACCGTTCCATCAGCCCAATGAGCGTGATTTGTTACACAAATCGAAGCATTGGCTTGACAGTACAAACGCGAACATTGAGCCTTCAAATCATTACAAAATCGAAATTTGCTCCCGAATGCTCGTTGGCATTGTTCATCTAAATCATTCGCATATCCAGGCAAATCAAGTCTAAATTGATTCTTTTTCGGTCGATTATTCAAACAGGAAAATCGATTTGACCTTGAGAAGGAAAAATTAATAAAAAAAAAAACGAAAATATTCAATCGATTTACTCGATATGAATTGTAAAATAAAACCGACTGCAATTCGACCATTGATAATGATTGTGATTGAACAACAGCGAAGGCGCCATGAGGTTCGGTTCGTCATTCAATTTCAAACAAACCGGTTCATTATCATGTCGAATTCCAAATCTACGTAGAGAAAAACAAATCTTTCACTTTTAACTTTTCTTTTTGGTTTACAAATGAGCGATCTCATGAGCGATTGTAAACGCTGTTGCATAGCCATTGTCATGAACAATCGCACAATTAGTCGACGAATTACACATCGTGCCTAATTCCGTCAAACCAAGAGTATCACATTTATTCTCTCCTCGTTTGTTACAAAGGAGTTTTCTATCAGAATTCAAATTCTTCAACTAGAATCAACAAAAAAAAAAGGAGAACTTGTTCTACCGAGTGAGAAGAATTGCAGCGTCATGAGTTCGATTCGATTGTTGTTTCCAAATGCAGAAATTCTTGAGAATCACTGCTGCATCATCCGTCGAAAGAATTTCATTCTAATTCAAAGAATTCAAATTTTTTCTTCCGTTGTTATTCTCTTACACTTTGCTCGAAATTCAATTCAACTAATCCGACCATTACAATCTCGATCCGATTGCCGATACTTGCGTCCGAATATAAATACGCAACATAATCAAATAAACTATTTATATACGATCGAAGATTAATATTAATATGAAAATCCTTCATCGATTGATCGTAGACAACAAGTGTCTCGATAGAAATCTCATTCGATAAATAACCTTGAAACGTTCGATGAGAAAATGTTTATATTTCCGAACAAAAACGACTCACTAATCTGTACAAATGATGATAGAAGACCATAAAGCCAAATGAAAATTTTTATCTTCATTTTTTCTTTGATCGATTAGAAAAAAAAAGAACGACGAAAATTCTCGTTCGATTTAACATCATAATTAAGTCATATAAAAAATACGCACACACACACTTGTCAATGTCACAATATGTTTTTCTTCTAGGCACTTGTCTTTTTTTTACTGCTCGATTTTGGTTTAGCCGATTTTTTCTTCGGTAATTCGACAGGTGATAAAAGTAATTTAGTTAAATCTAAAGTCGAATTTAATTAATAAAAAAAATAAAAGAAATAGACGAATGTTTTTACCATCGTAAAGAAAATATCCGTCCGCACACATCACTTGTGACAAAAGCAGTTCGATTTCCTCCTCCGGCCAATCGCAGTTCTTCAATAAATTCGTAAAATCATCGATCATTAATTTAGCTGTTCGTTTCGGATCGAGTGTATCGAATGCTTCTTCGAGATGTTGTCGATCCTCATCCGGTGGATACCAGTATTCATGAACGACACTCAAATATTCTTGATAAGTCAAACGATCCATCGGTTCAGCTAGAAAAGCAAATCTTTGTTTGTTTCGTTCGAAAGAGATCACAGACCATCGTCTTGCATTTCGTTTGGTTTAGTTTGTTTCGCTGCTTTGGCCTTTTCCATCATGTCTTTGATGACATCCTCCGAAGGATTCTGTCCAGAATGACGAAATGCATCGCCCATTTCTTCTAAAAGAATGAAATTGTTCTTTTTCGCCATTTTATTGAAGCCAAATTTGACATCTAAATGAACAAATTTCGTTGTTTTGTTTCTTCTCCTTTGCTCTTACATTCTCGAGAAGTTTCATCGAGAATTGATTCTTCATTGAATTCCTTCAAAAAAAAACAGATAAAACTCTTCTTCGATATTCAGAAAAACTCGATCCTACGAGAAAATCTTCGGCAGTATTCAATGCCGATTCGGTTTCTTGTTGTTCACTTGCATCCATTTTCAGTGTTCGAAACAAGCTCTCGAGAGGCAAAAAGGATCAGTCTCTCTCTCTCTTTTTTTCTTCTCTTTATTATTATTATTATTATTTTGTTCTTTCACGCAAGCAAATAGACAAATGTAAAAAATATAGAAAAAAAAAGAAGGAAAATGAACAAAGCCAAACAATTGAATACACGCACAGAGAAAGAAGCAGATAATATGAGAGAGAGAGAGAGAAATGTAATATACACACACGCAGAAAAGAATTTTGATTTTCGAATTGAATATGAGAGAGAAATAACTAGTCTAAAGAGAAAAATAATTTTCCCATGTGAATAAAATATTGATTTGTTAGTGGAGATGATCAATATCTTCATCGTAATCGACTCCACCAGCATAGAGATCAGCTAGTCGAGAGAATTTCGGTCCCCATGAATAGAGAAAACGAAAATCATGATCGTCTTGATAATGAGTGGATTCAATCGAACTTAAATCTGACGCAATTGACCCTTCACCTTCATATCGATAATGCAATTGTGTATCATTAGCATACGAACTTATCTGTTGTTCAGTTAATTTCTCATCAATAAATTCACGTAATGGCGGTCGATGCGTCATCATCGTGTCCGTATAACCGTTATTATGCAAGCCACCATTCGCAAGAATCTCTTCATCAGTCAACGCATAAACTGGCTTCTTCAAAACGCCAAGATTATATGTCGAATGATCTTCTTCGCCAGCTGTTTCTTTGTAATCAATAATATTATCTCGTGTATCATCAGGATACAAACCAGCTAAAGTTTTCTGTTGTTGTCGTTTTCGTACACAAGTCAAAAGACCTAAAGCGATGATTGTGCCTAAGAGTAGCAAAACTAACGCAATGATCAACCAAGTGTACCAAGGAACGATGATATCATTCGCTCGACCGAGAGCAGCAGCTGTGCATGAATTCGTCAGCGAACAGGGACAAGCTCCGGCGTTTGAATTGGCCGATGTCACCGGCGAATTCATGTCGAGATAGTAGCCATTCGATTGGAGATTTCGAATGCAACCGTTGAATGTATTGACTTGTGTTAGCGATGGATAGAGACCTGAGATAACCGAACCAGTGGGCGGCAAACCACCGAGATACAATTGTACATTGGAAAGATCGTATGTATTCAATGTATCATTGACTGAAACGACGTATTGGCAATCGTTAACCGAGAGAAGAATCGTCGAGCCGACGTATTGATATTCGACGTGATACCAAGTCGATGCGTTTAGGATTTGATTCGACGCATCGACAATCGTCTCACGAAAGTGAAAACGTAGTTTTGTTTGATAGATTTCGATCGCATTCCAGAAGAAATCATTGACTGACGGTGTATTTCGTCCGTAGAGAAGAATCAATCCGTCGATCACTGGCGATCGAACAGCGAAATCGAATGAGAATCGAGTCGGTGCTCGATTCGAGAATTTCGCACCATCGAAAACCGCGTAACCGCCACCGTTTTCGTTGAAACTTCGACCGAGAACTTGACAATAAGGTCCAAGTGGTGCGTAACTTTGCAATGACGAACACGGACAGTAAGTTAGTCCGTTGAACGAATAGGTCGTACAGCCTGTTTGAATGTTAGTAAAATTCGTTGAATAAGTCGAATTGACACAATCAGGTGAATCGAGAACGTTGACGCCGACGAACGCCGTTCGATTGGTGTCGATGGAATAAGGCTGCGGTTGGATCGTTCGTGTCGGTCGACAGATTGTTCCTTGAGGACAAACATAACCCGAACATGGGTTCGGTCCACTTGCATTCGCGATAATACCGAATCGAGACGAAAACGAAGCGAGATTTTCGTTGACGAGATTTTCGATATAAGATTTTTCCAAAGATGGAATCGAAAAAACGACGTCGGTCAACGCTTGTTGTTTAGCTTGAGCGAACGGCAACGGTGGAAAATAGGGACTTCGATATTGATAAACAGGTCGAACAGCAAGAATCGTGATTGTATTCGAGCCAATCGAAAGTATCGATGCAAGTGCATTTCGAAGGACATTCAAACGATTGCCAAGTGTTGGATCGATGAGTGTTTCGGGCGTTTCGCCTTGAATACGAATCGTAGCCGCCTTACGAACGTATTCACTGTCGATACTTGTCACGCCGAGTTCAGTCGTGCTCAATGCCGTCGATGATGCAATCGGTTTGGTTACATCGACACGAACTGTTGTCGTGCCTGGATAAAGTGCATCGGACGTACTTAATAGACCGTTGACGGTATTGAATGTTAATCCGTTTGTTGCGTCACGAAATGCGTAAACTCGATCGGCACGAAACCAATCATCTAAATCTTGAACATAGATCGAACCAAGCGGCACATTTCGTAATGAATTCATGTAACCATTGACGT
>Ga0209914_1003071_pt1 | contig 12366 bp, 9 predicted proteins | sample ThiBiot_500_plan_FD_183949 | JGI IMG/M metagenome (GOLD analysis project Ga0209914, IMG submission 183949) | Wastewater bioreactor microbial communities from Cape Town, South Africa - Thiocy_cont_500_plan (SPAdes) | ecosystem: Engineered > Bioreactor > Thiocyanate-remediating > Anaerobic-Aerobic ...
CGTTGATCTGCGATATTTACGGAGGATGCCTCTAAAGATCGATCGGGCAAAGCCCGCTGCTGCTCTTCGCGAGCCGAAATCGTGGAATGTCGTTCCTCCCGCTGCTCGACGCTTGTTCGCTCGTGTCTGTGTGTGTCTGTGTGTGTGTGGAGGGCCAGGCATCTTCCCTTCTTCCTCGCCACAGCACGCACCTCGAATCGTGTGCCCATACCATCAATCTCTCAATCTCTCAATCCCTCAATCCATCAATCTCTCAATCTCTCAATCTCTCAATCCCTCAATCTCTCAATCCCTCAATCTCTCAATCTCTCAACCTCTCAATCTCTCAATCTCTCAATCTCTCAATCTCTCAATCTCTCAATCTCTCAATCTCTCAATCTCTCAATCTCTCAATCTCTCAATCTCTCTCTCTCTCATTCTATTTCTCTCTTTCGTTTGCGCTACCACCATGGCCTTCGACGGTATCGCGGCATTCCTCTACAATCTACCTGTACAAACCAAACAACGCGTCGCTCGCATCGTGAAGCAACTCGGAGGTTCGGTTCACGTGACGCTCAACAAGAATGTCACGCATCTGATCACGACCGACAACGAGATTCGTCTCGGCGGACCCAAGATCCGCGCCGCTCGCGCGCAAGGCATCTCGGTCGTGCCGTTCGCTGAGATCCTCGATGCCGCGCCACTCGATAGCTCGACGCTTCTGGCCGACAGTGCCATGGCCTTGGACTCGTCGTTGATGCCCAAGGTATGTGTGCAGCAGCGTTGTTTGGTCGTGGGCGCCAATGCGACAACTAACTCGATGCCATTCACGACCACTACCATGATAAGAACGAGCAACAACTCGTGGTTGCCGCAGCTGCGTCGCCTTCGAATGGCCCGTCGACTCTCCCGTCGATCCAATACAACCAAACGCCGCCGACGGTGACGCTCGCATTGCCTGCCACGGGCCCCAACACCGGCTCGTTCCAGGTCGCGCTCATCGGCTTGAACTTCATTCCTGGCGCCCAGCTGTGCGTTCGGTTCCTCGCTGCCGACAAACGCCAAGGTACGCAGAGAGCCCGCGCCGGCCCTTTGGATCCAAGTGCAATGCGCGTGTAGATGGTCGTCTCACTGTGGCCGTCGTGCTCGGCGGGCAGTGATTGTCAACGACTGCGAGTACCACTCGCCGACCTCGATCGTGTGCTCGGTGCCCAAGATGCTGCTGCCGGCGGGAGCGTGTCTGCTGTCGGCCTCGAATGACGGCAGCGACTTTGGCTTCGGCGTCGAGTTTCGGCTGTTCGATGACGCGAGCCTCACGCCCGGCGTCGTCAGCAACGAGCAGCGCGTCACGATCCTGCGCAGTCAGCTACAGAACGTGCAGCGTGCGATCGTCAACATTCAGCGCATGGAAGAGGAGCTGCGACAGCAGCTGCAGATGGTCGACATGCCGTTGAGCGCCTCGACATTCGGCGCATTGGTTCCTGCTGCTGCAGCAGCAGGAGGTGCAGCTACTGGAGGAGGTCTCAGTGAGAGCACGGCACAGGCGCCTGCTGCCACGATCGCCGACATGTGGGACTCGATCGTTCACTCGTTGGAGGAGCACGACGATCGAGAGATCCGCATCTTTGTGAGCTCGCCCTTCCGAGACATGCAGGAGGAGCGCGACCAGTTCGTACGTTGGAATCGTGCACCGACAATCGATCGGTGGCCCGCGCCCACCACTAACAACTGCACTCGGCAATGTGTGTGTGTGTGCCAACAGGTGAAGCGCGTGATGCCTCGATTGCGCAAGATCTGCAACGAACGAGACGTGGTGTTGCGCTACGTCGATCTTCGTTGGGGCGTGACCGGCAAGCAGAGCGAGCAAGCCACCATGTTGCTCATGTGCCTGCGCGAGTTGGCGCAGTCCAATCTCTTTGTCGGCTGCTACGGCGAGCGATACGGTTGGTGCATCGGGCAGGAGGGAAGCACTCGCGAACGCAACGATCTTCTCAAGCGATCGTTCGATGTCGCGGCTCAAGAGTTCCCATGGATCAACTCTCTTCGTGACAAGAGTGTCACCGAGATCGAGATGCGCATGGTACGTACCCATCTCTCTCTCTTAATCTCTCGTTGGCTGATGAATGGGCGAATAACACACACATACACATGATATCAACTAGGCACTACAACGTTACAAAGCCAAATCTACGAAACAAGGAGGCAAGGGTGGACCCGAGGAAGGATGTTGGTTCTATCTACGAGACCCGTACTACATCGAGGAGCTCGAGACCACACAACGACGCACGTTTGAATGCGAGGGACCAACGTCTGCCAACAAGCTCAAGGACCTGAAGGCCGACATCAGCTCGTCGGGCTTACCGGTGCGGCAGTACCATCGGCCCGGCCAGCTTGCCGACGTGCTCTTTGAGGACATTCGCGCCTACATTGACAAAAAGTACCCTCAAGTACGTGGGGCGTGCCTGATGGCGGTGGCGACCGATCTCGCCGCGTATGGTTGTCGCTGACTCGGCTCGGCTGCTCGGTTGCACGGACGTAGGGTATTTCGTTGTCGCCACTGGACCGAGAGCGATTCAGTCATAGCGTGTTTGCCAAGTCGCTGATGCGCGTCTACCTCCCGAACGACGAATTGTACATGACGCTCGACAAGCACATTATGAGTCCCAGCTCGCCTCTGGTGATCTGCGGTCCGGTGGGCGTCGGCAAGTCGTCGCTGCTCGTGAATTGGGCGGCGCGCCATCGCGACCATCATCCCGAGGACCTCGTGGTGGCGCACTGGATCGGCGCATCGCCGTCGTCGTCGTCGCACAGCTTCATTCTGTGGCGCGTGATGCAGGAGTTGGCGCAGGCGATGCAGCTCGAGGCCGACCTCGACGTCGAGACGGCCGCCATTCCGGACGAGAAGGATGCGTCGGCCATCATCTCTACCTTTCCGCGTTGGGTCGAGCAGGTGATGGACGTCGACAACCGCAACCGCAAGCGCCTGGTGCTCATCATCGACGGCATCGACAAGCTCGAGGACCGCGACAACGCGCTGGACCTCGTGTGGTTCCCGCGCTGGTGGCCCGAGAACGTGCGCGTCGTGCTCTCGACCTCGCCGGGCTACACGGCCAAGGTGCTCGAGAAGCGCCTCTATCCGACGCTCGAGATCGAGCCGCTCAACGAAGGCAAGCGCGTGTCGTTCATACGCAAGTACCTCGCGCACCACGGCAAGAAGCTCAGCGAGCAGCAAGAGATGCAGATCGCCGGCGCGGCGCAGGCCGCCAACCCGCGCTTCCTCCAGACGATGCTCGAGGACATTTGCATCTGCGCCATCCACGAGGACCTCGACCGCCGCGTCGAGCAGGCGCTCAAGTGCGCCAACACGGCCGAGCTCTACAACATGGTGCTCGGCCGCCTCGAGAGCGACTACGAGTCGGCGCAGAACCGCGGCAAGGCGCTGCGACTCTTTTGCTCGCTCGTGTGGGCCAGCAAGGGCGGCCTGAGCCTCGCCGGCGAGCTCGAGCCCATACTCGAGAGCCAGGGCATCCCAGAGTCCGAGTGGTCGGCGCTGTCGCTCGTGCTCGAGGAGTTGATGACCAACTCGTCCGGCATTCTGAGCTTCTCGAACACGGACATTCGCGCCGCGGTCGAGGCGCGCTACCTGCCGACCGCCGCCGATCGCCACGCGATCCATCGCTTGTTGCACTCGTTCTTTCAGCAGAGCCAAGACATTACGGCGCGCCTCGCGGTCGAGCTGCCCTACCAACTGGCGCAAGGTCAGGATTGGCCCGGCCTGCTGCGGTGCGTGAGCGACATGCGCGTCTTCGATCTGCTCTACAACAGCGTGCACAAGTACGACCTACTGCGCTACTGGCGCAACCTCGAGAAGCAGCTCGACGCCTGCACGGCCTCCAAGGTCTACTTTACGCTGCTGAATCAAGGCAACATTCCGCCTGGCATCGTGCGCTCGGACCTCACGTTCCGCGTCGCCTCCTTCCTCGAGGAGATTCCCGACTTTGTCGGCGCCGAGCGTGTGTACTTGATGGCTCGCAATCTCTACGAGAACAGCTCGCAACGTCTCGAGGTCGCCAAGGTCGATATTGCCATCGCAACATTGCTCTTGGCACAAGGCAAGGTTGCTGATGCTGAACGTCGGTACGTTATTACTACCTTCTCTCTCTCTCTCTCTCTCTCTCTCTCTCTCTCGCTCTCTCTCGTTCTCGCTCTTGCGTTCGTTTGACTCACTCTACACTCTAGATTACTGCAAGCATTAAGCGCCCTCGAAAAGGAAAAGGGTTCGAGCGATGGCGATGTCGGTTGTACGCTCGAGAAGCTCGGTCAAGCGTACACCGAGCAGCGGCGCTACCGCGAGGCGCATGAAACGCTCCAACGAGCGTTGCAAATCTGCGAAGTGTCGTTCGGCGTCGACCATCCCAAGACGGCCGACGTCTTTTACGACATTGGCTGCTTGCACTTGCGCGAGCGCGACACGCCGACCGCGCTCTCATCGGCCGAGAGCTACTTGAAGCGTGCACTGATGGCCAAGGTGCACGCTCTCGGCGACTGGCATCCCGAGGTGGCTCGCGTGCTCAACCGTCTCGGCGCCATCTACGTGGAGCAGGACCAGTTCCGCGACGCCGAGGACGCCTACCGCCAGGCGCTCATGATCCGCGAGGAGAAGCTCGGCGACGGCCACACGCTCGTGGCGCAGACGCTCAAGCACATGATGACGCTGTACGAGATGCAGGAGCAGCCCGAGGAGTCGCTCAAGTGCGCCGTGCGTGCTCTCGCCATCACCAAGCACCACTTTGGCGAGCGCCACATCAACGTCTCCAACATCTTGGTTCGCATGGGCATCCTCAGCTTCATGCTCGACCAGCAGGCCGACGGCGAGCGCTACTTTGTCGAGGCCATCGAGATTCTCGAGCACCTCTACGGACCCGACGACTCGCGCACCAAGGAGGCCCGCAAGGTGCACCATGACTTTGTGTCTCCCAAGCTCGAAGATGAGACACCGCTCGCTCCGGTCGAGCTGCCGCCCGCTCCACTGTCGCCCAGGCCCGCACCCAAGGTGCCCGTGGTGACGTACGTCGGCGGCATGCCTCCGCCTCCACCACCGCCGCCTCCGGCTCGTGCAGCCGGCCCGACACTGCGACTGCCCACGCGAGCGCAACCGCAGCAACAGCCTGCCAGCTCCTCGTCACGCTCGTTCGCCACGCGTCTGCAGCAGCAGCAGGCACCGCAGCAGCAGCAGCAGCAGGCACAACAGCAACAAGCACCTCAGTCGTGGGCCACTGAGCTGCACAACGTCGGACGTCAGAAGCTCAAGCACAAGGCTCCGTGCGCCGATCGCAGTGACGCCATGGCGAATGCCAAGGCCATGCTGGGCGAGCGCGAACGCAAGCTGGCCTTCAAGATCCAGCGAGCTAACGTCGAGGAAGACCGTGGTTACTACCTCGGAAACATGAAGCGCAAGCCGGCACCGAGCAGCTACCAGCAACAACCCATGAGCAACTACCAAGCCAAGCAAAACATGCTCAACAAGAAGCCGATGCAGCAACAACAGCAACAGCAGCAACAACAGCAACAGCAACAGTACCCGCGGCCACCGACTTCGCCCATTCTACAACGCCCCTCATCGGCCAACTCGATGACGAGCAATGAGGACATGCGCTACGAAAGCAACAACGATGAGGATGACTTGTTCGTCACACCCGAAAGGCGCACGCCCAACGCGGAGGAAGAGCTCTCCAATCGAGCGAGTCTGTTCGACCCCTTTAGCGCCACCAACAACAACCCCTTTAGCACCAACAACAACGCCTTTAGCACCACCAACAACAACGCCTTTAGCAACCCCTTTGCTGCTCCCGTGGCGGTCGCCAAGAAGCCCAGTCTGTTTGACGACGACGAGGACGACGATATCTTTGGTTCGCCAAAGCGATCGAGCTCTCAATACCCGCCGCCTCCATCGCTATCAACGTCAAGCTACAGTCGCTCCTCGTTCGGACCATCAGTGACCACGACGGCTCCCTCGCTGCCGTATGCCACAGCGAGCTATAACTCGAACCCATACACTTCCTCTTCGAGTACCGGTTTCTCATTCTCGACGCCATACCACACGGTGCAGCTGCCAACCCCGGCACCGGTGCAGCTGCCAACCCCGGCGCCGCCACCGCCGCCACCGCGACAGACGATACCACAACCGCCTCCAGTGCTTCCGGGTTCCCCGCAAGCCCTCTTTGGCCGTGTGTCGAACGCCGTGCCTCCGCCGCCACCACCTCCTCCACCGCCGCGGTCCTGCTAGATGCCGTGCACACACGTCGACTCCTTGTTGTTTGTTGTTGTTATTGATCTCGAGGCTGGAGAGGCCCGTGATTGATTGATTGATTGGTAATACACTTGGAGCCGGTTACATATATCCTCTAATGGTGGTCGTGGTTCACGCAAACTCCTCCTCGTCGCCCGGTACGTCGGTCTCGATCCTCACACGATTGGCAGCCATTGCGCGGATCGACTCGACGTCCTCGTCATCAAAGATCGGCTCCGAGGTGGGCTTTGGCGGAGGTGTTGGTTTCGCGTACGGGTACGAGCCCAGCAGCGAGTCTCGGTCGGGCATCAACAACTCGTGCGACTTGGCCGGCATGTCGAGCACGACAAAGTGCGAGTGCGCGCCGATGCCGCGGAACGTCAGCACCGCGCGGTGGTACTTGGTCAAGATCACGCCATCGCCGGCCGTGAGCTTTGGAGACGACGGTTCGTCACCGACCACGATGGCGGCTTCGCGATCGCTCGAGAGCAGCTGCACAAAGTACACGCGACCCAGTCGGAAGCGCATTTGCACGGTCTCCTTGGCCTCGAGCACGCAGTCGTGCACGAAGACGTCCTGATGCAGCGGCAGCGGTTGCGCCTCGTCCGAGCTCCAGAACACGGAGCGATGCGGCAGATTGATGCCCGGTATGTCGCTCGGCACCGTGCCATCGAACGCCACCGAGTTCTCGGCAATGTGCTTGAGCCACGCGATGTTGGCCGCGACCAGGCGCAGGCGGTTGAGGTTGTCGCCGTGCGGCAGCTGTCGCGCTTCGTAGCCGCTCGACACCGACGCCACGACGGGCACGAGTTGGATATCGAGGTAGTGCGCGAGGTCGGAAGCGGCGCGGTTCGAGTCGCGCGAGATGCGCAGCGCCTCCTTGTCGAGACCGACCTCGACGCTGCCGGCTGGCAACACGTGCTCGACGCCGGTGCTCGAGTCCCAGGTCGAGAGCGCGCCCGAGAGCACGAGTCGCACCTGTTGGTTGCTCCCTCCGCGACGGGACTCGAACGGATTGGTGGCGTTCGGTTGCAACAGCACCTCGGTAAGGAGCGTGAGAGCACCGGTCGGCGGCGAGTACGAGTGCGAGTACATCGTGACGTGCTTGTCGACGTGCGACCAGCGAGCTTGCGATGGTTGCAGCATGTAGATGTAACCGAGCTGCGACGAGTGTGATTGCCACTCGTTGGCGAGTGTGGAAGGTAGCATGGTGCATAGCAGCACCAGCAACAGGACGACCGCCATCACGAGAGGCGAAGATCCCCGGAGCATCCCGAGCATGTGTGAGAGTGAGAGAGAGAGAGAGAGAGCGAGCTGAGGTAGGGGGTGGCGGAGGAGAGAAGGAACAAAGAAGCGCCACGTCATGAGAGCGGGAGAGAGCGAGCTTGCGCATTGGCTGGAATTTGCACCACTACCACCAATGGTGTATCGGATCCTACTGCCTCGGTGCTTCAGGCAAACGCAAAGCATCCAGCAAGCGAGCGCGCCGAACAGAGGGAGCCACTCATACACAAGCAAACTGAGGTGTTTGGCGGGGCGGGCCAGCTGAGACCGGAGACCGGGTTTGGCCAGCTTATCCTTCGTGGCCACCAGCAAAGACCTCTCTTCTTCATTCTTCTCGTTCCCTTCTCTTGCCTGGTAAAACGTTGTTGTGCCTTGTTGTCATCGTACTATGCACTCGTGGTTTGATGGAATTAGGACCCTGGTGTTCGGTGGTGAGACGCTCGCTGCCGCACGAGAGTCGATCATTCCGAAACCCAACGCTAATCAGCAGCTGCTGGCTGCGGTGGAGCGTGTGTCGGCCAACCTATCGGCACTGACGTTGTTGCAAGATGGAGATCGCATTCTTGTCCCTATGGCAAGAGTTGATGCTATGGTGGTCAAAGAGTGTGCTGGCCCAGTCCTATGGACGAAGCTCATGGCCTTAGGGCACCGAAGGAAGGACTACACGCATTCAGCCTTGGCTGCGCTGCTGTATTACATTACGTCCATGATGCATCCAGACTGGTATGTCGAGTTGTATACATCTGGCAAGTACCCAATCGTGCGAGTTGCCCATCGCTACATTATCCTGTCATCCCAGGCCTAGTGCACAACTGTGCTTGTGTTGTCCAGTGTAATGAACACAAGGCCCTCCTTTGATTGAAGCGTGTCTCCGCAGCCCCTCGTCGTCGTTCGGCAGAGAAATCCGGAATACCATTAGTCGCATCTGAACCCGAAGGCTTGGTAATTTGATCGATGTGGGTCTCGGGACAATGGCGATGTAGGCAACCAGACCAGGGGATCAAGTGCTCCTCTCCACCACAATGAGCCACACACGCACACACACACAGGGTTAGCAGTGTCAGAGGGTGGTAGCAGTGCAGTTGCGTTCGGCGACTGAAGCGGCTGTTCCTCCTCCTCAACGGCTCACTCACTCACTCTCACTCACTCTCTCACGCACAAGCCACAGCACTACCTGCTATCTCTCTCTCTCTCTCTCTCTCTCTCTCTCTCTCTCTCTCTCGCTGTGACCTCTTTAGTACCTCATACACCGCATCGAAACCACACCACACCACGCACACCTCCAGCGTAGCCGTAGCCCTGGGTTACTGATCCGTTGTGTCTCGGACATACGCCCTCACGCGCGCGCAGTCGTACTGTGTCTCTTCCCTCCCTTCCTTCCCTCACACGCACACGCAATGGCAACTGGCAACGTGCTATCACTACCTCGTGGTGGCTTCGTCGTCGACACGTCGATTGGCAAGATCCAAGTCGGTGCACCGCCAGAGACCATCAAGGTTCGAGCAGCTACACCACTGTCAGATGGATTGATAGCGATACTCACGCCGTGCGCCTGCTGCTGCTGTTGTTGTTGTATCGATTGATCGATCTCGTTTGACACAGGATTGCATGGTCCTGAAGCTACCGAACCCGACCATCTACGTGATACCGAAGGAGATGTTCGACCGCGATCGCGGCGTGAACCTGGCCGAGGTCGAGTTCCCGGCGTACTACAACTTCTTCATACTCAACCGCAAGGTGCGGTTCGTGTGTACGCCGTGCGTCGAGAAGCGCCTGCGCACGGTCTTTCGCGAGACGCTGCTCGGGCCCGAGGAGGTCGATCTCTCGCTCGAGTTCGTGACGCCGAGCTCCAAGCCTCTGATGCCGAATCTCAAGCGCGAGTGTGCCGCCCTGCGCACCTTCCACGAGATCGATCAGTTGTTCGAGTTCGTGTACTTTGATGACGACGGAGTGGCCAAGCTCTCGGACCAGGTGGCGGTGCTCGATCGCGGCGAGGAGTTCGTGTTCCACGACGGAGGCGTCGAGGTCGCTCGCACGCCGTCGACCATCAAGCTGCCGTTGGAGCTGTACGACGGCTCGTTGCATCATGTGCGCTTCGAGCCGCCGAGCTTCGGCATCACGGTGCTCGGCTCGTCGCATGGATTCGATCCTTCGCACTCGACGTGTGGCGTCGTGTTGTGGCTGAATGGACGTGGAAGTACGTGGCTCTGACCACATGCATTCGTGGCAGTGATTGATTGACCCAATGCCTGTGTATAGTCATGGTCGATCCTCCACTCCACTCGTCCAAGATGCTCAAAGAATCAGGCATTCCACCTCGAATGGCCGAGGCGATCATTCTCACGCACTGCCACGCCGATCACGATGCCGGCGTGTTCCAGAAGATCCGCGAGGAGGGCGAGGTCACCATCTTCACGACCAACACCATCATGCAGTCGTTCGTGCGCAAGTACTCGGCGATCGCCAACGTGTCGCCGGCCGAGCTCATGTCGCTCTTCCGCTTCACGCCCGTGCCGATGGACGCTCCGATGCACATCTACGGCGGCGAGATCGACTTCCACTACTCGATCCACACCATCCCGTGCATCGGCTTCTCGGCCTACTGCGGCACCAAGAGCATCTTCTACAGCGGCGACACGCGCAACGAGCCGGCCTTCTTGCGCAAGATGCTCGCCGACGGCGACTTGTCGCCCGAGCGCGCCAACTTCTTCCTCGAGTACGGCTGGCACCAGTCGTTGATCCTGCACGAGGCCGGCGTGCCGCCGATCCACACGCCGATCTCGGTGCTCGCCGCGCTGCCAACGAGCGTCAAGGCGCGCTTGCGCCTGATCCACACCTCGTGCAGCTCGATCCCCGCCGAATCGGGCCTCCGCATCGCCGAGGAAGGCGTCGAAGCCACGATCTCGCTCGATCTCGAGCAGCGTTCGGACTTTGCGCAGGCGATCGACGTGCTGTCGCTCGTCGAGCAGATTGATCTCTTTCGCGACTTTTCGCTCACGCAAGCCAAGGAGATCCTGCAGGCCATTCGGCGCAGCGAGTTCGAACCCGGCCAGGAGATCGTCACGCAAGGAACGCGTGGCGATGACTTTTACATTATCGTCTCGGGCGTGGTGTCAGTGTCGCGCGATGGCGTTCAGCTCAAGACCCTCGCGATGGGCGAGTACTTTGGCGAGATGGGTACGGCTCTCTCTCTCTCGCTCTCTCTCTCTCTCTCTCTCTCTCTCTCTCTCTCTCGTCGCTCGCTCTCTCTCGTCGCTCCGCACACTACACGATCGACGATTGCTCACTCGGACTCTCACGCTCACGCTCTCTGATACGCACAGCTCTCGTTACGCACTCGCCTCGCTCGGCCACCTGCACGGCAATCACCAAGGCCACACTGCTGCATCTCGGCCGAGCCGAATTCCTCAACATTCTGCGCGGCCAAACACACGTGGTCGACCGAATCTTCCACCTGGCGCGCCTACGCCTGACCACCAGCTGGGCCGCCATCTGCAACAACTCGGTGCTGCGCAACCTCACCAACGTGCAAAAGAACCAGATCGAAGCCGTGTTGCAGTACCGCTCCGCAAAGGCCGGCGAGGTCGTGTGGAAGAGCGGCGACGTGCTCGAGAACGCGGTGCTCGTCAGCCAGGGCCGACTCAAGAACACCAAAACCAACCAGGAGTACGGTGCCGGCGCCCTGATCGGCTGTCGCACGTCGCTCGGCTCGTCGGTCGCCGTCTCGGCCGTCGTGTCGACGCACATGTACGACCTGGTGGCGGTCGACGACACCGAGTACTTTATGCTGCCGCGCTCCGATCTCAACGACATCTACCGCGTCAACCCCGGCATCCGTCTCTCGTTGATGCACCGGGATGTCGTGTTGTAGCCTCGTTCCGTGGCATGACCGTGTCTGTCAGGGTCGTCGTCATGTTGGTGGGTGGCCTGGGCGCCGCCGCCCGCTGTGTTATCCTATCGTTGCTCTCTTTCTATCCAGCGTGTTGTTGAAGCTCCCTTCCCCGTTGAGTCCGTTGTCGTCGTCTATCAGCGTATCTAACTGCAATCCATCTCGTACTACTATGTTGTTTACTTACAATCAACCTCGAGGCCCAACGCTCTTGCACACACACGGCTACTGCGCCACGATCAGCAAGCCACCTCCTCGCACAAGCTCTGGCCGATAGCATCGCCATTCACTCGAAGAGCAAGCACCAGCGAGTAGTAGAGATGCTTGGCATCGGTGCAACTCTGTCAGCCACGCCAATTCGTTTGTGAGTGCTCTACAAGCTCGTAGCCCAAGCGATAGATTCGTAACGCGTACGATCGTCGAGTGAGCCACATCAATCTCGCATGGACCATCGAGCAGCATCGCCTGTGCCTCGGTCGAGAGCAGCAGCTTCTGGATCGCAGCCCATTGAACGAGACACTTGGCAGCACACTCCTTGGGCTGCTGCTGCTGCTGCTGCTGCTGGAGTGATCGATCCGTCCTACTACTGACCAAACGCAACCTCTCGAATCAATACCGATAGGTGCGCTACTTCGTGGCACATTCGACGCACTTGAGGGAGTTCGATGGATCAGGGCACAGGCCCATGATGATACACACGCGCTGCTCGCCCTCTGGCGCGGCAAGGAACGCGATCAATCGAGCATATGCATTGTCCATGAATTGGAGGCACTATAGATACATTCCATGGTCAGTGTCACGCAGGCTCGTATCAGTTTGCCGGCGAACCACGAGCGCGTACAGCCTGATAGAAGAAGGGCGGCGTGATGCGACACAGCGTATCGAGGGCGCCGAGTATCTGCTGCTTGGTTGCGTTGCTCTGAAG
>Ga0209914_1003074_pt1 | contig 12360 bp, 17 predicted proteins | sample ThiBiot_500_plan_FD_183949 | JGI IMG/M metagenome (GOLD analysis project Ga0209914, IMG submission 183949) | Wastewater bioreactor microbial communities from Cape Town, South Africa - Thiocy_cont_500_plan (SPAdes) | ecosystem: Engineered > Bioreactor > Thiocyanate-remediating > Anaerobic-Aerobic...
CTGAAAGGCCGCTGGATCCCATGGTATTATTTATATACTTTGCTTATACGTTTTGCCCTCTTACCGTCATCACTCCAAGGCCAACTGTCAAAAGCTTACGCAGATTATGTTTGAATCGTACAACGTACCATATTATTACCTCGCGACCACGCCTAAGCTTGTGATGGCTGCCACAGGGCGCACTGAAGGTAACTCTTTGAGTCACAGATTCGCGAGACTTACCTTATCCTGTCCCTTTCAGGAGTTGTTGTGGATATAGGTCATGACATGACATGCATCGCCCCGTTCAATGAGTCCTACTTGGAACCTCACGCAGTGCAAATACTGAAAACGGGAGGACATGATATCGACCTTTCCTTGGCCTCGCTTCTTGAAACCAGCATGGGAATACCGACGCAAAAACAAAGCGATAAGTTCATAGATACTCGGATGAAAGAGAGGCTATGTTACGTCCCAAAAGACTATGAGGAGGAGTGTGGAAGACCATTTAGCGCGCGACCTGTCCCTTCCATTCTACAACACACCACGTGCGTACTGACTCCTTCCCCCCCCCCCCAATCCTATGTAAATTCTGCCCTAGTTTTCTTTAAGGCAGGAAGCGTCGCTATTCAGCATCCTCCCTATAGAACTCCTTCAACATATCGAACGGCTTACAAAGTATAATGACCTATTTCAGGAGTATCAACTGCCTGATGGCAAAGTATAACCATTCACTTTTTATTTATTTATTGTTTATCTTTTTCTAATATTTGCTAAAGGTGATACACGTGGGCAGAGAGCGATTTGAGGCGACTCAGATTTTATTTAATTCACCAAAGGATAAAGGCCTGTGCGAAGCAATCAACGATTCGATAAGCAAATGCGATCTAGAGCATAGACGGATGCTGTTTGAGAATATCATTCTCTGTGGCGGCACGTCTTTGCTACCTGGCATCGACACAGCTATATCCCACCGGCTTAAAAAGTTGGTCCTCCCCAACTTTGTGGAAAATGTTGACGTCATCCGTCCCGTTCACAGGTAGAGTTATTGTTGTTGAGGGGCTCCTCCTTTTTGTACTTCTTCTGGCCAATCTGAGCTAATAACCGCATAGCGAATATCTGACTTGGCTTGGAGGATCTCTTTGGGCGGTGTCAACTCCTATGCCACAATGGATTAGCCTTGAAGATTATAACGAAAACGGGCCTGCCATTGTACATAGAAGATGCTGGTAGTAAAATCGCCAATCGATTCGAATCCTTGTGTTCCCCTCGCAAATTGTTTTCTTGGAAGGATTGGCAAGGCAGCATGAAAGCAAGGGCGGGCGCCTTTCGTTGCGTTTTTGCTGCCCCACATATCAGTGCTACAATGTCTGGGTCCAAGGGAAGGACCTACAGCCACTTCGTGTCGGCTACATTGAACGACGAAGAGCTTCCAGCAAATGCGCCTGGCTATTTTCAGAACACCGATAATCAACGCACCCTCCTCAATAGCATTGGAAAATCGTTAGGTGTGAAAGAGGTATACGTTCTCTCCGCAATTAGATTAGAGAGATGCCTAATCTAAAGCGCAGTTGAATGACTGGCCATTCGTGAAGAGAAAACAGGTAATTGCAGAAGGCGGAAGAAATTTGTTTGCCTATTACAACTCGATGGAACATCTATTGCGGTCTTTGTATCCTACTCATGCTTGGGAGTTCGGCACAAGTCGAGCTCGGAATGGATTTTGGGCAGACATTACGCATCAGCGACAAGCGCTAGATACAATTGGCAAATCTTTGGGAATTGTGCAGGTACTCGTAGCTCCTTAATGATCTTAATTGCCTAACTAGATTCGCTTCAGCTTTCGGATTGGTATCGCATCTCACGCAGAGATGTCACGAGAGCTGGCGGACGATCACTATTCATCTATCACGCGTCACTCGCCGACGCTCTCTACGCAGTCTATCCTGAGTTTCCTTGGCAATCAGCCAGGTTCGCCGACGAATCCAGAGCGCCCCCAAGATTGCAGACCGACGCACAGTCACTTCGAGAGTACCTACAAACTATCGCACCCAAAGTTGGTGTAAAAGTGGTATGTTCTCTTCTTTCTCTCTCTTTCTCTCTCTCTCTCTCTCTCTCTCTCTCTCTCTCTCTCTCTTATATTTGTTTTTTAAGCTATCAGATTGGTATTCTGTATCCAGAAAACAGCTGAGTGATGTAGGGGCAGGTCGTCTATTCAGGCTTTACCCATCACTGCGGGCTATGCTACGTGCAACTTACCCCGAATTCGATTGGGAACCCTGGCGATTCGCTCGAGGCGGCAGCCCCGCACTTCATTGCTATTGGCAAAATGAGGGTAATATGATGGCGGCTATCGAACGGGCAGAACAAGCACTGGGAATTCAAGAGGTAGGCACATACTTCTTCGACGAAAAATACTAATCCCGATATGCAAGGCAGATGATTGGTATAATGTGACTATAGCAGATATGAAACGGGTGGGGTTCCCTGCTAAGCTTGGCAGAACGCGGCTTGCAGAAATATTGAGCAAGAGATATCCCCACCATGAATGGGAGAAAGAGAAACTGTTAAAGGAGGGCGAATATACAAAAGAGAGGCGATATCAACTCATTCTGGCGTCTCTGTTTCCGGTACCTCTTAACCCTCTTTGCAACTACATCCGTGTGTGCCATTTATTGAAGGAGTTTCCTCCATATAGGACACTGAAATCAAAATAAACGCTCGACAGGAGGCTAATTTGATAAACCCTGAAACTGGAGAATATGAATCACTAGCTATTTATTTGCCGTCATTGAATCTGGCCTTCGCTGTACCAAAAACCGGGCGAAGTACAGAGGATCAGGCCAACACAAAGCAGGCGAAGGAGAACGCCACAAAATCTGATTTAGCGAGATCGAAAGGAATTGCTTTGATAACGTTACCTTATCGGTGGCACGGCTCTGTGCGAAGGTTTGTTTACACTTTTGGAAAATCGCGAAATTTAACTACCGTTATTAGACTAAGGGATGCTATCCTTCAAGAACGACCGGATCTTGAAAATGTTTTGCCGCCAGTTCGTGAGAAGACCAGTTCTTCCGGTATGGTAGTCAAAACATCGTATCAATGAAATGAATTAACTCACAATTGACTCTACCCTATACGCTATAGCTATTACGAAGGAACCGCGTAAACCATCTGTATGGAGGAACATAGAGGCACGGCGCCAATACTTTGGTGACTATGCGGCATCGCAGAATTTTGATCCACAGCAACCCGATAATTGGAACAACGTGACATTCTCTCAGCTTGTTAAGGCAAAGGTAAGAAAAATAAAATCAACATTTGCTTTTTCTAGCAATACGCGCTTACCTCTCTTTGCAGGGAATCGGCCCTCTGGCTCTATATCACTATTCCTTGCCAGAGACTCTGCAACAAACTTTCCCAGAACTCAAATTCAGCTTTTCTGGTATGCCTCTTTATTTCTTTCTTTAGTCTTATCCTTCTCATTATTATCTATACAGAGCGTCGAACCAAAAATGGCCATTGGGAGGACCTCAACAATTGTAGGGCGTTCTTCGATGACTATGCCAGGAAGAAAGGCTTCGATCCACTCGACAGCAATGCGTGGTCTTTTGCCAAACTGACACAAATAACCTCAACTGTACTCTCTTTCCCTCCCTTGATTCGTCATGTTTAACCTTTTTGAACTACCATAGAGGGCAGGACGAGCGATACAGAAGACGTATAGTGGCATCAAATTCGCGCTACAGAAGGCATACCCTGAACTCACTTTCTTTCGATGGAAACATTGTAAGTACTACCTGGATCTTGTTACTTTCTTTTTAACTCGAACCAACCTAGTGAGGGCGCGCAACAGACCCGCTGAACTAACTCAGCCGCAAGAGTAACCTTCCTAAATATTTGATGTTATACTTAGGATCAACGACTCGGAAAGGTTGTAATATGGTTGTAAGAAAGCAATCGATCGAGCCTATCCGCCCAACAAATAAAGCCGCTAGCCAAGTGTACCCTCGCATGCGACCGAATAGAACTGCGTGAACTCCGTCCTTTCCTTTTTGGATCGCAGGACGACTTTTGTCCCCGCGGAAAACGGCAAGACACAGGAAGCAAGATGGCGAAGGAGAAAGATGTTGCTGCCAAGGTACGAACTCAACCATCGTATCGTGTCGCCAATGGAAATTTCTAATAACCACCTCTTCCCTTCTTCCCCGCTCTTCCAATCTAGGAGCAGCGACGACAAAAGAAGAAATCAAGGGTACCCACTACTGAACCTCCTTTCAAACTCTCCGACCTCAAGAAAGCGATACCTGAGCACTGCTTCGAGCGATCCTTGATACGGTCGACCAGCTACTTGGTTGCCGACCTCATTGTCGTCTCCATCCTCTTCTATGCCATCTCCTTCATCCCCCTTCTCCCTCCCTATGCTGCCCCGTTTGCGTGGGTTGCCTATTGGCTCCTTCAAGGATATTTCTTCGTGCGTATCTTTTAGTCTCACCTTCTTTTTCTTACATGCTGTTATCTTCCTTAGACGGGCTTGTGGGTAGTTGCTCATGAGTGCGGCCATCAAGCCTATTCGGCGTATCCCCTCGTGAACGACTGCGTTGGCCTTGTAGTTCACAGCCTCCTCTTGGTGCCTTATTTCTCATGGAAGATAAGTCACGCCAAACACCATAGCAAGACAGGCAACATTGAGTTGGACGAGGCTTTCGTACCTGCCGTTAAAGATAACTCAACCCCAGAACCAAGGTATGGTTACCCTCTCCCCTTCCCTTTTGTGCATTTTATCGACATCCTCTTTTCTCAAAAGGATCAATGCGATAAAGGCAGCGTTCTTGCTGACCATCACGTTGAGCATCGGATGGTTTTTATATTTGGGCTTTCATATCACAGGCCGCAAGTATCCTAAGTGGGTCAGCCACTTCAATCCCTGGTCCCCGCTCTTCTCGCCTCGCGAGGTTCCCTTAGTCCTCATCTCCGACGTTGGTATTCTTGCAACCGTCTCCCTGTTGGCCTACCTGAGTTATCAGTACTCTTTCCTCTGGGTAGTTATGGTGTATGGTATCCCATACCTTCATTGTAACTTCTGGTATAGTGCACTTATTCGCCTCCACTCTCTTTCTCTTCAACCTCTCTAAACATCCTTTTGTCATAAGGTTGGTCGCTATTACGCTGCTACAACATACCGACCTCAGGCTACCCCACTATTACTCGAAAGAGTGGAGATGGTTGAAGGGAGCTTTGTGTACAGTAGACAGGTTAGTGCAAGTTTTTTTAAAAAATTGTTCCAAGAATATTTATTTATTATCTCTTCGTGTAGGGATTATGGATTCCTCAATCACATATTCCATCACATCGGAGACACGCATGTGGCGCACCATCTGTTCTCTACAATGCCCCACTACCATGCTGTCGAGGCCACCAAGGCTCTGAAACCCATTCTGCAGGAATATTACCTTTCTGACGACTCATCCGTATTGCTCGGCATATGGAAGAGTTTCTATTACTGCGACGACCTTCGTGAGGAGAGCACGGGAGGGCAACGGACGTTGTGGTTCTATTCTTAAGCAAATACATATTATTTATCCTCCTTCCTTCTCTGTTCTTTCGTTCTTAGAATTTGCAAAATGCGACAAACAGCAGGAAGAAGGAGCCTCCCGCGCAGCGGTCTTCGGTGCGAAGGCTCCTCGATTCCGTTATGGGGACCCCAGCGTGGGTTGGCCCAAATGGCTACTTCCTTTTCCCAAGCAGATTCGCCAACTGTATCAGAAATTGCGTTAAAGCCATCTCAACGTGTCGCTAGCGGTTCATGGAATCGCCTCGCATTTCAACGAGAATTTTTAGAGCAAGTGGGGAAAGATTTAGGCATTAAGCAGGTAATTCTGTGCAGGATTGACCCTAATTTCTAATCCTTCGTTTTTGCAGCTTTCGGATTGGTATCCAATCACCCGCAAAGAAGTCTACCACCGAGGCGGATCGCCGTTATTTATTCGCTTCAACTCATTGGAGCATGCTTTGCGCACGCTCTATCCCACATATCCTTGGCAATCTTTGCGATTCCTTGAGTCAGGCAAAGCACGCAATGGGTTTTGGGACGATCCTGACAATGTGAGAAGTGCAATCGATAAAGCAGAGCAACGGCTCGGATTGGAAAAGGTTGGTATTTCGGTTCCATCCAAAAACTTAATCACTATGCAGCCAGAAGATTGGTATACAGTCAATCTTACAGATGCGCGGGCCATTGGCTTTCCAAATTCGATCTCGAGGGTGAAATTGGCTGAGATCTTATCGCACAAATACCCAACACATAATTGGGAGAAGGTGTACCTGCTACGGGGACGATACGCGCAGCAGAAAAGATTGGAGAAAGCAGTGCGCAGTCTCTTTTCTGTATGTTAATCTTCATAATCTTGTGCTCAACAATTAAATCTCATCTTTATTCATTTAGGATGTCGAAGTGAAGATCAACGCGAGGAAGGCAGCGCAACTAACGAATACAGAGAGCTGGGACTACCTTGAACTGGATATATTTATTCCTTCAATGGGACTGGCCTTTGAGTTCCAGGAAAGACATCACTATACTACAACCGAGTACAGCTATGTCCCGGTCGAAATGATTCAGAAAAGAGACCAAACGAAGAAAGAACAAGCCCTTGAGAAAGGCATCACATTGGTAATAATTCCTTTCTGGTGGGATGGTACTCTGGCAAGGTAAATTCACATCATTCTCCATTTATCTAATTTCTTTCCTTTATAGTCTTGTTGCTACCATCAAGAAAGCGCGACCTGATCTCCTTCCTAATTGGTCCATACAAGCGGACCCCATTCCTGAAGAGATACCCGATCATATATTGAATGAAGGCAAGATAGAGGACATCGGACGGCCAATAACTCCGTGTTTCCTCGTATCATCTGCAATTGATCCTACCGGATGGTACGCGAAAGTGACATGTCTCGGTGGTTGGGTTTATTTACTCACTTTCATGCCACATTTATTGATAGGTGGATGTTTGAGAAATATGATGGCTTGAGAGGGTTTTGGAATCCCATCAAAAGGGCATTTTATTCAAGAACAGGAAACCAATTCTCGTTACCTAAAGAGGTTATAGATTCGATGCCTGATGACATCTTCCTCGATGGCGAACTATGGTATACCATACCAAGCTAATATTATGTGAACATTAAAGAATAAAAATAGGTTTGGACGAGAGAATTTCCAAGAAGCCATGAAGGTATCCAACAGGATAGATGCGAACGAAATCGATTGGAGTAAATTCAAATTCATGGTATTCGATATCCCTCGTGGCGTAGAGGGCAGCTATTCAGATCGATATCGCAAAATAGGTAACCTTATTATTCTTATTTTCATTCCTCTAAAAATAACAAAAAATATTTAAAAATAATTAGAGGAATATTTTGGTAAGAGGCCTCCTCCCAAATTCATGGAAGTAGCAAATCCGGAGGTATGCAAGGATATGCCACATTTGGAAAAATATTTCCAGGATATAGTCGACCGAGGAGGTGAAGGTCTCATTTTAAGAGACCCTCAATCGCCCTTACAAGCTGGTCGATCGCCAGGCTACCTAAAACACAAAGTGACTCTACTATACTTCCTAAAAAAGTCATCATTGATCTAACCCGATCTTTCTCAGAAATTTAGGGATGCCGAGGCCAGGGTGGTATCTCGTGTAGGAGCGCACCAATGGGAATGTGAACTGTACGTTCTCGGAGATAAAATTTACGACGTCAATTGTGTCCTAAACTTGCAATCTCTCCCTCACTCAGCCCGAACGGAGTTAAATTCACAGCAGCCGCGGGTACGACGGAGTTTACCGAACGATGGAATCCTCGTGAAGGAGATATCGTGAGCTTCAAGCATCATGGCTACCTGCTTGCTTCCAAGAAACCGAAGTTTCCCACTCTGTATAGATTGAGACAAGATTTGACCTGGGACGATGTTGTACAAAATTGGAAAGAACAGAAAATATCCTTGAGAGGTACAAAAAGCAAGATCAATATTTCTATATTTACAAAAGGAAATGATAAGAATATATCCTTTCTAGGACGGCCGATTCAAAAGAGTGCCAGGGAGACACCCCGGAAACCCAAGTATTATTGGAAGGATCCTGCCCATCGAAGACAATTCTTTTGTGACGTGGCAAATGATTTGGGATTCGATCCTAAGGTGCCAGAAAATTGGGACAAGATCACATTGTCCCGAGTCATTTCAAAGAGGGTATGTTGTTGCAGTCTTTCGTTTCTCCTTATTTAATCTTTTGCTGTGGGATTAGGGAAAGGGTCCATTACTTCATTACGACTATGTCCTCAAAGAAGCTCTTATGGGCTCCTTTCCTGAAATAGACTGGACTCGTGCAGGTCCGTTGTTTCTTTTAACTGCCCGAAATTTGTAGCCTTACCCCCCTTTCTCTCAGATCTCGCACCAGTCAAGAAGAATAATTGGCAGGACATCAAGAACTGTAGAGAATTCTTCGATGACTTTGCCAAGGAGAAAGGAATCGATCCATTGAATGCACAAGGATGGTATTCTGTTGATTTGACAGAATTACAAAAGAAAAAGGTTGGGTGGTGACTCATTAGTAGAATCTCGTAGCTTAAACCAATCAAATAGGGCGGACACAGACTCAAGCGTAACTATGGAGGATTCAAGAGAGCCCTACAAAAGGCTTACCCCGAGGTCGAGTTCTTCGGGTGGCCAAATGGTAGGTGGTCGGTTAGGGGGGAGGTATGGCACACATACATACTCATTCGTTTTTTATGATAAATGCAGTACCGGCAAAGGAGAGTAAATGGGATAAGGCCACGAACTGCAGGCGTTTCTTCGACTCCTATGCGCAAGAACACGGTTTCGATCCGCTTCGGTGGGAAAACTGGATGGCACTGCCACTCAAACAGCTCTCGCACAAAAAGGTTGGATACATACACCCTTTACTCTTCCCCAAGGTGCTTAACATATCATCATCATCTCACAGGGTGGATACGCATTGCTGGGTGTACATAAGAGCTGGAAAAGAGCATTGCGGTTTGCCTATCCTGATGCGTGGGAAGCAAAGAGATAAAAACGAATAAATATAGTAATGTATTTTTTTTGTTTAGCAAAGTCATGCGTTATGCACCGGTGTCAGAGGGGAGGAATCTCAATCGTTTGGGGAACGTCAGTTCGGGATATGCCAGTTGCAGCGCCTTCTGAAAGCCTTTGTTGTAGTTTTGTATATTCCATCCTCCCTGCGATGAATGGCCAAAAGTTAGTTAGTTCGGATAGGATAGGGAAAAGAAGTTTATGTATATCTTACCTTAGCGAGCATCACATCCCGCACGTCAGTTTTGTACCAATTGTCTCGGTTTAGAGGATCGAACTGGTTTGTCTTGGCATAGGAATCAAAGAACGCTCTACACACGAGAGGATCTTTCCATCTGTTCTTTCTCTCGGTGGCCACTAGTGTGAAACCAATTAGCATACACAAAGAATTGAATTCATACCGTATCTCCATTTCTTAAATTCCACTTCGGGGTAACTCTTTTTAATGGCCTCCCTCATGCCTCCATGCCTCGCGCGGATCTGTTGTCCTCCCTTCATGTAGAGAAAAAATTAGTACAATGTTTTTTACCTAAATAAGGACAGAAAAAGGACAAGGTACCGAGCGAGAGTTTAATTCCTCGAGATAAATTGGATACCAAGAATCAGCGTTGAGCGGATCGAAGCCTTTATCCTTCGCAAATGCATCAAAGAACTCCCTACAATGTTTAAGGTCCTTCCAGTATTCTCGTTGCTTCTTTGTCTCTATATATATATGGGTGTTTTTCAATTCCATGTTAATTCCAAGTACAAAAAAAATAGCAAAGTAGGTAGTCATCGTACGTTTTGGGAAATTGAATTCCAATTCTGGGAAGGTATCTTTAAGGGTAGCAGACAACGAGAGTCTATAATGCCGTATGGGGCCTGCTCCAATCTATAGATAGGGCCCAATGGTGTGAGACCTTAAATCTATTTTTTTTCGATTAACAAAAAAGAAAGGAAGGTAATACCTTGCTCTTCATTAAAGAAGACACTGAAACCGTATACCAATTCTCGGGCACCATAGGATCAAATCCTCTTTCTTTTGCTACTGCGAAAAAATAGCTGCGTCGATTTTCTCGTTTAGCCCAATGTCCTCTGGGCTTGTATATTGTTTGTTTTCTGATTGGGGCAGCTGAGAGAGGGAGGGGGTATATTTAATTTGGTTAAAAAAGGAAACTGCTACATACCTGCTACAGTCTTTTTGTTTTCCTTCCAGTTGCTAACTACATCGTCCCAGTTCAAATCGGTTCGTATGCGATACAAGGCAGGAAATTTGGGCTTCTTGCTGGCTACGAGGTACCCGTGGTGCTTGAAGCTCACAATATCTCCTTCTTTGGGGATGAACCGCTTAATAAATTCTGCTGTAGCTCCTGCGGCAGTGAACCGAGTGCCATTCGGTCTTTTTTAAAAACAAAAAGGGTTAGTATTTCGAAAAATTCTAAAAATTGCCTTACAATTCGCATTCCCATCGATTGAGTCCCACGGCCTGAACAATTTTGGCTTCGGCGTCACGATATTTCTAGAAATAAAAGGGGGAGCTTTAAATGGTTTTCCAAAGGAAATAATTTAAATACTTTGTGTTTCAGATAGCCCGGAGATCGGCCGGCCACTAAGGGACTGGAAGGATCTCGAAGGATGATGCCTTCTCCTCCGCCATCAAGAATGTCATGAAACATTTTCTCCATATGTGTCACACCTTCACACACCACCTTTTTTGCGATGTCGAGATATTTGAATGATTTGCCTTCCAGATGAGTCACTGCGAGAATAGCAGGGAGAGAGTGTGAGTGAGGCAGTTGTGGTTGGAATAGATATTCTTACCTAATTTATTGTATCGTTCGGCATAGGTGCCCTTATGATTCGGAATATCGAATACCATGAATTTGAATTTGTTCCAATCTATCTGCGATGAATCCAATAACTGAACCATTTGCTGCGCTTGCTGGAAATTATCGGGTCCAAACCTATCAATGGATCGAGAGAGAGAGAGAGAGAGAGAGAGAGAGAGAGAGAGAGAGAGAGAGAATAAGCGAGAGCTCCTGCATATAGTAATAAACAACTCACCAGAGTTCTCCATCCAAAAACATGTCGTCGGGCATATCGTCGATGACGTGTTGAGGGACGTTCAATTTGTTGCCTTTCCTCGAAAAGAATGTCTTCTTGCCCGGATTCCAGAATCCTCGCACCCCATCGAATTTCTCGAAGACCCACCAATTGGTTGGGTCGATGTTGGACAGCGTGAAGAAACACGCGGTGACTGGCTGTCCTATATCTGGCACTGTGCTGGAATGTTTCTCTGCAAATTGAGTCGGCATAGCCTCAGGTATAGGTTGCACTTCCACCTCTAAGGAAGGAAGTTCCACTGCTAGATCCGGTCTTGCCTTGAGAATCGTAGCCACCAAACTTTTCGAGGAATGAAAAAAAGGTAAGTTTGAAGCACAGAGAGAGAGAGAGAGAGAGAGAGAGAGAGAAAGAGAGAGAGAGAGAGAGAGAGAGAGAGAGAGAGAGAAAATGCATAATGTACCTATTCAGGTGACCATCCCACCAAGAAGGCACTACGATGAGGGTGACATTCTTTTCTGCTGCTAGTTCGCGTTTTATTTTATCTCTATCCATTATCTCCTGCAAAGGCTTCGAAATAAAGTCTTGGTCTATGTAATGATGTGCTTCCTACACAAAATATTGAGTCAAAATCGATAATAAAATGTAGCGAGAAAGAATACCTGAAACTCAAAAGCAAGTCGTAAGGAAGGGACATATACATCCAACTCCAAGTTGTACTCTGAAACGGGACTCACGATGTCAGACTCCTTTCGAGCATTGATTATAATCTCTCTTTTCTAAAATTTAGATTGAAAATCATCATCATCATTAGAATCAGATCGCTACAAAAAATGTAATCTACCTTGAATAGTTCGGTCACAGCCCTCTCTAATCGCCTCTGTTGGGAGTATTTGCCTTTGAATAGCGATGTAGTATCCCATTGTTGGTTGGGATATCGTTGGGTTAATACGTCCACTAGTGTCGTTCTGGGCAGCGATGAAGGAAGTCCCAATTCTCGCAAATCGGTTGCAGTTACAGAATACCAATCTTCAGGCTAATTTGAATCAAATTAAAGGTTAGATCAAGATCATTCAGAAGCTAGACTACCTTTGTGATTTCTAGTTTTTCTTCAGCCCGCGCAAGAGCATTCACCAGATTGGATTTGGCTTTCCAATGCCCTCGAGGGACTCGCGTTTTTGATTCGGCCACGAATCGCGCTTTATGCCAAGGGTATTCGGGATACACTGCCTTCAATGCTCCCTCCA
>Ga0209914_1003075_pt1 | contig 12355 bp, 7 predicted proteins | sample ThiBiot_500_plan_FD_183949 | JGI IMG/M metagenome (GOLD analysis project Ga0209914, IMG submission 183949) | Wastewater bioreactor microbial communities from Cape Town, South Africa - Thiocy_cont_500_plan (SPAdes) | ecosystem: Engineered > Bioreactor > Thiocyanate-remediating > Anaerobic-Aerobic ...
GACCGCACTGCAGGGCAAAAGCGATCCGCTGGAGATTGTGGCCGACAGGTTCAAGGCGGAAACGGACGTGCTCTGCTTCGACGAGTTTTTTGTGTCTGACATCACCGATGCCATGCTGCTAGGCGGCCTGATGAAGGCGCTATTTGCCCGCGGGATCACGCTGGTGGCCACGTCGAATATCCCGCCGGATGAACTCTATCGTAACGGCCTGCAGCGCGCACGCTTCCTGCCCGCCATCGATGCCATCAAGCAGCACTGCGATATCATGAACGTCGATGCCGGTGTCGATTATCGTCTGCGCACGCTGACCCAGGCGCACCTGTGGCTTTCGCCGTTAAATGCAGAGACCACCCGCGAGATGGATACACTCTGGCTGGCGCTGGCGGGAGCAAAACGCGAGCACGCCCCGGAACTCGAGATTAACCATCGCCCGCTACCCACCCTTGGCGTCGAAAACCAAACGCTGGCGGTCTCCTTTACGACGCTCTGCGTGGATGCCCGCAGCCAGCACGACTACATTGCGCTTTCGCGTCTGTTCCACACCGTGATGGTGCTGGGCGTACCGGTGATGACGCGGCTGATGGAGAGCGAAGCACGGCGCTTCATTGCGCTGGTGGACGAGTTTTATGAGCGCCACGTCAAGCTGGTGGTCAGCGCTGAGGTACCTTTATATGAGATTTACCAGGGCGAGCGGCTGAAGTTTGAGTTCCAGCGCTGCCTGTCGCGCCTGCAGGAGATGCAGAGCGAAGAATACCTGAAGCTGGAGCATATGCCGTAACAAATGCCCCCCTCTCCCGTGGGAGAGGGGCTGGGGGTGAGGGCACCAGACCGCACAATACCCACCCTCGAAAAACCCATTCCAAATCACATTTAAGGGTCGATCTTTGACCTCAACTTCTCTATAATCTTGCGACCCCACGTTACGAGAAGGTTTTTTTCCCGAAACTTTCTATGTGTCGGCATGTGCTATTCGAAGGGGTAGGTTTGCCGGACTTTGTCGTGTGAACCTCAACTGACTAAACGTTTGGGTGTTCACCAACGTGTAACTTATTATTTGGGTAAGCTTTTAATGAAAACTTTTACAGCTAAACCAGAAACCGTACAGCGCGACTGGTATGTTGTTGACGCGACCGGTAAAACTCTGGGCCGTCTGGCTACTGAACTGGCTCGTCGCCTGCGCGGTAAGCATAAAGCGGAATACACTCCGCACGTTGATACCGGTGATTACATCATCGTTCTGAACGCTGATAAAGTTGCTGTAACCGGCAACAAGCGTACTGACAAAGTGTACTATCACCACACCGGCCACATCGGTGGTATCAAAGAAGCGACCTTTGAAGAGATGATTGCCCGCCGTCCTGAGCGTGTGATTGAAATCGCGGTTAAAGGCATGCTGCCAAAAGGCCCGCTGGGTCGTGCTATGTTCCGTAAACTGAAAGTTTACGCAGGCAACGAGCACAACCACGCGGCACAGCAACCGCAAGTTCTTGACATCTAATCGGGATTATAGGCAATGGCTGAAAATCAATACTACGGCACTGGTCGCCGCAAAAGTTCCGCAGCTCGCGTTTTCATCAAACCGGGCAGTGGTAAAATCGTAATCAACCAGCGTTCTCTGGAACAATACTTCGGTCGCGAAACTGCCCGCATGGTAGTTCGCCAGCCGCTGGAACTGGTTGATATGGTAGAAAAACTGGATCTGTACATCACCGTTAAAGGTGGTGGTATCTCCGGTCAGGCAGGTGCGATCCGTCACGGTATCACCCGCGCTCTGATGGAGTACGACGAATCCCTGCGTTCTGAACTGCGTAAAGCTGGCTTCGTTACTCGTGACGCGCGTCAGGTTGAACGTAAGAAAGTGGGTCTGCGTAAAGCACGTCGTCGTCCACAGTTCTCCAAACGTTAATCCATTCTGCTTACGCAGAACGATTGGCGAAAAACCCGCTTCGGCGGGTTTTTTTATGGATAATGCGCAGGTTATCCACAATATCCATGCATATATCTTCTCTTTTTCCACATTTCCAGAATCCCCTCACCACAAAGCCATCAAAATCTGGTAAACTATCATCCAATTTTCTGCCCAAATATCGGTGAATACTCGATTTTTGTTCGTTTCTTGAACAATGTGTTTTCTCTGGGATGGGCGATACAACATCTGGCTGGCCCCTGTTGGGCTGGTAGCAGTAAAAATTCTGAATATACCTGGAGGTTTTCATGGCTGTCGCTGCCAACAAACGTTCGGTAATGACGCTGTTTTCTGGTCCTACTGACATTTATAGCCATCAGGTTCGTATCGTGCTGGCCGAGAAGGGTGTCAGTTTTGAGATCGAGCATGTGGAAAAGGATAACCCGCCTCAGGATCTGATCGATCTCAACCCGAGCCAAAGCGTACCGACGCTGGTGGATCGCGAGCTGACCCTGTGGGAATCCCGTATCATTATGGAATATCTGGATGAGCGTTTCCCGCATCCGCCACTGATGCCTGTTTACCCTGTCGCGCGTGGTGAAAGCCGCCTGTACATGCAGCGTATCGAAAAAGACTGGTACTCGCTGATGAACGTGATTACCAGCGGTTCTGCTTCTGAAGCTGACGCTGCACGTAAACAACTGCGTGAAGAGCTGCTGGCGATCGCTCCTGTGTTTGGTCAGAAACCATTCTTCCTGAGCGATGAGTTCAGCCTGGTGGATTGCTACCTGGCACCACTGCTGTGGCGTCTGCCAACCCTGGGCGTAGAGTTCAGCGGTCCTGGCGCGAAAGAGCTGAAGGGCTATATGACTCGCGTATTTGAACGCGACTCTTTCCTGGCATCCTTAACTGAACCGGAACGTGAAATGCGTCTCGGCCGAGGCTAATGACTGTGGAAATGTCACAACTTACCCCACGCCGTCCTTATCTGCTGCGCGCCTTCTATGAATGGCTGCTGGATAACCAGCTCACGCCGCACCTGGTTGTGGATGTGACGTTGCCGGGCGTGCTGGTTCCTATGGAATATGCGCGTGACGGGCAGATCGTACTGAACATTGCGCCGCGTGCGGTGGGTAACCTGGAGCTGGCAAACGATGAAGTGCGCTTCAACGCGCGTTTCGGCGGCGTGCCGCGTCAGGTTTCCGTACCTCTGGCAGCCGTGCTGGCTATCTACGCGCGTGAAAACGGTGCGGGTACCATGTTCGAGCCGGAAGCGGCGTATGATGAAGATGTTGCCAGCCTGAATGATGACAACGCATCCGATGAGCGCGAAAGCGACACGGTGATGTCACTTATCGATGGTGATAAACCCGATCGTCACGACGACAATGACCCTGATGACGATCCGCCTCCGCGCGGTGGTCGTCCGGCTCTTCGCGTCGTGAAATAAAAAACAGGCCCAATCGGGCCTGTTTTTTTTTACACTTCCAGGTAGTTCAGGATCCCGTCAGCCGCTTTACGACCTTCGGCAATCGCCGTTACCACCAGGTCAGAACCGCGAACAATATCGCCACCGGCGAAGATTTTCGGGTTGCTGGTCTGGAATGCGTTGTCGCTGCCTTCTGGCGCAATCACGCGGCCCTGCGAATCCAGCTCAACGCTGTGCTTCGCCAGCCATTCCATGCTGTGAGGACGGAAGCCGAACGCCATCACCACGGCATCGGCCGGGATCACGTGCTCAGAACCGGCGACGATCTCGGCGCGACGACGGCCTTTCGCATCCGGTGCGCCCATCTCAGTGCGCGCCATCTTCACACCGCTCACTTTACCGTTGGCATTCACTTCAATACCCAGAGGCTGGATGTTGAACTGGAACTCCACGCCCTCTTCACGCGCGTTTTTCACTTCGCGTTTAGAGCCCGGCATGTTCTCTTCGTCACGACGGTAGGCGCAGATCACGTGTGCCGCATTCTGACGAATGGAGGTACGCACGCAGTCCATCGCGGTATCACCGCCGCCCAGCACAACCACGCGTTTGCCTTCCATGCTGACGAACGGCTCATCGGCGGTTTCACCGTAGCCCATGAACTGCTTGGTGTTGGCAATCAGGAACGGCAGCGCGTCGTACACGCCCGGCGCGTCTTCGTTCTCCAGACCGCCGCTCATGGACTGATAGGTGCCCACGCCAAGGAACACGGCGTCGTAATCCTTCAGCAGGTCGTCGAGCTGCACGTCGCGGCCCACTTCCACGTTCAGTTTGAACTCAATGCCCATGCCGGTGAAGATTTCACGGCGACGGGTCATGACCTCTTTTTCCAGCTTGAAGGCCGGGATACCGAAGGTCAGCAGGCCGCCGATTTCCGGATGACGGTCAAAGACCACCGCCTTCACGCCGTTGCGGGTCAGCACGTCCGCACAGGCCAGGCCCGCCGGGCCCGCGCCGATGATCGCCACGCGCTTGTCGGTTTGCTTCACGCCGGTCATATCCGGACGCCAGCCCATCTCGAACGCTTTATCATTGATATAGCGCTCAATGTTGCCGATGGTCACCGCGCCGAACTCGTCGTTCAGCGTACAGGAGCCTTCGCACAGACGGTCCTGAGGGCACACGCGGCCGCACACTTCCGGCAGGGTGTTGGTCTGGTGAGACAGCTCGGCGGCTTCAAATATACGCCCTTCGTTGGCCAGCTTCAGCCAGTTCGGGATGTAGTTGTGTACCGGGCATTTCCATTCGCAGTAAGGGTTACCGCAGGACAGGCAGCGGTCTGCCTGTGCTTTGGCCTGGCCTTCTGAAAACGGCTCGTAGATTTCAACAAATTCAATTTTGCGGATCTTCAGCGGTTTCTTTGGCGGATCAACACGCTGCAGGTCGATAAACTGGTATACGTTCTGGCTCATCTAAATTCCTTACTGCGCCTGCACGCGCAGCTCTGCTGCGCTACGACTACGGTGACCCAACAGGGCTTTAACATCGCTGGACTTCGGCTTAACCAGCGCGAATTTCGCAGAGAACGCTGGCCAGTTCGCCAGGATCTCTTCGCCGCGCGAAGAACCGGTATGCTGCACGTGTTCGGTAATCAAACCGCGCAGGTGTTCTTCATGGATAGCCAGCGTATCAACGTCCAGCACTTCCACCAGCTCCGGGTTCACGCGTTTGCGGAACTCACCGTCTTCATCCAGGACGTACGCAAAACCGCCCGTCATGCCCGCGCCGAAGTTCACGCCGGTTTTACCCAGAACGCAAACAATCCCGCCCGTCATGTATTCACAACCGTTATCGCCAATGCCTTCCACCACGGTGATAGCACCGGAGTTACGCACCGCAAAACGCTCGCCCGCACGGCCTGCTGCAAACAGACGACCGCCGGTCGCGCCGTACAGGCAGGTGTTACCGATGATGCTGGCCTCATGGCTGCGGAAGGCTGAGCCGACCGGAGGACGCACCGCCAGCAGACCGCCCGCCATGCCTTTACCGACGTAGTCGTTGGCATCGCCGGTCAGATACAGCTCAACGCCGCCTGCGTTCCATACGCCGAAGCTCTGACCCGCGGTACCGCTGAAGTGCGCGGTAATCGGATCCGCTGCCAGACCCTGGTCACCGTGCGTCTGCGCGATGTAGCCGGAGAGGGAGGCACCCACGGAGCGGTCGGTGTTGCGGATATCAAACCAGAACGTTTTGCTCTGCTTGTCGTCCACGTACGGTTTCGCCTGCTGCAGCAGCTGCGCGTTCAGCACGCCGTTATCGAACGGCGGGTTGTTCTCGGTGCAGTAGACCGCTTTGCCAGGGTGCGGCTGCGCGGTTTCCAGCAGCTTAGACAGCTCAAGCTTCTGTTGCTTAGCCGTGAAGCCTTCCAGCTCTTTCAGCAGGTCAGTGCGGCCAATCAGGTCCACCAGACGCTTCACGCCCAGCTGCGCCATCAGCTCGCGGGTTTCGCGGGCGATGAAGTCAAAGTAGTTGGTCACTTTGAACGGCAGCCCGTGATAGTGGTTCTTACGCAGCTTCTCGTCCTGGGTAGCAACGCCGGTTGCGCAGTTGTTCAGGTGGCAAATACGCAGGTATTTACAGCCGAGCGCAACCATTGGGCCGGTACCGAAGCCGAAGCTTTCCGCGCCGAGGATTGCCGCCTTGATAATGTCGAGGCCGGTTTTCAGGCCGCCGTCCACCTGCAGACGGATCTTGTGACGCAGACCGTTAGCCACCAGCGCCTGCTGGGTTTCCACCAGGCCAAGCTCCCACGGACAGCCCGCATATTTTACGGAGGAGAGCGGGCTTGCGCCGGTGCCGCCGTCGTAGCCGGCGATGGTGATGAGATCCGCATAGGCTTTCGCCACGCCAGTAGCGATGGTGCCGACGCCCGGTTCGGAAACCAGCTTCACGGAGATCATCGCCTTCGGGTTGACCTGCTTCAGGTCGAAAATCAGCTGCGCTAAGTCCTCGATAGAGTAGATATCGTGGTGCGGCGGCGGGGAGATCAGCGTCACGCCCGGCACGGAATAGCGCAGTTTGGCGATGTACGGGGTAACTTTATCACCCGGCAGCTGGCCGCCTTCGCCCGGTTTAGCACCCTGAGCGACTTTAATCTGGATCACGTCGGCGTTGACCAGGTACGCAGGCGTCACGCCAAAGCGACCGGATGCCACCTGCTTGATACGGGACACTTTGTTGGTGCCGTAACGCGCCGGATCTTCACCGCCTTCGCCGGAGTTGGAGTTACCGCCGATGCTGTTCATGGCTTCCGCCAGCGCTTCGTGGGCTTCCGGGCTCAGCGCGCCGATGGACATCGCTGCGGTATCGAAGCGTTTGAACAGTTCCGATGCAGGCTCAACGTCGTCAATGCTGACCGCTTCATCGCCTGGATTGAGGGCAATGAGGTCGCGCAGCGTTGCCGCCGGACGGTTGTTTACCAGCTCAGCGTACTGCTGGTAGTCTCTGTATTCACCGCTCTGAACCGCCTGCTGCAGCGTGCGCACCACGTCCGGGTTATAGGCGTGGTATTCGCCGCCGTGAACGTATTTCAGCAGACCGCCCTGATCCAGCGGCTTACGTGCCAGCCAGGCGCGTTTGGACAGGTTCACCAGATCCTGCTGGAAGTCAGCAAAACCGGCGCCGCCGATGCGGCTGACCACGCCCTGGAAGCAGAGGTTGGCGACCTCGTCATGCAGGCCGACCGCTTCAAACAGCTTCGAACAGCGGTAGGAGGCAATGGTCGAGATGCCCATTTTGGACATGATCTTGTACAGGCCTTTGTTGATGCCGTTACGGTAGTTCAGCATCACCGCGCGGTAATCTTTGTCGATCGCGCGGGTATCCACCAGGCGTGCCAGCGTTTCGTAGGCCAGATACGGGTAGATCGCCGTCGCGCCGAAGCCTAACAGCACGGCAAAGTGGTGCGGGTCGCGGGCGCTGGCGGTTTCAACAATGATGTTGGCGTCGCAGCGCAGGCTCTTGTCGACCAGACGCGTCTGGATAGCGCCAACCGCCATCGGGGCAGGCACCGGCAGACGGTTTTTCGCAATATTGCGGTCGGACAGCACCAGCAGAACGGTACCGTTACGCACCATCTGTTCGGCTTTGTCACACAGCGCATTCACCGTCTCTACGAGGCTCGCTTCGGTCACGTCGAAGGTAATATCGAGCGTGTCGGCGCGGTAGTGCTCCTCTTTCATGGTGGTGAGCTGTTTGAAATCGGAGTACAGCAGGATCGGTGATTTAAAGGTCAGACGGTGCGCCTGGCCTTCGGCCTCGCAGAAGACATTCATCTCGCGACCGATGCTGGTGGCCAGCGACATCACATGCGCTTCGCGCAGCGGGTCGATCGGCGGGTTGGTCACCTGCGCGAACTGCTGACGGAAGTAATCGTAAATGATGCGCGGCTGGCTGGAGAGCACGGCAAACGGGGTGTCATCACCCATGGAGCCGACCGCTTCCTGGCCGTTTTCACCGAGCACGCGAATAACGGAGTCCAGCTCTTCCGCGCTGTAGTTAAACTGTTTCTGGAAGCTTGCAAGCGTATCGTCGTCCAGTTCGCGGCGACCCACTTCTTCATCCGATAAATCTTCGAACGGCACGAGGCGACGGACGTTTTTCTCCATCCACTCTTTGTACGGATGGCGGCTTTTCAGGTCGTGATCGGTTTCGGCAGAGTGCAGAATGCGCCCGCCGCGGGTGTCGATCACCATCAGCTCGCCCGGGCCGACGCGGCCTTTCTCGACCACTTCGTCAGGCTGGTAATCCCAGATACCGACTTCAGAGGCGCAGGTGATGAGCTTGTCTTTGGTGATAACGTAGCGCGCCGGACGCAGACCGTTACGGTCCAGGTTACAGGCGGCGAAGCGGCCGTCGGACATGACGATGCCCGCCGGGCCGTCCCACGGCTCCATGTGCATGGAGTTAAAGTCGAAGAACGCGCGCAGCTCAGGGTCCATATCCGGGTTGTTCTGCCAGGCCGGTGGCACGAGCAGACGCATGGCGCGCACGATGTCCATCCCGCCCGCCAGCAGCAGTTCCAGCATGTTATCCATGGAGCTGGAGTCAGAGCCGGTTTCGTTCACGAACGGCGCGGCATCGTGCAGATCGGGGATCAGCGGCGTCTGGAACTTATAGGTACGGGCGCGGGCCCACTGGCGGTTACCGGTGATGGTGTTGATCTCGCCGTTGTGCGCCAGGTAGCGGAACGGCTGAGCCAGCGGCCAGCGTGGAACGGTGTTGGTGGAGAAGCGCTGGTGGAACAGGCAAATGGCCGATTCCAGACGCAGGTCCGCCAGGTCCAGGTAGAAGCGCGGCAGGTCAGCCGGCATACACAGACCCTTATAGATGTTCACCAGGTTAGAGAGGCTACAAACGTAGAACTCTTTATCGTCCTGGAGACGTTTTTCAATGCGGCGGCGGGCGATAAACAGACGGCGTTCCATATCACGCGGACGCCAGCCCGCAGGCGCGTTGACGAAAATCTGTTCAATGCGAGGCAGCGAGGAGAGGGCGATTTCACCGAGCACCCCTTCGTTGGTTGGCACATTGCGCCAGCCGACAATCGACAGGGTTTCACGCTGAAGTTCTTCTTCGACGATGCGGCGTGAGGCAGCAGCCTTTTCAGGATCCTGATTCAGGAACAGCATGCCGACAGCGTAGTTTTTGGCTAAACGCCAGCCGCGCTCTTCCGCCACGATGCGAAAGAAACGATCCGGTTTTTGCAGCAGCAGGCCGCAACCGTCGCCGGTTTTACCATCGGCAAGAATAGCGCCACGGTGCTGCATTCGGGCCAGTGCGTGAATAGCAGTACGCACTACCTTGTGGCTAGGTTCGCCTTCTATGTGGGCGATCAGGCCGAAACCACAGTTATCCTTCTCAAGGGATTTATCGTACAACATATCAGTGAACCTCCCCAGGCTCGTCGGGCTTCCCACTGAACTTTACCGTGGCGCACAGGCACAGAAAGAGCATGGCGACGGGGTTTGCGTTTCATACGCGGACCTCGCATTCGCCCTCTTTTTCATCCTTTCGCGCAGGTAAACAAGTTTGAGGACTTGCTTCAGAGGGAATCTCAATTACTGCATAAATATGATGAGCAGGCCGCTCATCCAGAAAGCTTCCAGCGGATTTCCAACTTATCGGGAATTGGTACACAGGTCAAATGGCAATCTTATTTATACAAAAATGTGCTAAAGAGCGTTTATCTCTTTGAAAGTAAATGCTATTTAACTATTTTTACATTGAATGTATGCCCTGGCAGGACGCAGCGGAGTGTGATCTGACTCACTATATGAAAGCGGTATTATCAATGTAGCGTGCTGAATAGCAGTTTTATAGCAGAATAATAATCTGGTATCGGCTGCAAACCCGCATAAACCCACTGTTTTTCAGTGGTGGCGCTATAAATGAAAAAAACAATCAGAACATAAGGAAAAGTAATCACGAATGGCGTGAATGAAATTGCAGTAATCCTGAGTATTTATTCATATAGATAAAGGCCGTCCGGGACGATTGATCCAGGTCATCGCCGACAGAGGCTAAAAGTGGCAGGCTTGTCCCCTTTCTCCGGGACGGTCTATCAGATTATGCAGTTACAGAAATTAGTCAATATGTTTGGTGGGGATCTTTTGCAGCGGTACGGGCAAAAGGTTCATAAGCTGACGCTGCACGGCGGGTTTAGCTGCCCGAATCGCGATGGCACCATCGGGCGCGGCGGCTGCACCTTCTGTAACGTTGCGTCCTTTGCTGACGAAGCCCAGCAGCATAAATCTATCGCTGAACAGCTTGTCCATCAGGCAAGCCAGGTGAACCGCGCGAAGCAGTATCTGGCCTATTTTCAGGCCTACACCAGCACGTGGGCGGAGGTGCAGGTGCTGCGCTCTATGTATCAGCAGGCCGTCAGCCAGGCTAACATCGTTGGGCTGTGCGTGGGCACGCGCCCGGACTGCGTACCGGACGCGGTGCTGGACCTGCTCAGCGAGTACAAAGAACAAGGCTACGAGATCTGGCTGGAGCTGGGCTTGCAGACCGCGCACGACAAAACCCTGCACCGTATTAACCGTGGTCATGATTTCGCCTGCTACCAGCGCACCACGCGCCTGGCCCGCGAGCGCGGGCTGAAGGTCTGCTCGCATCTGATTGTCGGCTTGCCGGGTGAAGGGCAGCAGCACGGCCTGGAGACGCTGGAAAAGGTGGTTGAAACCGGCGTGGACGGCATTAAGCTGCACCCGCTGCATATCGTTACGGGAAGCATTATGGCGAAAGCCTGGGAAGCCGGGCGGTTAAGCGGAATTGAGCTTGAGGACTATACGGTGACGGCGGGGGAGATGATTCGCCACACCCCGCCGGAAATTGTCTACCATCGCATCTCGGCCAGCGCCCGCCGTCCAACGCTTCTGGCACCGCTATGGTGTGAGAACCGCTGGACGGGGATGGTGGAAATCGACCGCTATCTGCAGGAGAACGGTGTGCAGGGTTCAGCGCTTGGCCGCCCGTGGGTTCCCCGTCTACCGGCGACGGCCGCCTAACAGACTTCCCAGCATGCCGCGCACTATCTGATTGGTGACCTGCCGCGCCGCGCTTTTCGCCATGGTCTGTACCACGCCGTCGCGCTTGCCGCCGCGCGGCCCGGTGCTGCCGAACAGGATGTCTTTGAGCCCCCCGAGAATACCGTCATCCACGGCGACGGACTGTCCTTTAGCGGCAGGTGCATCCTGCGACTCCGTTGTCGCCTGCACCCCTTTTTGCAGCATCTCGAACGCGGACTCGCGATCCACCTCGTCTTCGTATTTCCCGTAAACCGGAGAGTGGTTAATCAGGCCGTTACGTTCATCGTCGGTAACGGGCCCCATGCGCGAGCAGGGCGCGATCACCATGGCGCGTTCCACCACGGACGGGCTTCCCTTCGCATCAAGGAAGGAGATCAGCGCTTCACCGGTGCCTAACGCTTGAATCGCCGCTTCGGTATCAAAGGCAGGATTGGCGCGCATGGTTTGCGCGGCGGCTTTCACCGCTTTCTGATCCTTCGGCGTAAAGGCGCGCAGGGCGTGCTGCACGCGGTTACCGAGCTGGCCGAGAACGTTATCCGGAATGTCCGACGGGTTTTGCGAGACAAACCAGACGCCAACGCCTTTGGAGCGGATCAGGCGAATGACCTGTTCAATCTTATCCAGCAAGACCTGCGGCGCGTCGTTAAACAGAAGGTGCGCTTCGTCGAAGAAGAAGACCAGCTTCGGTTTTTCCAGATCGCCCGCTTCGGGTAACTGTTCGTACAGTTCGGAGAGCATCCACAGCAGGCTGGCGGCGTAGAGCTTTGGCATCTGGTAGAGCTTCTCGGAGCTCAGAATGTTGATGATGCCTTTGCCGCTGCTGTCGGTGCGCATCCAGTCTTTGATATCCAGCATCGGCTCGCCGAAGAAGTGCTCGGCGCCCTGTTGCTCCAGCGTCAGTAACCCGCGCTGAATGGCACCCACCGAGGCGCTGCTGATATTGCCGTACTGGTTCTGGAAGGATTTGGCGTTATCGCCGATGTACTGGGTAATGGCGCGCAGATCTTTGAAATCAAGCAGCAGCAGCCCCTGATCGTCGGCAATGCGGAAGATAATATTCAGCACGCCGGACTGCACGTCGTTGAGATTAAGCAGACGGGCCAGCAGCAGCGGGCCGAGATCGGAGACGGTGGCGCGCACCGGGTGGCCTTTCTCACCAAAGATATCCCACACTACTACCGGATTGTTATGCGGCGTCCAGTCCGTAATGCCAATATTCTTCAGCCGTTCGAGCAGTTTTTCAGAGGCCGTTCCTTCCTGAGCCACACCGGTTAAATCGCCTTTCACGTCAGCCATAAAGACCGGTACGCCAATCTCCGAAAGCGACTCCGCCAGCTTTTGCAGGGTGACGGTTTTCCCCGTCCCGGTCGCTCCGGTGATGAGACCGTGGCGGTTCGCCATCGAGGGCAGTAAATACAGCTCTTTTTCCAG
>Ga0209914_1003082_pt1 | contig 12335 bp, 17 predicted proteins | sample ThiBiot_500_plan_FD_183949 | JGI IMG/M metagenome (GOLD analysis project Ga0209914, IMG submission 183949) | Wastewater bioreactor microbial communities from Cape Town, South Africa - Thiocy_cont_500_plan (SPAdes) | ecosystem: Engineered > Bioreactor > Thiocyanate-remediating > Anaerobic-Aerobic...
CATGTATGTATAACAATTTCAAACATTTATTCGAAAAAAAAAACACTTCAATTCTAGATTTTCTTGCTGCATCATGTGCCAATATTGTTTCATTATCTTGGGGTATCATTCCAACATTATACTCTCTCAATAACGTTTATCCTGGCTCGTATTCCTTAGTTTTTTGTAAAATGCAAGGTTATCTGACTCATACAAGTTTACAAATGACACGAGTCTTTCTTGTTTTGGCTTGTTTCGATCGATTTGCATTGAGTTCAACAAATGCTTATCTTCGACAATTCAGTCAAGTTAAAGTAGCACATCGATCTATCTCAATCACTGTCATTTGCTGTTTGTTAATTGCTATTCATTTAGCTATCTATCTTAATCTTGTACCAGGTGGATGTGGATTAACAAATACGATAGCATCAATATACAACAGCTTGTATACAATGTTGACTGTATCGATTTTGATCCCAGTATCGATGTTTGTATTATCAATTTTAACATTTTATCATTTGAAGCAGAGACAAAATCAACGACGTCGAATGCAACAACAACGATCTACAAATCAAGAAATTACTCGTGACAAAAAAATTCTTTTTATTCTTATGATGCAGTTAGGTCTGTACTTTATATCAACAGTTCTCTATGCTCCAACATTTGCCTATGGTGTGATTACTCGTTACACTGTCAAATCATCCGAACGACAGGCTATCGAAGATTTTATAGCATCATTATCTTTGTCTCTCATTTATTTGTATCCTGCCTTGTCATTTTTTGCATTTACTCTCTCATCGAAAAGTTTTCGTCAAGAACTGAGCAAATTATATCATCTACCATTCATTTTCTGTTTACGAAAAACACAGATTGAACCAATACGAACATAATACGTATATTTAATTCTTTGTTTTGTTCTTCTTTCATTCACACTTAATGAGCTCTGAAAGCATAATTTAAAGTTTCGTTAGTCTGTCGTAATTGCAACCGAGTAGGATGAATAATATTTCTTCTGTTTGTTTGCGAAAATAAATTCTTAAGTTCATTACGAAATCGTGGACCAGAAAGTGTATAGATATAAAATCCAAGAACAGGATTCATGTAGTACATCATTCGAGAAACATTAAAACAAAAATCATAGATCGTTGAACCAGTTGACGAGAATTGATATTTAAGTACTGTTATACCGATTGCGCTAAACATATTGATGAGTGCCCAAGGAGCAACAATGATCGTTGCGATGGTTACTTGACATAATAACATCACAATCAATTGACGATCATTGGAATGCAAATGCCCACGAGTTGTACTATTGTCTTGAATATTTCGACGTCGATGAATCGCACGAACATTGACTATTGTCAGAATACCAAAAATACTCATGAGTATAAGAGGTAATAGGCAAGAGATAATCGGAACGAAGATATTGAAAAAAACTAAATATTCGTCCGGCAAAATCGTACATATTGCTATACCAGATATAATTGTAGTTTGAGCAAAAACTATAACATGTATATTGATCAAAAACATAACTATTGTGATGAGAATGATGAGTTTTCGTGCAACGGATAGTGTACTCAATTGCCGAAGATGAACTTGATGTGAACTCGAAAAATATCGATCAAGACAAGCAAGTACAATAAACCAGAGAGCAAGACTAAGAGCAGGATAAATTAGAAGATAACGTATTTTACACCAGATAGGATTTGTTGCTGATGGATCGATATTCCAACTAGTTGCAAGATAACGTGTTAGTAAAGCCACATACATAACAACAAAATTAACGATTGAACCAGCTAGAAAATATAAACTACACGAATTTTTACGCAATGAACGACGTGTAAATATGATAATATTGAAAAAATTGCCAATCGTTCCAAGAACAAGTATAATTATTGGACCTAGACGATTGATCCAAAAAGCAATGTTATTTAGTACTTCAATGAGATTACTGTTTAGACTCGACATAATCGCAACATGAATGACTTCAATGTTTTTTTTAATCTTTCAACTGACGTTTTTAAAGCCAAATAAATGAAATTGCTTTCTTTTTTTATGGATTTTCATATCTGCACATCTAAGGATAAAACGAAGAAGATTATGTTATACTCTTTCTTCTTTCATAAATAAATCTTTTCAATCAATTCATTATTTCTAGATCATACTACGAAGTATGAAATTTATAGACAAATGCTTTTGACATTTGCAATTTACATTTACGGTCAAATTTTACTCATAATTGATATCTGGATATGATCTCTAAAAGTAAGTCAACACCATTTCGTTTATAATTAGAACATGAGTAGGTTGTTCTGTAATATATACTATATAAACAGAAAAATAAAAAGAAATTTTTATTCTTTTTCATAGAATTAATAACATGTCCGCATTGGTATTGACGCTAACAAACATTGTCTATCAAACATCACGATATGGTCTTTCAACATTATTTGCATTGGGTATTCTTGGCTCTATTCTAAATATTATTCTCTTTTCAAGAAAACAATTAAGACAAATATCTTGTTGTACATGTATGTATAACAATTTCAAACATTTATTCGAAAAAAAAAACACTTCAATTCTAGATTTTCTTGCTGCATCATGTGCCAATATTGTTTCATTATCTTGGGGTATCATTCCAACATTATACTCTCTTAATAATGTTTATCCTGGTTCTTATTCATTAGCTTTTTGCAAAATACAAGGTTATCTCACTCATACAAGTTTACAAATGACACGAGTCTTTCTTGTTTTGGCTTGTTTCGATCGATTTGCATTGAGTTCAACAAATGCTTATCTTCGACAATTCAGTCAAGTTAAAATAGCACATCGATCTATCTCAATCACTGTCATTTGCTGTTTGTTAATTGCTATTCATTTAGCTATCTATCTTAATCTTGTACCAGGTGGATGTGGATTAACAAATACAGTAGCATCAATATACAACAGTTTGTATACAATGTTGACTGTATCGATTTTGATCCCAGTATCGATGTTTGTATTATCAATTTTAACATTTTATCATTTGAAGCAGAGACAAAATCAACGACGTCAAATGCAACAACAACGATCTACAAATCAAGAAATTACTCGTGATCAAAAAATTTTTTTTGTTCTTATGATGCAATTAAGTCTGTATTTTATATCAACAGTTCTCTATGCTCCAGCATTTATCTATGGACTAGCGACTGCTAATGTTATCAAATCATTCGAACGACAAATTATTGAAAGTTTCATTGGAGGACTCTCGGTAACGCTTATTTATTTATATCCTGCCTTGTCATTTTTTGCATTTACGCTTGCATCGAAGAGTTTTCGTCTGGAATTAAGAAAACTATTGCGAATAACAATGTCGTATCGTTTACAACGAATACGAATCGAACCAGAATATCTACAAAATACAACAAATAAAACGAATATTACTACGAATCGACCACTACCGACATTCTAATGTAAAATATGTATATTGAACACTAGCGCCACTAAGAAAAACCCATTTTGCTTGTAGCATTCTATTGAACACTTGTAATGAACCAATAGGTTTTCTACATTTTTAACTTTTTCTCTTTCAATAAATACGTTCGTGCTATCTTGTTTATTTCATTTGAAAAAAAAGATTATGCTTGTGCCAAAAGGCAAATCATCCAAAGAAAATTTGGAGTGTCGCATTTGTGGTGATATTGCACGTGGTTTAAATTTCAATGTGATGTCATGCATGTCTTGTAAGGCATTTTTTCGTAGAAATGCTTTTAAGAATCCTGTTTGTATATTCGGCAATAAATGTTCAATAACAAAACACACACGTTTCAGTTGTTTGGCGTGTCGTTTAAAAAAATGTTTGGAACTCGGCATGAATTCCGATTTAATTCGAGTCCTTCCAAAATCTAGGTCAATTCAGAGACCAACACAACAAATTGCACTACTAACAGTAAACATTTTCATGTACAATTTAGAAAAAAAAAACTAAAATTTAATATTTTTGTTTCTTTAGCCAAAACCGCTCAGTCTTCTGCGAAATGATCGATCGACTTTATCAACACAAGAATGGAATCTTGTATCCAATTGTATTCAAATATTCGACAATCAAAATATACGTGAACAATTTGATAATTATTTCAACTATTTACATTCATTACCTGCTAAATTACGGTCACGGAGAGCAGATTTGGAACAAGCATTCGGCCAATTCTATTACGGTATTCAAACATTAATTGAACGTACACCAGATTTTCATACTCTCTCTACACAAGCTCGTCGAGTTGTTGCACAACATAATCTTTATTTAACAGGCTCCATCAATGGTCAATTTCTGTGTCGCGAATGGGATTTATATAACAATCTATTTTTTTCCAATGCATGCGCTGCTCACTATGGTCCACAAACTCTACCGGAATCTCAACGTATTTCATCACGTTGTGATTCAAATGGCAATTTAGTTAAAATATTTATATTTGCTATTCTATTTTCGAGTAATATTTCACTGGTTATGTATAATAAAGAAGAATCTATTATTTCATCTGAAGAAAATTCACTTAATCTCATGCGAATTCAAAATACTTACGTTACAATATTATGGAAATATTTCATTTACTTATATGATTATAAACAAGCTGTGATACGATATGCTAATCTCGTGAGATATTTACTTGCTGTCTTTAGACAGATAGAAATGATGACATTGACACAAAATATTCCGCATGATCAGTTGATTGAAACTATTACAACAAAAGTCGAACAGAAATTAGTTGTAGAAGATTGATTTTTAGTTCTTTTTATTTCTCAAATAAACGGTTTGTAAATAGAAATTACAAGAGACAATATATAAATATGGATGTTATGAAAATGTTGTTCACTTTGATTTGGTATAGTTGATGATCCGATTGTTGTTTGATTAGTAGTCGTTGAAGTCGTACTTGAAATTGTTGATGATAATGGTTCTTCAGTTGTAAGACTAGATGTTGTTTCTTCTGTTAATTCAGTTGTTTCATATAACATGATAGGTATCATTGATATATTGTGTATTGATTTCCGAAGAATTACCGATAATGAAATCGTATTTCCAGGTTGATTGCATTTATCATAGTTGCAAATAAAAGAAATTTCATCCGTATTTTTCATCGTAGTCAATTCTAAAGTTGATAGTATTTTAAATGTAACTTCACTGTGTTCATCGGTTGAACACGTGAGATTCATTGAAATCTCTAGATCCGTCGAATATGCAAAACTTCCAAAACAATGTTTAGTAGAACATGGAGTCGTTACTATAGGATTAAGATGACATACATCTAAAATTAAAGAAATAATTTGAAAAAAAAACACAAAATACAAGTATTTGTGATATCTTACTTGCTTCACTTTTATCTTTTCGAATAATATTCATAATTGTTTGTTCAAATTCTGTCTCATTCCATGTAATAAACCAAGGAATCATTTTTTTAAGAAAATCTCCATCACATGCATATCCTTCACATGCGTATGACATAACATTAATAGTACGAACAATATCATTATTACTTGTCATTAATGTGCTCCATTGAACTTTTTGACTCAACAATGGAACAGATTGAAGAGACTCAGTTAATTTAATAATCAATAGATTTTCTGAATAATCAATTGTCATTTCTAGACTACATACCTTACTATCACCGATTAATGTAATCGAAAGTTCGTCAATGTCATTTACGATTTGAAACCAATTGGTATCACTCAACGGAATGTCCCATTGTGTTCGACTATCCAAACTTAAGCAAAACATTTGACCATACGAAACATTGTATAATATCAAGAGAATATATGAAAAAAATAAAACTTTCATTTTATTGTATAAATGATTTCTATGCTAGCATTTATAACTATAAATGCAAAAAAAAATATCTGAACAGATTAATTAAATATGCTCTTAAAATCGAGAATAAACATTTCGGAATGAGCATATATTTTGTGAATTGATTTTTAGCGGCATCTATTTCTTATGACATTGAAAGGCATCATACGTTAAATGATAGAATTTTTATTTGTTCTGAAAGTTCAAATCCTGGAACATGAAGAGAAAAAGAAACGCGCTTTGACGTTTTGTTTTTTCTTCTTTATATTATTTTATACTTTCGTAATTCTCATTTTAAAAATAATTCATGACTCAAACAGTAAATGTAGCAGATATTACTATTGACACTGATGATCTTATATGTCCTATAACTCTTGATCTTTTTCATGATCCCGTTCGTGCTCAAGATGGACATGTTTACGAACGACAAGCTATTACACAATGGATACAAGAACATGGTACAAGTCCTTTTACTCGACAACCATTGGAAGTCGATCAATTGCAACCCGATGAACAATTGAAATCTCTTGCTAAACAGCGAAGAAATTCAACAGTTTCGTACAATGTTCAAAAGAATCTTGTTACTCTTCCACTTCGTCCATTAATCAAACGCATACATATGCCAAATCGAATAATTACAATGAATCGATTGAAAACTTGTTTATTTCACTCGATTTATTGTAAGATCGGTTTAGTTTTACTTATTTTGGGAGTTATTTTTGGTTTTATTTTTGGAATCATGCAGACAGATCGATCTCCAAATAATACAACATCATCACCAACTTCATCATTCGATATTATTACTCGTTATTCCAGTAAATTAACAATCAATAGTTCGTTATTTAATCGGCCAGATAGAGTTCTCAAACAATATTATTACAAGGCTATTCCATTGATGATACCATCGACGAATTACTATCGATTTCGAAGTATTAGTAATATTGATATGTATGGTTATTTATATACTTCAAATTTTAATGCTTCAAACTCACAAAATTCATTGCTCATATCTAATGATGATAGTGGTGGTTTTCAACAGTTTCTTATGTCAATCTTACTCGCAGTTGGTAACTACACTTTAGTAGCTACAACATATTCTCCAAATGTTACTGGGAATTTCTCAATTCTTGTTCAAGGTCCAACAAATATTACTTTTTATTAAAATGAAACAAATCCGCATAATTGATAAAGTCTATTATGCCCATCTGTATATTTATAATAACAAACACGTATCAAAAATAATATTATTCAAATCTGTCCTTTTTATTATTATTTTTTTCAATGAAATAAATATTGTTGACAACATAAAAAGTTTTAAAGTCAATATAAAGTTTGTACGGATAGACAAAGCTAAAATAAGCATACATCAAATATCATTGAGAGATGTCATTTTATATTTTTTATTGTAGTTCAAATAGAAGCTGCACGAATAAATACGGGCGACAAAAAAAGCAAAATTGTTAAATTTATGTTGATTATATTAGATTAATAAAGCAAAACGAATCGAATCAATAAAATGTAGAATATTGCTACATGAATTGTATCTTTGAATCCACTATTTCCTTGCGGATTAACTGTTGACTTGAAGGTTGCAGTCGTAGTAGTTGTTGTTTTTAGTTCTTCTTCTGATTCTTCACTCTGCTTGTGGGAATTGATTGTTTTTAAAACATCATTAATTTGATAGTGAACATCGAATTTACTGATTACATTTGCGGAATTGCTTTGGTTATTACAGAGATTATAATTACAAGTAAACGCTAATTCTTCTTCGTTGTTTCTTGATTGTAAATTATGATATAATGTATAATAAATTCCCATATATTTGTTGACTATACAATGTCGTTCAATTTCAGCTTTTTCGTTTTGTCGATACAAGTCTGCTGCACAATATTCACCCGTACATTGTTTAGTTGAATTCTCATTAGCATAACATTTTTTCATTTCTATAAAAAAATCGTTGTGAAACATAATATTTTGTTTTATGTAGACGAAAGGACTGTATTTAGTGACGAACCTGTTACTTCCTTATCGTCATCAAACATATATCGAATTACTTCGTTTTTTAAATCAGCCAAATCGTTTTCGATAAACCAATTTAAAACATGTTGAGATTCATTAAAATATATTTCTTCGCAACCTTCAAATGAACATGCATATTCAAGAAAATGCACAACGTATATGTCAGTTCTCTGCGGTGCTCTAATTAATGTATCAATTCGAATAAGCTCTTCGAGTAGATCATGATCGAATAAATGCTCAGTAAGCTGGATCTTTATTTCCTTGACACCATGATTAATAAAGAACTCAGTGCGACAGAAACAATTCGACTCATCAATAGAACTCATACATTCAGTAAGATCTAAGCCATTAATTTCATCATATAGATCTGTGATACTAAATTCCGCGAATGTCAGAGCTATTGGGTTTCCGTCACCAGTAGTCCGACATAAGAGAGAAAAACTACATGAAATTTTTACTAAAAATATGAGCAATACTAACCAATTCATTTCACAAATGAATGAATCAATAATGTCAGATACATATATTTGACTAAAGAAAAAAACAGTCCTATATTGATCAATCATATGACATGACATTTTAATCTGTATTTACTTATATCCGATGCAATTTTTATGAGAAGGTAAATTCAGCAGCGGTGTTATTCTGAAATTCTGGAATTTTGGAATAGGGCTACGTGTCTTCTATCGTCTATCTTAGAAATGCAAAATGCAGTTAAAACACTAAACAAACAGCATTATACGTATAATGAATTGTCATGAAGAAACTCATTTCAACTTAAAAAATTTATAGAGGGGGCATTGCATGACGGTGACTACGCCATTACCAGAACATGACGGATGTCATTTATATTTTAAAACGTTTTATTGTAGTTCAAATAGAAGCTGCACGAATAAATACGGGCGACAAAAAAAGCAAAATTGTTAAATTTATGTTGATTATATTAGATTAATAAAGCAAAACGAATCGAATCAATAAAATGTAGAATATTGCTACATGAATTGTATCTTTGAATCCACTATTTCCTTGCGAATTAGTTGTTGATTCCGAGGTTGCAGTCGTCGTAGTTGTAGTTGTCGACTTGAAGGTTATGGTCGTTGTAGTTGTAGTGGTCGACTTGAAGGTTGTGGTAGTCGTAGTTGTAGTTATTGAGTTGAACGCTGTAATGGCCGTCGTAGTAGTTGTTGTTTCTAGTTCTTCTTCTGATTCTTCACTCTGCTTGTGGGAATTGATTGTGTTTAAAACATCATTAATTTGATAGTCAGTATAGAATTTACTGATTATATTTGCGAAACTGCTGTGGTTATTACAGTGATTATAATTGCAACTAAATCTTAATATTTCTTCGTTGTTTCTTGATTGTAATTCATGATATAATTTATAATAAATTCCCATGTATTCTTCGTCTATACAATATCGCTTAATTTCACCTTCTTGGTTTTGCCGATACAAGTGTGCTGCACAATATTCACCCGTACATTGTTTAATTGAATTCTCACTGTCGTAACATTCTTCTATCTCTACAAAAAATTATAATTTTACATAATATATTTGTTTTATGTAGACGAAAGGACTGTATTTAGTGACGAACCTGTTACTTCTTTATCGTTACCAAACGCATATCGAATTACTTCGTTTTTTAGATCAGCCAAATCGTTTTCAATAAACCAATTTAAAACATGTTGAGATTCATTAAAATATATTTCTTCGCAACCTTCAAATGAACATGCATATTCAAGAAAATACACAACGTATATTTCAGTTCTCTGCGGTCCGCTAATTAATGTAGTAATTAGAATAAACTCTTCGGGTAGATCATGATCGAATAAATGCTCAGTAAGCTTGATCGATATTTCCTTGGCACCATGATTAATAAAGAACCCAGTGCGACAGAAACAATCTGATTCACCATTAGAACTCACACATTCAGTAAGATCTAAGCCATTAATTTCATCATATAGATCTGTGATACTAAATTCCGCGAATGTCAGAGTTATTGGGTCTCCGTCACCAGTAGTCCGACATAAGAGAGAAAAACTACATGAAATTTTTACTAAAAATATGAGCAATACTAACCAATTCATTTCACAAATGAATGAATCAATAATGTCAGATACATATATTTGACTAAAGAAAAAAACAGTCCTATATTGATCAATCGTGCGAAATTACATTTTAATCGGTATTTACATATATATCACGCATGTTTATGATAGGTAAATTTAAAAACAAAAGCACGTATTACATATTTACAAGAACACATAATTCATTCATATCTAATGCTCGATTGTATACACGAAATTCATCGATAGAAACTTGAAATGGACCAGGACCAATGGATAATGTAGGACAGTCTGTAGGTGATATAGGAATACCGGGACTATTATTAGCCAATGTCATATAAAGATTAATTCCATTTGTACTTGGAGTTAATGTTACCGAGCCGACATGTTTTGCATTGGTGGATAACATATTGCTTGTTGACGACGACCATTAGCATTTATAGTGATCTTATTTGCAATACCATGTAGTAAATTGACACTACGATCCAAGAGAAGATCGAGTGTATCAAATGGAAAGTAGGCATATAATGTTGCATCATTATATATTTGACAAGATGTACGTGCCGTATTAGGCGAAATAATTACCTGATCCATAAGTCTATAAATTCATGAAAAACAATGATAGTTTATTTATGTTTGTGTGCTTTTACCCATTCAAATACGATGTTGAATAGTTGTAAGATGATGTGACACCAAGATATGTACGAGCATTCAATGATAATCCTTGAAATAATTCAATGTTGCCATATGAAATAGCATATGAACGACTATTGATATATAATAATTGTTGACGTGTCAACGCATTGTATACAGCAGTTACATGATACCAGTTATTATACCCGATTAAACTCGTACCAATAAATATTGATCCATTGGTTTTCATTGAATCGAATGAAAAGGTAATATGAAGATCACGAATACTTAACAATAGACATGTAGTAACATTACTATCACATTGACTGAATAAACCGTATTCAGAATAAATGATAGTATCTCGTACATAAACCCAGAGTTGAATAGTAAAACTTTGTTGTAAATTTATATTGGGAATACGAACATAGTTCGACTGAAGCATATTAAGTGAAATCGATTGACCTGTATAACTAGATAGTATCCAGATAAATCAGTTGGAGTGAAGTCAAACAAATACAAAATAGTCGCTACAAACGAACGATTTGAACTTTGAGTCGATGTATTTTTTGATAGAAAATGAATAAGAACTACTGGTAAAATAGCACAAATCATACAAAGAATTATAATTCCAATGATAATATTTGCAAGAATGATTTTCTTTTGCCGTTTTTGAAGAGTACTGAAATTAAAACAGAATGATAGATTTTTTTGTTTGGGCATAATAGAAGATTACGTTACGTGGTTTGTTCCTTAGTAGAAAACGATTTGTTGTCTGTGGCCATTTAAAATTGTTCAATAATAATTTTTGATATAAGTCTTACAAGAAAAAAGACATCTATACATCAAATTTGTAATGCAATTGAAAAATACATAGAATGTACTTGAAGAAAGAGACTTTTTAATTAGATTTCGAAACCATAGGCATTTTATTTTTGTTTTCGGTATTTGCGGATTTCATAAAAACGAAAGTAACTCGCCATTTAATTCAAACAAATATATAATATAAAAGTATATTTGGTCAATAACATTGGGTCCTGTCAGTGATGAAGGACCATTTGATATTCATGTTTCGCAACCATCAACGAATTGAACCGATGTTCTGGACAATCGACACTGAAGAAATAGTCAATGCTGGAAACTATTCAAAAATACGTGTATTTGCATCGGCACAAAAACCATCGGATACACCTATTGAATAATTAATACTTATTCTTCAAAATTCGTCGATTGCTTCACCACAAAGTATTGGTGGACCATCATGGGTTTATTTTTCTGCAAGAAACTCAACGTACAAATGGTCTTAGTTATTTAGTTGTCCACAAGTGGAAATATCACAAACAATACGTTCTATTTCTAATGGATTTGAAGTCCGTAGTAAATATTTATCTATGAATAACATTGTTTCTCTGTATCTATATATTTCTCCACCTTATTATAAACGTTTTTTATCATGTGTCAAGTACGATGAAAGATAAGAAAAACCGTTTTTTTTAAAAACATTTCTTACATTGAATAAACGATGGTTAACAATAACATGAAATTCTTTTTTCTCGTTATTCTCTACATACATTTCATATGTGTCAGTAGTCGAACAATATTTGTTTCTGAATATGGTGCATATCCAAATGATGGAATCGATGATACAAAAGCTATTCAATCAGCTATTGATGCAGCAATTCAGTCAACATTAACTACTACGATTAATTTCGGTTCAGGAATATATAATCTATCATCGACAATCGCCATCAACAATGCTACCAATCTAGCCATTACAGGACAAGGCATGAATCAAACATTTCTAGTTGGTAATGTGCCTA
>Ga0209914_1003085_pt1 | contig 12321 bp, 8 predicted proteins | sample ThiBiot_500_plan_FD_183949 | JGI IMG/M metagenome (GOLD analysis project Ga0209914, IMG submission 183949) | Wastewater bioreactor microbial communities from Cape Town, South Africa - Thiocy_cont_500_plan (SPAdes) | ecosystem: Engineered > Bioreactor > Thiocyanate-remediating > Anaerobic-Aerobic ...
AAGGTAATGGAAATGAGATCATATAACGATAAGTCAATCTGTTGCTTCAGATTTAAACAATGTAACACGATTAGCATTACAAATCTCGATGAACGATGAACGACGTCAACTGTTCGACTGAGCCACATCATGTGTGAATGTCTTTATTTGTTCTTTTCCGCTTCATTAATTTTGCTCGTTCTGTTGTCGGCAGGTGTGAATGAACTTCTCTCTATCATTGAGTGTTTCTTTTCTTTCTTCATTAATTCATTCTGTCTCATTGATCATCTTCTTAATTCTTCGATTTGTTTGTTCTTGGCACAATTTTCTTTAGGAAAATCAGAATTTTTCTTCACCTACAAATATACGCGATACAGCTATCGTCTTAATTTTTCTAGCAACATGCGTTCCAGTAAATAGATCCACTCCGACAACAAGTGCAGCTACACTTCTGATTTTCTTCCAAAACTCGCTAATATTCTCAACAAACGTCTAGCAGCTCGTCAGCGTCGCTCTGCTCCGCTACTCACTACTAGCCGCTCAAGATGTTCGCTGTGAATACCAAACAAGGCTTTCAAGAATTTTCAAAAAATTCGAGAGAAAATACTAGGTAGTAAATTTTACAAGCGGCAGTAAAACATGATTTTCGTCGAAAACTAACATCAGATTCGGATTCTCCACACCCGATTACCCTTGGTCAAACCTTATGGAAAATCTGAACTTCCGGTGTTGGTACTACTCCAGCTGGAGAATACCAGCAGCAAAATTTTGATGTTCGGACATCAGATTCGAACTCCCCGAGCCCGATAACCTAGGATCCAACTAACTTCGGACCATAAATGGTCAATATTAGTCACTATAATACGTACTGTTTCCTGATTGGACCGGACAAACAAAGTTTTAAGACTTTTTCCTACCCATTTTAGAAGCCTATAACCCTTTCTTTCAGAAAAGGGAATAAAACAGTTACACTTGATTAATTTCGATAAATATCATAATTAGAAGCAAATTATTGAAGCATACTATTTGATAATATATATAGAAATAACGACATTCAAATAATTCAAATTTTTGGGTTTTGATTTAAAATAATGAATAATGACACAGCAGTTACGAAACAAGCCATTGGTCGACATGGTATTATTGGTAGTCTCTATGATATTCGTAATGATCAATTTGAAGGTGGAAATTTATTCAATTGCGTTGTATCATCACCAATCATTTTAACAACAGATTGTGCAAGTTCAGAATATCTTGTCGATGATAATAAATCACAAAGTGCAACATTGAAGAATCTTAATATTGAAGGATCAATGAAATTAAATCTCTTGGCTGGAGTTATTGTAGCTGAGGGTTCAGCGAAATATTTAAATCAAACAAAAACCGACAGTAGAACAGTTCGTGTTACATTTTCATTTAAAGCCAAAACTAAACATGAACATTTACAAATCAATATGAAAGATCTATGTAATTATATTTCGCATGATGCTTTAAATAATCCAGATGCAACACATTGTGTTATCGGAGTTACGTATGGAGCATGTGTTGCGGCTACATTCGAGCAAACAACAAATACTTCGAAAAAAGCTGAAGAAATGGAAGGCAAGCTTGCAGCAACAATTAAAAAAGGAATAGTTGATGCTGAAGGCGAGGCCAAATTGAAATCGGAAGATAAAAAAGATTTGGATCAAAATTCAATGAAAATCGATCTCTCGGGAGATATTTTAATGGACAAAATTCCAAGTACAATTGAGGATGTTTTTGAGATTTTTCAAAAGGTTCCATCGATGTTAGCCAAACTAAACGATGGAAAAGGCAAAGCAGTTGAATTTGAACTTTATCCTTTAAAACGATTAGCTCAAATGTTCAGTTTGGAATTGAAAATTCAACGAATGATCAAAGAAATCAATAGTTCTCTTATCAGTCGAATTGAAAGTATCTTCGAAGAAATTACTCAAGCAAAACGAATATTCAATGATTTTATTGCTAAAATTGAACCATGGCAAGAGTGGCTTTCACCTGACTGGACAACTCCCGTCTATAACAGACAAACTGAACTTATCGGACAACAAATACACACACAACAACAATTAGCTACGTTAATTCAACAAATTCGTTGTGGTCGAACTGAAGAAGGAAAAATGATAGAAGTTGTCGAACAGTTTAGTGAAAAAAATCCTTGTTCGAAAAGATCTGTTAAAGAATTTTTGAAAGCAAACGAAAGAATTTGTGCTAAAATTCGATCATTAAGTCAATTCGATCCGAGTTCAACGACAGATGAAGAGAAAAGGCCGAATCCAGAGATTCTCTTAAAAGAATTTACATCAATTCGAGATTTTATTTTACGTCATAACAATGATGATGTTGCTCTTCTGCATATTTCCAACGAATGGGAACAAAACGACAAAGACAATTGGTATAAACAACTTCGATATTTCTCCGATCTCTTACAGAAAACTTTGACCAACGAAAATAAATTCATTACTCGAGTTATTGATCATGATTTACATCCCAAACTCAGTATGAAACCGGACAATTGTGTCATTTTTTATGCACATAATGGTGCTATTAAATCTCGTGATTATTATTTAACTTCATGGGGTTCGTTCGTTCAGTTTGATCTTTGAATTCAATTCGAAATCTATGGTTTTCTTTTTTAGAAACTTTATCTCCAATAGATATTCGGAAAATAAAAATGACAAACAAATTCTTGTTTTTGAATAACAAAGCGATTGAATTGTGGCATAAAGAATTCATCAAACGATCGTTCGTCTTATATTCTATCTACTTTGCACAATTTCATTTCTATTTATTTTCTCTTTAGTCCTCAAGGACAATTAAACGAAGAAGAATTCACTGCTGCATTCAAAGAACATTATTCATCGTAAATTTTCTTTAACTATAGACTCGATTGATTTTGTTATTTGTTGATCATTTTAGAGGAAATGCAGGACCTTATTGCAGTCATATATTTCATAAGATTGATAAAGATCATACTGGAGCAATTGATTTCACTGAATTCATGTCAGCTATGTCTTTATGTTTATTAGCTGATTTACATCAACAACTTCACCTTGTATTCAATCAATTATTCAACAAACATTTCAAATTCTCGATTTTCTTTTGTTTTCACAGGTTTTTGAACTTTGTTGTCATGAGAATTCAAACGAAGTTCATTATGACGATTTAATTAATTTTATTGAACTTGTTGCTGAATTAGAAGGTGGAGAAGATGCTGTTGATCCTGTTGCTGCACAAATAGCTGCTTGTAGAATTATGGGAACCTATAATGAAACAACTCATCAACATCATTCGCCAACAAAAGGAATCAATGAAGAAGAATTTATCAAGAAGTTAGCAGAGTTTGTGTTTTTCGTCAAACTTTGATTTGCAAATGAAATTTAATTTATCTATATGTTTTAGTACGAATGAATATGAGTTGATCCTGATGTTGTTACCACTTCTATGCAGTCATTATCGAATCGAACACATTTTCAAATGTATTATTTCTTTTTTTTTCAGAAAGATTTTCCGATGATCATCTTGGACCAGGCAAAAAACGAGATCTCGATCTTACAAAAGAAGAAATTCATAAAAAACGAAGAGACATTTTAGAAAAACTGTAAATATGATTTTGAAATTCTAGTGAGACATATCATTTATTTAGCCATCGAGGACAATTAACAAAAGCAACTTATGTCCAAGAATTGAAAGATTATAATCCAAAGTATGGCAGATAGATGATTTGATAAACATTCATATATGCAGAATCTTTTCTAGAGGAAATCCAGTTTCATTCTCCAATCATATTTTCAAAGGAATTACTAAAGGACGAAATCGAGTCATTAATTTTGATTTATTTTTAAATGTTCATCAATTTTTACACGGAGAAGATCCTGATCAAGTGTTGACAGCAGTGAGTTGAGGATTGTTTCGAGTGAATCTTATAGATATACGTATATAGGCATTCAATCTTTGTAATATCGATTGTTTGGGAGATATTAGTTCGAGTCAAATCGAAGTATTTGTCAAAGCCGTAGCTGAACTCAATGAAGGACAAATTGAAAGCGATCCATACGATTTGTCAACGTACGCTCTCAAACATCCGAAATCAATTGCTAAATCGATCATCAGACATAGTACAAACAAGAATAAAGATCAAATTAAATGCAGTGAATTCGTTCAATGGTATTGATTTTGTCATATATTCATACTTGTATCTTATCAATCAAAATAATTTTCATTTAGTTGTAAAAATGATTATTGGTTATGTAAAGCCATTCTACCGGTTAAACAAAGTTGATATTCGCGTTTTTCTTTTCTGTTCTATGTGAACATCTATTTCTATTTAGATGATGTTCATTGTGGAATGCAAAAATCGAATCATTCGAAACCTCGCATCAATATTGCTACAATTGGTCATGTTGGACATGGAAAAACAACTCTTACAGCTGCGATTCTCAAATGTATTTCAACATAAATTCATTGTGTTCGATGCATATCCTTGTTTTTTCTTTGAATAGTTTTAGATGAAAAAAAACGAAAAACCGAAGGGTACAAGAAAATCACGTCAATGCTCGAAGATAATCAACATCCATCACAAAAACAATGTTCGAATTGAATTATATTTTCAAAAAAAGAAAGAAAGAAAATATTTTTATTTGAATAGGTCATATTGTTGAAGTCGAATATGAAACTGATGCTCGACATTATATTCATTTTGATTGTGCTGGTCATCCGAAATTTCTCAAAAATTTGATTTCAATTGCTGGTGTTATCGATGGAGCTATTCTTGTTATTGATGCAAACAAAGGAATTGAACAACAAACACGACAACATATTAAAATTGTTCGCAATTTTTCCGTCAAACATATTGTTGCTTTTATTCATCAAACGCAATCAGTAGATTCGAATATTTTAGAAAATATCGAAAATGAACTTCGAATTTTATTGGATTTCGATAAAAATAGTGACGATTTTCTTCCTATAATACATTCAAAGAGCTTTCCTCAAATCGAACCAAAAATAATCGATCAATTGTTGCATGCAATCGATGTCATCATTCCATCGCCAAACAGAGACACGGATAAACCTCCATTGATGTCAATTATGGATCGACAACAAATATCTGCTAAAGACAAACCGATCGTAGTCAAAGGTGTTCTACACAAAGGAACGATTCGACAAGGTGATCGAATTGATGTTGCTGGTTATGGAAACATTATTCCCACGATTGTTAAGAAAATCAAACGTTCAAATCAGCAAATTGATCATGCTCAACATGGAAATTATATTAGTTTACTTTTACAAGATCTAACAAAGAAACAAATTCGACGTGGTTTAATTCTTTCGTTGACAAATACGTCAACACTTCATCAACGTTTCACTGCCAAAATCTATGTACTCAATCAAGAGCAAGGAGGAAGACATACACCTTTCTTTCAAACGTATCAACCACAAATTCATTCAAGAACTTGTTCAGTTAGAACTAAACTCATTTTTCCTCAAACGATTCAAAAAGTAATGCCAGGTGATAAAGTTGAACTTACATTTCAATTATGTAAATCGATTGTTATTCAACAAGACGATCCTATTTTCATTTGTGAAGGACATCAATTGATTGCAACTGGAACTGTTCTTCAAATACTTGACTAACTTTTCTTTTTTCTTTTCTTTTTATTCTAGATAAAATGACTTCTTCTTATGAACAAACAGTTGTGTTACTTCGTCAACTACAATCGATCTTAGCCGACAAATCTATCAATAAGAAAGTTCAAAATCTCATAAAAAATCTCACACAAACACAACAATTATTTAAGAAATTACTCAATGTTATCGAACAACTCAATCAACAACAACAACAACAGAATATCGATAAACTTGAGTCGATTTCAAAAGAATTAATTCATTTAAAACAGTTATTAGATGAAAATCTCAACAAAATAACTGTGAATTCAAAGATAACTTCATCTTTCAACGAATGTCTCTTAACTATCAGAGAACAGTATCGAATTATTCGAAATCATGTTCAAACTTTAGAACAGATCAATGAGAAAATCAATCGAAAAATTCTCAAGAACAAACATAAAAATGAAATTGGTCAATTAATTGTTCGAGCTATCAATGAGAAAATATCCAATTCCATTTGTTTGCAAAATCAACAACAAGAAATAACGAAATTAGACAAACAAAAACAATCGAAAATTCTCAATGAATTCTATGATCATTTTCTCAATTATATTCCATTGATTCGACAGTCATCAACAAATATCTTCGAATATGATCAAGAATACATTCAACAACTACATACTCTACAAAACAGTTTATTCAATCACAAATCTGTGAATATCAAAGAATATTTTCTGAAAATCAAAGACAAATTAATTGATCACAATGTCAACTATTCAATGGACATTTTACTAGAAGATTTTGTTCGAAATCCATTAGTTCACATCAACGTCTCGAATAGTTCGCAATTCTATTCGATACAACTCAGTCAATTATTTCAACAATTGACAGCATCATCACATCTCGAATCATTAACAGTTTTAATCTTTCATTTAGATCGAAATTCATTTCAAAATTTCATTTTATCGATCTTTCAAAATCCACGAACGATCGATGTCATTTTCAAAATAATTTATAACAAAGGAATTCAATTGTATTCAAATTCAACGACAAATTTCAAAGAGAAATTCTTCGATTTATTTCAATTGATTCTATCGAATAAAATCGAACTTCTCGATCGATTACGAGATTCCATTATTGATCAAACAAATCAACAACAAACATTTCGTCTTCTTTCGGATCTTTACGGTCAACGTATTCAATGTTTACATTCAATGGATCTCAATCATGTTAAATATTTGTTTAATTTTCTCTTTTTTAAATCACTAACTTACAAACAAATTGATGATGTTCCAACACCATCATTATTTTCACATTTATTATTCTATCTTCATATGTATGAACTCAACAACTCAAATTCTATTCAAGAACAACACGAACAACATTTAATTGATCTTAAAAATCAATTTATTCAACTTTATAATCAACAAAATCACAAACATTTCAATGATTTAGTTGACACACTTCGATTACTTATGAACATTCAAACATTCGAGTTTCGTTTGAAAACAACTCAAACGATTCTTTCTCAATTCAACAATAAATTCAATTGTCAACTTGAAACATTAAAAGTCTTCTTTGCTGAATCTCAATACGTCAATGAACTCTGTTTAAGACTAATACAAACATCGAATAGTCATTTATTCAAACAGATTTGTCATCGAGATTTAACTCACGATGATGATCAACTTCTTTTCTCTCTCTTATGCAAAATATTCAAATCTTCATCGGATTCAGATTCAGATCAACAAGACTTCAACAACGAATGTCTTCAATTATCCCAGTCTGTCAATCGATTTCTTCGATTTTATGATCATCGACAACAGATTTCTCAACAACTTAAACAGATTTCGATTGAACATCTTTTCAATGGATTGAATCAATCCAGTCAAAGCACTTTTTACGAAACAAATCAATGTGTAATAATGATTATTGATAATATGATTAATTATCATTTTCAACATGTTATTCATATTATTAAAATCGAAAATTCAAATCAACAAGTTATAATCGATCTTTTTAATCGAATTTTAATAAGAAAAACAGATTTGACTTTACATGATTGGACACAAAATACAAGTCAATTAGGTGATCAACTCGATTTCTTATACAATTCTTATCAACAGTTGAAAGATCATCAAATTGCAACTTCAGCTTTCATCGACGATTTCATTCAAGATCCAAATAAAAATCAACAAAATCTTCTTATGAAAATTCCAACAGATCAAGATAAATCGTTCATAATTGCTGAAACTGTTAGGAAAATAGTTGAAATGAACATTAAACAACAAGTCTTCGTTATCACTTCTTATGATTATTTAGCTAAAACAAACTTTGACAAGTATCGAAATTATTACAAAGATTTTAATATTGAACCTTATTATTGTTCAAATCAAAGTTCAATCAAAGATTTATCTAATGCACATGTAATCTATGCGGATGTTCAAAGTTATTTTAATGTTCTACGAAAAGATACATTTCATTTGTTAAATAATTCACAACGACAACAACAAATCGATTTACCAAATGTTGAAAATGCTATTTTAATTCTGGATGAAGTTGATTCGTTCATTTTAGATTCAGATCAAATCTTTCAAGTTGCCTTTCCTTTTCATTTGCATAATTTTAATCCAACAATGTCTTTCGACAACAAAGATGATTTGACAAAACTGTTTCAAGGACTTTTATCAAATGAAGAAAAACTTCAATTTGCAACTCTCATTGATCGTTGGTTTGACAAATTAATAAATGAAAAACAGAATTCATTTCTTAATCAATTAATTCAACAATCCAAAGCTTATTTTGTTCATTTTTATTTACATCCTTTATTGTTCTTTTCCAAATTTAAACAGATTATTGGCTTTTCAACAACGATGACATCGAATACACTCGATCGATTTAAATCGTTATTCGATACGAAGAATTGTTTTTTCTACGAAATTCCATCTGCTCAAGCTTTGACAAATGTTGCAAATCAACGCGGATTAATTAAGAAAACGACTGTTGATTATCTTGATGCGATTGAGCAAGATATTCAACAGCGATATACAAAACAACCCATCTTAATATTTGCTGATGCTGCCAACAAATACGAACAAGATAAAACTGATTATGAATTGATCTATGACAGATTAATTCAAGCCAAACAAACTTTTCTCAAAGATGTAACTATCGTTCGAATCAGTAAAGAACAAGAGATTTACACAAATATCAATCAAATTGGAAGATTAGGTTCAATTACTTTAGCAACAACAATTATTGCTCGAGATGTTCACATTCCAATTCAAAGAAACATAGAAAAAGGTTTACATTTACTATTAACATATTATCCACAGAGAGAGCATATTTATCAACAAATCATTCAACGAATTCCAGCACAAGGTTCATTTTCACAAATAACAAGATCGAATAAACATTTCATTGATCCACCAACCATTAGTATTGAACCAAGAAAGAAGATCTTTCATGATATTAATGAGTATTTCTATACGAATATTCATTTGAATTGCAATCAAACAAATCTCGTTGAGAAATGGAATTTCTTTTCATGTTTAATCCAGCAAATGACCGACGCTGAAATCAATCAAAATGATCTTATTCTATTTATTGATAAGCATATCTTCAAAAAGGAAGAGTTACAACCTAAGACATCAGAAAAGAAATTTCGTTTTGAAAAGATAAATCCTTTTATTTGTTTTCAGAAACAGGTTGTTGATTAAAATTTGGTTAAGTCTTTATACACTAACACATTCAACAGTTGATTTTTTAAAATCTAAATAAACAATGAGAACAGAATTTTACTGTTTTGTAGATTTTAAATGGCAACTGCTGAATATGATGGTTCTGCTGACGACTTAGAATCGGCAAATAAATTGGCTATCCAATTGATTGAAAAGTGTTTTGAACAAAAGGTTCAAGGTGCAATCCCACCAGGACCATATAAATTTATTCTCAAACAACTAAATTGGAGAGAATCGGATAGCACAAAAATACCGACGATCAGTTATTTACATGATTTTCATAAGAAAATTGGAGAAGGAATCGTACAAGTGGATGCAACTTTTGAAATAAACGTCGATACTAAAACAAAACTGTTTCCAGTGGGAGGTAATTGGAGAATTCGAATTACAATTGACGCTGATACTCCTCCATCCTCAAGCATACAAGGAAAACATATAGGTTTCGAAGTTGACTTCAAAGGAATTTCGAAAGTGGCTGGTCATATTTGGTGTAATGCTGTACCAAGAGGAAGACCTGGCATGGGTGTTAGTATGAGAGAAAATACTATAACTGATTGTGAAACAACAAAACTTCCAAATGGTGATCAAGTAATATTTTCACTCAAAACATATAGTATATAATTCATCTTTTATTTGTCATTGAATTTTGCTAAAATAATAATCGTAAATATGTCATTTCTTTGACTCATTGCCTCATCTTAACGATAGTGTGTATATCGATGCTTTTATTTTTTTGTAGTTGTTGTTGTCTTTTTACTACTAATGGATGAGAAAGATGATATTATACGACAAATATTTTGTGAATATGATGATTCATTACAAATAAAAACTATATCCCGGCCAAGAGATGGCTATTCAAATTCAGTTTATTTTATCACATTTGTTAACGATTTGCATGAGAAACTCATTTTAAAATTTATAAAACCTGGTGATATTACTGAAGTTGTGTTCTATGAACGAGTGCGTCAAAATCTTGTGGATAATTATTTTCCAGTGCCAAAAATTTTAAAATATGACGCAATCACTCGAAATTATTATATATCTTCAAAATTATGTGGTCTTCCTTTATCCCAATTATGGGATTCGATGACAAATGAACAGCGTCTTGAAGCCTATCGAGAATTTGGTACACTCGTAGGACGACTACATTCAAAGTTTACCTATGAGAAATGTGGTTATTTACAAGGCCAACAATTTCATAGTTGGAAAGATATGTTTCGTAGTATCATTGAAAAACAAATTGCGCAATTTAAAGGAACCGTTTTCGAACAGCTTAGTAATACGATCTACGAGTATTTGATGCAACATATTCATTTGTTCGACTGTGAGATAATACCTCGATTATTACATATGGATTTGCATTGTGCGAATATTTTAATGATCAATACAAAAATAACCGGTATTTTAGATGCTGAAGATGCACTTATTGGACATAATGAATATGAATTGATGAGAATTGAAAAAGGACATTTTGAAGAAGCAGAAGATGCGAAGTACCGAAATGAGTTTATGTCTAGTTATACGAGCTATGTGAAATTAGATGATGGATATGAAGAACGACGACGATTTTATTCATTATCAAGAGAATTAGTTGGAATGAGATGTTTGCTCGATTATGGTAATGATTATGCACAAAATGGGTCCATAGAACAGGATATGAAAAAAATTGAAGAAAAAGTTAAATCCATCATTTTAATGTAGACTGATTACACTGATGGAATTTTTTTTTATTAAAGAACATGCATTTTTGTTTTTCTTTGTCTTAAATGAATAAATTAAATGTAATTTTGCCTGCTTGTTTAACTCGATTGACATTTTCAGCTGAATTACAGCCATGCTGCTGGCAAGTTAGAAATGTTGCATCGGCATCGACGGTTAGATTGGTAGAAAAAAATGTCTTATAACGTACAGCGCTATTCAATGGTTCTGATTCGTATGGACATGTTGCACAGACTTTTTCTTCGGTTGCTGTTTGATTGACAAAGGCAAAACATCGTGAACAAGTAGTTAAATCTCTTCGTGGACATTCGAAATCATGTCGTCGAAATTCCGAACAATTTGCCGTTTTTGGATCGAACGATGGAATAACTTGAATTAGTGGAACGATTTCTTGTTGAAAACGTTCTTCAATCGATAATGAACGGAGTAGTTTCTTTAGATTCACTTCATCATTGCCTTTTTCAATTAAATCATCATCATAATAAAACTATCTTGAGATATACACCAAGTCTATTTGGTACAACATTTCTGCCTTTCAATGCTTCTGTACTAACAAAAATAGTTGAAGTATTTGTTTTTATAATATGCAACATATTGATAAAAGTGTTGATGTAAAACAGTAGAAATACATGCACATGATTTTTTTCTAATTACAAACTCAAAACGATGATTTTTCAGCACCATTAAATTTTAATTATTTCATAAATAAGTATATAAATAAATTTCTTTTCTTCAACTTCAAAAATCTTTAATAAAATGATGAAAATTAATGCAATATTTTCGTCACTATATCGTAGAATATATGAATATAATCTTTTCATTCCTGATGAAGATTATGATGATGAACCACAAGATCCAACCACGGAACTTAAACATCAGAGATATTCAACTCGTTTATATATTCTACTTCTCATTGGTAAACTCTTCCTTCTATAGAATATCCTACTAAAATTTATTTTAGTTTGCATGTACTTTCTTTTCTATACCGCAATGATAAAACCACAAGCTCGCACAATTGTCATTTCGGATATTGATTTAGAGAAATTCGAAAACTTGTACCTAGAACATGGTGAACTTCTCTCATGTCCATGTTCAACAATCACAACATCATATGAAACATTTGTCTCAAATAAAATTCAATTTCATCCTGTCTGCACCAGTTATTTCGTTACTCAACAATGGATTCAAGATTTATATGTACCAGCTCGAAGTTCCTATGGTGTGTTAGATTTTCGAACAACAGCTCTTTCTCAAG
>Ga0209914_1003090_pt1 | contig 12297 bp, 9 predicted proteins | sample ThiBiot_500_plan_FD_183949 | JGI IMG/M metagenome (GOLD analysis project Ga0209914, IMG submission 183949) | Wastewater bioreactor microbial communities from Cape Town, South Africa - Thiocy_cont_500_plan (SPAdes) | ecosystem: Engineered > Bioreactor > Thiocyanate-remediating > Anaerobic-Aerobic ...
ACTGGTACTAGTTCAACAATTCGAACAACGACAACAACAACGACTACGAGTAGTACAACATGTAAAATCTTATTATTTTTATGAGTTCATTTGATGATTAAGTCTTTTCTTTCCTAGCTGTAACAACAACTACTACTCAAAGTACAACTGCTCCACCGGTTCAAACTGTTGATCCTAGTGAGTTGATTAGACAATGCGAACAACCCGTTATAATTGGTACCTTTGCATCAACTACTGTTCTTGGCGTGGCTTCCAATGTTGTATTCGCTGTTGTTTTCGCGAAAATGGCAGCAGCAAATCTTAGCCCACCATCTAATCTTCCTCCATTGGGAAAATAAAAACAAAACTGAACAATGAATCCATTTTTATTTCGTCCTTATTCTTTTTTTTTTAAAATAAAATTCTCATTTATCCTTGAAGTAGTTCGAGAACTAACGCACCTAAATCATGCCAATCATCTTTCTCTTGATAAATCTGTGCCGATAATCTCAAATAACACGGAATATTACCTAATTCCGGAGGAATATTACTCGCACCACTGACCATTGTATGATACGTCGAATACAATTGATCAACAAGAATTTGACAACGAGTGAAATTATTCGTTGGTACTTGAACATTGGTCATCGAATTTTGCATATTTTCTGGTGACAGAATTTTTGTTTTCCATAGTTGTGCTAAATATCGACCACCGTATTGAGCTAATTCTTGATTGTAATTCATGATACGTTGTTCACCACCGAGCGATATTCGATAGTTGAGTGCCGATAGAATTGCACAAAAGGGCGTTCGATCACGTGTTCCTGTCCAGATAAATCTCGATTCGAAATCATCGGTCATTGCCGAATCGACAATGGCCGGTGCGGGAACATATAGACGTTGATGATCACGTCGAACATAAAGTATTGCACTACTTTTACTTGAATATAACCATTTATGTGTATTAGTAAAATAATAATCAACATTCGACATATCCTCGACATTAATCTCGATATTTCCAAGTGCATGTGCGCCATCGATAATAACGGGTATGTTATATTGATGACAGAGTTCGACTAATTGTTTAATGGGCAAAATGACGGCAGGATACGCAGAAATATGACTGAATATAGCAATACGAATGTTAAGAGTTGATGCATTTGCTGCTAGTGCTTCAGTAACTGGCTTAAGAATCGATTCAGGACCGGTAACAGGCCATTGAATAGGTACTTCGAGAGTTTTTACACCGTATCGAGAGCCTAACCATTGATACAAACCTTTGAATGGCCCGTAGGCAATCGAAAGATCAAGAATATAATCAGACGGTCCCAATGGTGGATCTAAATTTCTGATAATAGCATTAACTCCTTCGCTAGCATTATCAACTAAGACTGTATCCGATGCATTTTTGATATGCATCATTTTTGCTAATTGTTGTTTTGCTGCTGTAATACATTGACGGTAACCCGTTGCACCATTCATCCATTCACGCTAAAATAAAAAACTAGAAAAAAAAACGCGAAATTTTCATTCATTTTCTACATACAATAGATGATTCCATCTGATCGACATATTCATATTGCGATTGAACAACGATCTTTGGTGTGCCACCATAAGCTCCATGATTCTATATCATTCATTGGAAAGATTTTAGTAAATCATATATTTGGAATTATAGATAAACATACGAACTGATGAAATACAGTGCCGTTTTTTACGAAATAGAAATCATTCAATCGATCCTTGCCAAATGGAATGGCATTATTGCTTGCAACAAGAACTAAATTTACAGTGAATACAATAACAATCGTTATCATCAACATTGCAAATAATACAAATGTGCAAATTTAGGTCAGTTTTTTATTTTATTTTGTAAATTGAAGTAAAACAGCGACAGCTACAATCGTAAATCTCGACGAAAAAAACAACATATACACATGATTCACTTGCAAAAATATTTTGAAACCAGAAAAAAACATGTCGAAAACTATCATCGTGTCCGAAAATGATATCGAATATGAAATTAATCTCGATTCGAATGAAGATGTATTGAAAATCTTAAACAACATGCTAGGCAATATACTTCATTGCACATTTTCATTCAATGGCAAAGTCATTTCGATGAATGATTTAGCAAAAGAAATTCGTGATACAAAACGAGTCGATGTTACCCGATGTGCGAATATTTCTACGGGTTTACAAGATTATCCAGTTCGATTAACAAGTCAAAAGAATCCTGCTCGACCAATGATCAACATCGAATCCGTTCATATTTCATGTTCATCGGACGTATACAATCCAAATGAAGACATGACCGGTCTTATTATTTACTCATTCGATAATCAACAAGATTTTCGACTCAATGGTCATCATTGTCGTGCAGGTTATATTCTCATTAAATTGACAAAAAATCTCTCTCATATTCAAAGTAATCAAGCAACTGTTCATGGAAGTTTATTCAAATGGTTTTTCGGCATCGAACCCGACAATCGATTCGTTGGTGCAGGTTTTACTCTCGTTGGTGGCACGATTAAATTCAATACCAGTGCATTCAATGCTAAACATGATGATTATCATGATGAATCGAAAGTTATAAGTGCAAATGAAATTGCACTCATTAAAACAGCATTAAACGGATTCTATATCAACAATAAATGGCAACAAAAATCAACTCAATCAGTTAAAGAACTCGCTGCTTTGCCTATTCAAAATCATCCGAAAACATAAACGAAAAGCAAATACGTGCTGTTGTTTTTAGTCAATCTGATAATAAAATGCATATTCAAGAAAAAGAAAAATACAAGAATTCTAAATGCTAAATCACATCACAATACACAACATGAAATTCAAAGAAAAAAAAACACGTGAACTCGTGTCTCACTGTTCATTGATCCTGAACTTAAATTCGAACATATACAAATTGTGAGATTCAATCAAGACGAAAAAGAAAACATAATTGCGAGAAGAACAAAAGTCCACTGAAAATATATCAGTTCGGTGTGTAATATTAAAAATTGCAGGAATAGGAAAAGAAGAACAAGCTGAGTGTACAATGAGCCTAAGATTTATAGAATGAATGAATATGAATGTTTCTTTTTCTATACAGCGACAGTCATTTTCTTTTGAATGTCATCGATTAACGAATCGCCAACACACTAAAAACAAAGAAAAGAAATTCTGAGTTAGCATTTGTTCGCAAGTCAGTTTCATTCATATCGACAACACGAGACAACAGACAACTTTACCCGAAAAAAAAGGACAATGGAACTTAAATTTTAATATTACTCGGGAGACTTATGTTGAGTTCATAAGTCGGAATAAACTGAAAGAGATCTTTCGAGAATAAATTCTTTCGTCGAACAGTTCGATACTTACAGCACAAAATTCATCAAAACTAATTTTTCCGTCTCCGTCTTTGTCTGCATTAATGATTGTCTATTTACACACATACAAATAAACAAAATTGACTTTCTCTTTTTCTATATTTTACTTTATCAACAATTTGTTGTAATTGTGAATCTTTTAAATTCGATCCCACCATCATTTTCAAAACTTGAAATAATTCACCTACAAAGAAAAACAAAAACAATTTGTTCGTGTTTAACTTCAGATAAGCTCAAGGGAATTCATCTGTTTGATACAAACACATCAATTTCAGCTCACATTGCAAAACGAGTCTGCATGAAAAGGTCAGACTAGTTCGAATTACGAGCTCGACTACGTACAGATTCGAACCGATTCCCTCAACTCATTTTAACCATTCACTCAGACAATCAACACTTACCATTAGAAATGAAACCATCTTTGTCCATGTCATAGATTTTAAAAGCAACTAAATAATACAAAGTAAATTGTTTTCATGAAAATGAAATCATTTCGACAAACATCTCAATTTCGATTCTTTATCGCCTTTGACACTAAACTGTGATATACCACCGATAAATTCTAAAAGAAAACAATTCTTCAATGATCTATTGAGTTTTTGAATTCGATGTGTAAACCTTTGAAATCAATTTCTCCGTTGCCATCCGTATCAAATATGTCTATGACTCGTTGAACAAGTGGATTTTGTTGTAATTCAGGAATTGACATGAATTCTTGAACACTCAGCGATCCACTTCCATCGATATCTAATTTCTTAAAACGTTTGCCTAACCGACGAATTTCATCTGCATCAACTACAGAAAAAAAAACAACAACAACAAAAATATTGATTTCGAACTCAAATAAAATCTTACATGTGGCACAGAGTTCCACCGGAATTGATGTCATGTTCCCCTAGATAATCAATCAACGATCAGACAAATGAATCGAATATTTACAAGCATTGAATTCTTACCATGATGATAAATATATTCTAAATTCGTTTTGTTTTTCTAATCTAAAATATGCTGTGAAAGTAAAAGTATAGAAAAATAAATGTTCTCTTGCCATTTTCTATTTATGGTTGTTAACCTCTGCAAAGACGTACGTCAATAGAGGTCGTTCAGATAATTTCAATAAGAAAAATTCTGTCGTAATCCTAACTCAAAACGTCATTTTAATGGGGAAACTTCCTTTATTTTGATGATTGAAAACAAAATTTATTTACATGAGACAACAGCCTATTGGTATAAATAGACGAGTATATGTGTAAAATGCGTATTTATATTTTTACACCATCAGCTTCAACAGTTGGTTTGTCGTATTCTGTTTTTTTTTCTCCCTTTCTCTCTACTACATATCATATGATCTATCATTGTATAAAATCGAGTCCATAGTCCATCGTGTTGTACTTTTAGATTGAGAAAGCAGTTCTTCGTCAAAACATAAAACAAAATGAATACAAAACACGATCAAGTCGTCTTCGAAAATATTCCCGATCAATATGCTAAAGGCGAAGATGTGAAAGTACAATTTACGACTGTACATGAAATTTCCACCAAGGAAAACGAAGATCAAATCGCCATTTTACGTGTAGGTTCAGCAAATATTCAAGAATGTTTAGTTTATGCACCCGTTGAAATTGAATCATCGGTTCATCATGGTAAAGCAACATTTCCATCGTCGTGTTTGCCAACAACTGACGATGAATTCTATCAATTTGTATATCTTTCAAAAAAACGTAAATGTCTCGGTTCATCGATTCCATTTCAATTGAATTGTTCGATTGTTGACATTGATCTTCTGTCTCAAGCCATGTCGGACAATAGTACGCAATTGAAATCGGCTAGTGATGCACTTATTGCTTTCAATGATCATGATAATGAAGACCTACTCGTTATTCATACGAAAACAATGTTAGTCGAAGAGAAATTACGTCAAGAAAACCGACAATTAGTCGAACTTAATCGACGTTTAGAAAAACAAAAAGATGAATGCAAAACCAAACTCGACGAATTAGAAATCAAATCCAATGAATATATAACCAAAACACAAAACGAATTACAAAATTTAAGCGGCAAACACAAGGCAACCATCGAAGAACTTTCAACACGACAACGTTTAGAAGCTAAATTACGTGCCGAATACGACGCATGCCGTGCTCTATGCAATCAATATCAATCGGAAGCATTACAATTTGCTGAACGTTGCCGTGTCGTCGAAGAAACGAATGCCAAACTGTCGACTGAAAACAATCGTTTACGTTCACAAATGACCATGTCAAAACAATTAGTCGAAGAACAAAATGTTCAAATTGTTGATTTAGAAAAACATTTAAGCGAATCAAGTGACGCGTTGAAAGCAGCTAATCAATATCAAACACAACTCGAACAACAACTACGTGATTTACGTTTAACTAATGAAAAATATCAATTGTCAATGCAAGGACAAGTCGACATTTATACGAAACAAATCTCTCAACAAGAAGATCAACTTCATGCACTCGAATCGGCAAATAGTCTATTGAAAGAAGAATTAAATTCAATGAAAAATGATAATATTTTTCTTGTTTCAATGACTAAACAAGATAAACATGTAGCTAAAGAATTACAACAAGAAATTCAACAAATAACTGAAACCTATCGAAATGAACGTGATCAATTGAAAAAAGAAATGGATTCAATTCGAAAGGAATTAGATGAAGCTAAAGTTAATGAACAGAATTATAATCAATTGAAAATCTCTTTCAATGAAATCGAAAAACGTTGTGTTAAACATCAAAAAAGTGAAATTGACGTTAAAAAACAATTAACAGCTCACAAGGAATTCATCAACGAATTACAACAACAAATTCAAGATTTAACTGAACGTTTACTAGCTGGTAGCGATGAATATAAGACACTCTATCGAAAGTATGCCACACTCCAACGTTCACTTAGTCAAAATAATCAACCAACAACATTATCAAATGAAACAGGTCTTAATGAAGAAGCGTTAGTTACACTTCTTCGAAATTCTTACGAACTTCAACAACAAAAAGATGATGAAAATGATGATGATAATGAAAACGAGGACGAAGATGAAGAAACCAAAAAGGATGAGAAAGATAATGAAACTAAGCAAACACCGATTGTCACCGAAGAAATACGCGAATGTCCAATGTGTTATTGGGAATTTCCAAAACATTTTACATTGGAAGGAAAAAAAGAACATATTGAAAATCATTTTGCTTAAGCAATAATGAACAGACATTCATTCTCGCACATACTTTTCTGTATATATATATATATTTATACATAATTTGAACAATTGGTTATTAGCGTTCTTTCGATCATTTTAATTCAGACTTCAACTTGGTATTATTTCTCTCTTTCTCTCGTTCTCGTCTTCTTTTTTTCCTTTTCCTTCAATAAACTTTTAATCTTTGAAAAATAATTATCAATCAATCAAACCAACAATGCATCTTGTTCTTTTTTTAAACTTCATCGTCGATCAGTTGAAGAGCACGTAGACCACGAGCTTTGCGTTTGATTTTAGGCGTTGCTGGTGAAATAGACAGTTCACTTGGTGTATCGGCTTTCGTTGACAATCGTCGATAGATACGTTTACATCGTCTGTAGATACACACTGAAATTGTCAAGGCAATTGCTGATAGAATAACTGTTAAGAAGATAATGATAAGAATGATATCTTTCGATTTATCTTGTGTTAATGGAAGCATTTCGATGGTTGTCGTTGAAATTGTTGTTGACAACGAACAGAAATCATCGGTAGTTTCACGAGAAATATTTTGATTATAAATGATATAGATTGTTTGCCGTTTGACATGTTTATCATCTTGACAATTGAGAATAATTTTCATCGGTAAACGAATGAGTGCTGTAAGATTTCGATTGATTTCAATGGGCATTTGTTGAAGATATAATTCAAAGAAAAGAACACGATAGGATTGAAAATTTGCGTCAAATCGTTGTTCGATATAAACACTTTCGATTTGTGTTAAAGAATTATTTTTAATAATAATATGTAAAGTATTCTGATTGATACCATTTGTTTTATCGAATAGATCATAGATTAATTGTTGATGAAATGGAAAGAATTCTTCGAATAATTCGATATTATCGAAAAAGATTTGTACACATTGTAAATGAATCGACGAACAGTTTTGATCGTGAATTAGTTGAATATCATCGGATTCGATCGATGTTTGTATTGTACATTGAAGACAATGCGAATAGAAATGAGAGATTTCGAAATTGATTTGATTGATATCACGTATGAAACATTGATTTATTAATGATGAATTAGAAAACTCGAGACAATCACAACGAATAGATGAAAAAAGTAACAAAAAAACGAGAGATTTCATGAATGAAAATAAATGTTCGAGCGCTTTTTATTAGAAAAATTGGAATGAAAAGAACGACTATCTTCATTTGACAGTGACGGCGACGGTGTAGGTGTTGATAAATACGATGTTAGACTTCCACGTCCAGAATTATTGTTATTCTTTCGTTTACATAAAATATATAAACAAAGAAGAAAAAGTAGACATGGAATTAAAATTCCAGTTGCTATTAAAGTGATTAAAAATGAAAATGTCAATTGAAATTTCTTCGTTGTATTTAAAACTGTTGTTTGAATTGTCTTTAGATTTTTCTGTATAGTTGACGCTGAGGGTGTTGTAGGAATTGTTCTTGGATTATTTTGTATCGTTGAAGATGAAAATGTTGTTGTGAATGGATATTGACATGCAACAGAATTCCGAAAAGTGGAGTTTTCACTGCGAGGTCGATAAGTGTATTGGATGTATCGACCTTTTGAACATGTTATAATAATTGCCAAAGAATAGAAAGTCGTATTTTGAACATTATTGTCGATATATAAATCCTCATCATTTTTCCACTTCAATATTGTAAATCTGATGCCATTATAAGATCGATTTGTAGTCTGATCCAATGTTCGCATAAAATCCAAGGAGAAATTATTACTATGATAATATTGTATCTGAAAGTCTACAAAATGTCGATCGTTGAAAGAATATCCTTCTGATGTATAGAACATGTGACTAATTAGATCAGAATATTGTACAGTAAAATTTTCGTATTCAAATGAAGTATTGAAAGCCATGACCATGCAACGAGGTTCACCGGGAGCTGGTAAACAAGATTTATTCAACGCGATATTATCCTGTGGCATCATAATTTGTCTTATATCACAACTTAAACAGTATGAAAAACCGTCCTGTTTATATTCATGCATTTTACATTCGTTACTACTATTATGACTGTCATGATGAATAAAATTGAGACAATATTCATGAGTATGAAATAAAAATATTAAAATATAAAAACAAATTGTCAGCAAACATATCATTGGACTGAGGAAAAAAATAATGAAAAGCGCTTTTTCTTATTATTCATTGGAATTGATAGTTGTTGTAGATTTTATGAATATAAGAGCAAACTCGTAAAACTGTCGATTAATGCAAATAATCATCTTACTATTAAAAACAATAAGATACGCATGTGTCATGCGTTTTAAGAACAAAAAAGTATTTCGTCGTCATATGACTTATTCATCATGTTTACGGATTGTTTGTTGGCTTTTTCCGCAGCTTTGTGTTATTTAAAGGCATATGTAGAAAGAAAAAAATTGTCAGTTCATCTTAAAAGATAGACAAGTCGAGAGTAAAATTTCATATGAGTTAGTTAGTATAAAAAAAAGCGATGTTCTATTTTATTATGTCAAAAATTGTGATACCTTTTTTCGTCAAAAGTATTACTCATACGCGAGACTCGGTCATGACTCATCATTAGAGAATATTATGCGTCATGTGAAAAACATTTTGAATAAAACTTCCAAATTATAGGTATTTAAGATAGAAAACGCAATAAAAAGCTTTACCGTTATTAGAATCATCGTCGATTGAACCAAAGGATTTCTGTGATATGCATGAGTGTGATCAAGTAGCAAAGATGCTGATGCATCTAAATTATTGTTTAAAAAATAGAAACCAGTAAATGTTGACAAGAAGATATATCTGTAAATTAAATTTATTTTACAGAAATGAACAATCCTGTGAAATGTGTCAGCTGATAATAAACAGTTTTCTCGTACAATTATTTTTTTCGAACAAAAAAATGTAAATTACGTCGTATTTTTTCTTTCAAAGGAAAATATGGATTTCTTCTGTGCACACAGAAGATTCGACGGCTCTGAAGAAATAGTATTTCAACCAATCGACTGATTCAAGTGAAAAGAATTTCATTTTGTTATCGCGTGTTTTAGGTTTCACAAAACGCAGTACCTCAATTGTATTTGCGTATGCGGCGACGTTCTTCAACCGATAATTCGGTAAAAACTAAACGAAATATTCAACAGAAAGTCGAAGATTATCATTATCTCTCATGTGATGGTTCTCTAATATGGACCATTGAGAATTGTAAAGAAAAACTTCGTGAGTGAAAATATTTCAAATGACAATTTTAAGTAAACGTTTGTTTTTTTTTAATTTTAAGAGCGAGTAGACAATGGCTTAGAGGTATCAATCGATTCACCTGTATTTTTCTCATCGCCAACAGGCTATAAAATGAGAGGACATTTAGATATGCATGGCAATGATGACGCAAGAGGCACTCATATATCTCTTTCCGTTGCTATTGAACCCAGTCGATACGATCCAATCCTTGAGTGGCCGTTTAAATATCCGATAATGATCTGTATTTTCGATCAAACTGGTCAACGGCAACATATTGTTCATAAGTTTGACCCTTATAGAACTCCAATTTGTGGCAATTCACGTAGGAAAATCATCGGTGGTGTACTTAAACTATGTCCTCTCCCAATACTTCAACAAGAAGGAAATTGTTACGTTCAAAATAATAAGATGTTCATTAAAATTATGATAGATTATCTCGAAACTCCATGTCGAATTCTACCATATGCTATGAGCATCAATCCTGGACTACCAATGTATATCCACGATGATTTACGTCGTAAAATGATAGAAGCATATCTTCAGGCTCGAATTGCCATCATTGCAATGATCAACGAAAACAATCGATCGATGAATCGACGAGCTTTACTCCCTTCTCATAGCTTTTATCCCTGACAATTGCATATTTTTATTTCGTTTTTTTTTATAATAAAACATTCCAAAAAACATGTAGTTCTTTTTCTCTCAATGTTTTGTCACATTCGACGTATCATACAATGGTCAGTGGTGCGAGTAATATTCCATGTTATTTGAGATTATCGGCATGATTTAGGTGCGTTAGTTCTCAAACTACTTCAAGGATAAATGAGGACTTTATTTAAAAAAAAAAGAATAAGGACGAAATAAAAATGGATTCATTGTTTCGTTTTTGGTTTTATTTTCTCCATGGAGGAGAACAAAGTGGTTAGCCAAGATTTGCTGCTGCCATTTTCGCGAAAACAACAGCGAATATAACATTGCAAACCACGCCAAGAACAGTAGTTGATGCAAAGGTACCGATTATAACGGGTTGTTCGCATTGTCTAATCAACTCACTAGGATCAACGATTTGAACCGGTGGAGCAGTTGTACTGGTAGTTGTCGTTGTTACAGCTAGGAAAGAAAAGACTTAATCATCAAATGAACTCATAAAAATAATAAGATTTTACATGTTGTACTACTCGTAGTCGTTGTTGTTGTCGTTGTTCGAATTGTTGAACTAGTACCAGTACCAGTGTACGGTGTAGTTGAACTAGGAACTGTAATACCAGTTGTTGTCACCAATGGATTGGCGGTTGTTGTTGATACACCTGCACTGGTAACACTTGGAATGACTGTTGTTGTTGATGATGTTGACATTCCAGTTATATTCGAAAATGCTGGTGCATTGAAAACACTGAATGGCCAAAAATTTGGATCAATAATTGGTTTCGATTGTGGACCACAAAATTGAGTACCAGTTGCAACACCACTATTCGATTTCAAATTATACACCGAATAATATTCACAGAAAAGAACAAAAACTTACTTATCAAAAAGAATATAATAACTTTCGCCCTAAAGAATTTGGTTTACATTTTTTTTTGATATCGAAAGAGAAGAAAAAAAACTAACTGGTATCCATGAATATTGTGTGAAGAAGATGATAGTAAAATTTGAATAAATAACAGAACTACTCGTGCTAACATCAATGGCATAGACTTGTGTATTATTAGATTTAAGAAAAAATCGAATAGATGATGATGTCGATGGACGATTGACTGCTTTCGTACATTGTACACGCCAAACTGACTGATTCGCTGTTACCATACCTACAGGAGACTAGAAAACAAACAGTAACAAAATAGAAATGTTATCTTCTTGTTTGTTATTAATTGTAAATACCATTGTTCCATTGACATAACTTGTATAGATAAGTTCTGGTGCTGTAACTGCAACAAGATAGGTAACACATTGTGTATTTCCTTGTTGACCAATATTATCAATTGGTGTATAACAGACAAGATTCGATCCTAAACAAAAAAATATTTTCTATAATGAAGAAAACAAAACTCGAACTATTTTACCCCAAGCTGATGAGGGTGGTGTCCATGTCATAGTCATAGAATATTCCAAAGGATTCGTTGATGATTGTGTAAGAGTACTACGAGCCATACCTATGAGCACAAACATAAAATAATAATAATAATCATATTGTTGTCTTTTGATTGATTAAAGAAGTACCAGGTGGTGAGGTTGTAATAACATCGGACAGGGCTACACCTGAACATCCGACTCTGAAGATAGCTAGTTCAACGACTGATTGATTGATATCAACACCAACACATGCACCAGCAGGACGAGTACCCGTATATTCAGGTCCAACAGTACATGTACTGGCCACTGTATAGACTTGAACGAGAAATTGTAATGGTGTAACAGACATTGGTCTCGCATCCGTTGGAAATTCGTAATCTTCCATCATAAGACTTACAGCC
>Ga0209914_1003093_pt1 | contig 12295 bp, 8 predicted proteins | sample ThiBiot_500_plan_FD_183949 | JGI IMG/M metagenome (GOLD analysis project Ga0209914, IMG submission 183949) | Wastewater bioreactor microbial communities from Cape Town, South Africa - Thiocy_cont_500_plan (SPAdes) | ecosystem: Engineered > Bioreactor > Thiocyanate-remediating > Anaerobic-Aerobic ...
AAATCACAATGTGTTATTGTGGTGAAACATATTTCTTTTTCTTTAATGATTGATAGTTACTTTTCAAACAATGAAAATCAGCTTCCGATACAGCTTGGGAAACGTCAACACCGAATGTTGCTTTAGCAACTGATACGATTATAGAGAATAATATTACGTACGACAACATTTTTAAATCAAATTTTTCGTTTTTGCACTGAGATACACAACTATGACTGACCCCTTTTTATGAGATAGAAATCGTTCTTTATCTTTGAATCGAAGTATATGAATATAATGTTATCTATAGAAGAACGAATTTGTTGACTTTGAAAATAGTGAATGAAAAGAATGTTTATTTTTTTTCCACATGTTGAAATTAATCACCACCTGTATTACCACGATCAGCAGGAAATACATTTGCAGCGAATTCACCTTCATAATTTCCTGGAGGATAATAATTAGCAACCACTTTTGCTTTTAAATCGCCCGTTGTAAATGCAATACCAATGCCAAATTGAACTGAATTATTCCAAACGACTTGTGTAAAATGTCCTGTTTCTGAACTGAATCCTGGATTAGCGAAATTGTAAAATGAAATTTCATCATACCAACTATTTACTGGTGATAAACCTAAATCAACGAATTTTAATCATTCGAAATATTTTAGAAAGAAAAATGATTACCGTTCACATCAGTAATTGCAACACTTGACATTATTGTCCAAAGATTTTCACCTAAACCTGATCCTGAACTATGGACAAAAGTATCACTGGCTGCTAAAACTTCGGCATAAGCTTGAGCAATAGCATTGATTGTCGAATTGAGTGCAATCGGTTGAGCACCATGTAGTCGTCGATAATAATTATGAGCTTCAAAAGCTTGTTCACGAAATGTATCTAAATCGATTGCTGCAAAATTCAACTGAATTTGAATGCAAATTATTGTTACAAATAAGAAAAGCGACCTCATTATGCACGACAAGTCAATATATTATTCGTATTTACCTTTAAGGATAATATCGAAAGTGAGTGAATTTACTTGCATATATACAGACGCTGGCGAAATAATATTTATTCAACTGTAAAAAACAACAGACTCTTACCATTGTTACTAATTGATGTTAAAGCTAAATCGATCGATCAATACTAATGATTGTCAAAACTGAATCAATGTTTTGTTTGTTTCATAGTCAAAAATTGAGGACAAAAAAAGCATAGACGAAGAAAACGCATTGCATATCAAATCAAATTTGATTCTTGTTATTGGCTTATGATGAGAAAAAAATATACGAAATTTTGCATTAATCACACCATAAGCGCTAGTACATAGTTCTAAAATGTATGCATCTTGAATATTTCTAATTTTCGATTAGTCGTGCAAGTTTTTCATATGACTAATTTAAAGTACTCAGATGATATTTTCTCTTATTTTTTATTAAAGAATACATAAAATAAAAGCGATTTAGACTTATACAACCTTAAATCACCAAATTAATCACCACCCAGATTGCCCCAATCAGCAGGAAAGACGTTTGCAGTGAATCGACCAGCGTAATTTCCTGGAGGATAATAATTAGCAACTACTTTTGCTTTTAAATCACCGGTTACAAATGCAATACCAATACCCAATTGAACCGAATTATTCCAAATAACTTGTGTAAAATGTCCTGTTTCTGAACTGAATACTGGATTCGAATAATTGTAAGATGAAACTTCATTGTACCAACTGTTTACTGGTGATGAACCTAAATCAACGAATTTTAATCAATCGAAATGTTTTCTAGGAAAAAAGAAAATTATTACCGTTGACAAAAGTAATGGGATTACTTGAACCCGTACCCCAAAGATTTTCACCTAAACCTGATCCTGAACTATGTGCAAAAGTATCATTGGCTGCTAAAACTTCTGCATAAGCTTGAGCAATAGCATTGATTGTCGAATTGAGTATCATCGGTTGAGCACCATGTAATCGTCGATAATAATTATGAGCTGCGAGAGCCTGTTGACGAAATGTATTTAAATTGATTGCTGAGAAATTTAATTGAATTTGAATGAATATTATTGTTACAAATAAGAAAAGCGACCTCATTATGCACGACAAGTCAATATATTATTCGTATTTACCTACAAGGATAATGTTGAAAATGATTCGATTTACTTGCATATATACAAATACGAATGCTTACGACCTCAAATGTATTCAACTGTGAAAAACAACAGACCGTTATCGTTATTATTCATTCATTGATGTTAAAGCCTTAACAATCAATCAAGATGGATTATAGACGTATTATCAAACATTTAGGGACAAAAAAAACATAGTAGAGAAAAACGTATTGCATATCATGTCACGGTTTTCATATTAAGCATCAATCAAATTTGATTAGACATTTGCCTGTCGATGTTAATTCTTGTTACTGGCTTATGATGAAACAAAAAAAAGAAATAGAAAATATTGTATTAATCACCACCAAGATTATCCCAATTAGCAGGAAAGACATTTGCAGTGAATTGATCTTCGTAATTTCCTGGAGGATAATAATTAGCAACCACTTTTGCTTTTAAATCACCGGTTGTAAATGCAATACCAATGCCGAATTGAACCGAATTATTCCAAACAACTTGTGTAAAATGTCCTGTTTCTGAACTGAATACTGGATTCGAATAATTGTAAGATGAAACTTCATCATACCAACTGTTTACTGGTGATGAACCTAAATCAACAAATTTTAATCAATCGAAATGTTTTTTAGGAAAAAAGAAAACTATTACCGTTGACAAAAGTAATGGGATTACTTGAACCCGTACTCCAAAGATTTTCACCTAAACCTGATCCTGAACTATGTACAAAAGTATCATTGGCTGCTAAAACTTCTGCATAAGCTTGAGCAATATCATTGATTGTCGAATTGAGTGCAATCGATTGAGCTCCATGTAATTGTCGATAATAATTATGAGCGACAAGAGCTTGTTGACGAAATGTATTTAGATTGATTGCTGATGCATTCAATTGAATTTGGATGAATATTATTGTTACAAATAAGAAAAACGAATTCATTTTGTACCCGAATAAATCAATATGTGTTCTACTTATTTATATACGAATGCTTTCGAAATAAAATTTATTCAACTGTGAAAAAACTATTGACGTCAAAGTGTTATCGATCGATCAAAAAATGTTGATTATACAGTGATTATTTAAGAAATTGCGTTAAAATGTTTTTCGTTTTAAATTAAAAATTAGTTAATGATGTACTTTTTCTTCATAATTAGACATTTGACTGTCAAAATCGATTCTTTCTATTAGCATATGATGAAGAAAAAAACGAAATAGAAAAAAAATGTTGTCTTAATCACCGCCAACATCACATGGTTGTAAAACATTTGCTACAAATCCACCTTGAACATTTCCTGCCGGATAATAATTAGCAACAACAATAATCTTGAGACTATCAGATGAAAGTGCAAAACCAGTACCAACTTGAGTTGTTGCTTTCCAAATAAGTTGAGTAAAATGTCCAGTTTTCGATGAATACTGAGGATCACTGTAATTGTATTTAGTGATTTCACTGAACCAACTTTCAACGGCTCGTGAACCATTGAAAGACGTGATTGCACTTGATCGAGACAATCGAAAAAGATTTTCACCAACTCTCGACGGTCGTCCACTATTATGTTCGAAAAGATCATTTGCTGCTAAATAATCCGCATAATCTTGAGCAAGTTGATTTAAAGATGAATTCGAAACAAGATTGGGAACACAATAGAGTGCACGTTTTTCATTTGTTGAAACAAGAGCTTGTTGTCGAAGTGTAGTCAAATCAAGTTGAGCACAAATTTGACCGACAAAGATTGCAAATAACGGGAAATATTCTACGAACATTTTTGTTTTCTGTTTGATTTCTTATTTGAATTTGTTTGCCTTTTATACACCAGCAACAGACAAACTGAAGGTACATGTCATTTCAATTAATTCACCTGAACTAAATTATTTTCTTGATTTCTAGCGATAACGAGCATATGCCATGTGTACTTGACTTTTTTCTTTCTTTCTGTTCTCTTCTCGTTGTTTTTTTTGTTCTTCTACACGATACGTGAATTGACTGTGCGTTTCTCGAACTTTCGAGACGAATCGTTTCTTTATTTCAGTTTTATATAAATACAGAATTGTTTCTCATTTTAATTAATTTAATTTTACTATTGACAAACAAAAGTACGTATTACATCTTAATCCTATAGACATACGGTTTCTAAGGTAGCGTCATCTTGTCAAATCTCGATTTTATCCAATAGACTTCGATTCTATTGTGTTCTCAAGTACATTGCCGAGTCAAATCCAGCATATAAATAAACAAACGAACGAACGGCCTGGTTTCTATTTGTATTCATTATTTGATTCCAGATATCGAAAATGTCGTATTCGCCTGAAGAATTTACTGATCAAAGTAACAAAGCAATTGGCCAAGCATTGGAATATGCTCAAGAACAAAAACATATTGAACTTGTTCCATTACATTTGGCGCATGTTCTCATCGAAGATGAACAAGGTTTAGCTCGACAATTGATTAAAAAAGCTGAATTCAATGTTCAAGAAGTTCTCGAAGCAATTGATTTGAAATTAAAAAAACTGTCAAAACAAGATCCACCACCAGCTAAACTCTATCCAAATTCATCGTTTATGAACGTTTTAAAACAAGCAAAAAAACTATCAAAACAACAAAAAGATTCTCACACAGCTATCGATCATCTTTTGGCTGCATTGTACGAAGATTCAGATACAACATCAGCGTTTGTTTCAGTTGGTTTAAGTAAAAAACGAATGGAAGAAGTTATTAAACAAATTCGACAGAATAAAAACGTGACATCAGCTAAAGCCGAACAAACATATCAAGCTTTGGAAAAATACGGTCACGATTTAGTTGCCGATGCTGAATCCGGCAAATTAGATCCTGTTATTGGCCGAGATCAAGAAATTCGTCGTTGTATTCAAGTTTTATCTCGACGAACAAAAAACAATCCCGTTCTCATCGGTGAGCCTGGTGTTGGTAAAACAGCCATCGTCGAAGGTTTAGCCCAACGTATTGTTCATCAAGATGTGCCCGATACTTTACCAAGACGTTTAATCGCTTTGGATATGGGCGCATTAGTTGCTGGCGCCAGTCATCGTGGTGAATTCGAAGAACGTCTTAAATCAGTTCTCAAAGAAATCGAAAGTTCCAATGGCGGAATAATTCTCTTCATCGATGAAATTCATTTAGTTCTCGGCGCTGGTAAAGCCGAAGGCGCCATGGATGCCGCCAATCTTTTAAAGCCAATGTTAGCTCGAGGTGAACTTCGTTGTATCGGTGCAACAACATTAGACGAATATCGAAAGTATATCGAAAAAGATCCCGCGTTCGAACGACGATTTCAACAAGTTCTCGTCAAAGAACCAACAGTTGCCGATTGTGTTTCGATTCTCCGTGGTCTCAAAGATCGTTACGAATCACATTTCGGTGTTCGAATTCTCGATTCAGCGTTGGTCATCGCTGCACAACTCTCGAATCGATACATCACCAATCGATTTCTGCCGGACAAAGCCATCGATCTCATCGACGAGGCTTGTGCGAGCATTCGAGTTCAATTGGACAGTCAACCGGAAATTATCGATCAACTCGAACGTCGAGAATTGCAATTGGATGTCGAAGCAACGGCGTTAGCTCAGGAAAAGGACGATGCGTCCAAACAACGATTGAAACAAGTCAAAGAAGAATTGGCAAAGATTCGAGAAGAATTAAAACCATTGAAAATGAGACATCGAGCCGAGAAAGAACGTGTCGATGAATTGAGAAAATTGAAGCAAAAATTAGAGAATCTTCAAGTGAAAATGGCGCAAGCTGAACGAGAGAAAAACTTGGCTTTAGTTGCCGATATGAAATACGGTGCAATTCCTGATTTAGAAAAGAAAATCGCCGAAACTGAACATCGAATTACTGAAGAAAATAAACAACAACAAGATCGTTTGTTAACTGAAGTCGTTGGACCCAATGCCATCGCAGAAATTGTCAGTCGATGGACGGGCATTCCCGTTTCGAAATTATCGCAAACTGAACGTGATCGACTTTTGCAATTGAGCGAACATTTACATAAAAGTGTCATTGGACAAGACGATGCCGTCGATAGTGTTGCTGAAGCTGTTCTTCGAAGTCGAGCCGGTCTTTCACGATCGAATCAACCGATCGGATCGTTCCTTTTCTTAGGTCCAACTGGTGTTGGTAAAACTGAATTAGCGAAAACTTTAGCTTTGGAATTATTCGATTCAACAAAATCAATGATTCGAATTGATATGAGTGAATATACGGAATCACATTCAGTGGCTCGATTGATCGGTGCACCACCGGGTTATGTTGGATTCGAACAAGGAGGTCAATTGACTGAAGCTGTTCGACGACAACCGTATTCGGTCATTCTTTTCGATGAAGTCGAAAAAGCTCATCCACAAATTTGGAATACTTTACTTCAAGTGCTCGACGATGGTCGACTCACCGATGGCAAAGGTCGAACTGTTGATTTTACCAATACAATTATTGTTCTAACATCGAACATTGGCGCACAATATATTCTCGAAGAAGTTGACAATCATCAAAGCAAACTATCTCAATCGATCAAAGATCGAGTCATGAAAGAAGTTCGATTACATTTTCGACCGGAATTCTTAAATCGTTTGGATGATATTGTCTTCTTTCAACCATTGACGATCAATCAATTATCATCGGTTGTTCATTTGCAATTACGTTCACTCGAAGCGCGTTTGAAAGAACAAGATATCACCATTTCTCTTACGGACAAAGCGATTCAATCGACTTTGAAGAAATCTTACAATCCAATTTATGGTGCACGACCATTGAAACGTTATCTTGAAAAATATATTACAACTGAATTATCGAGATTATTGATTCAAATGAAAATTCAACCACATTGTCATGTAACAATCGATACGGATGCCAATGATCAATTTACATTTCAAATTCAACAATTACAACGAACCAATTCGAATTCACCATCGAAACCAGCTTATAGTCGTCGACGAACTTATGAAGGTTTGGATGAAGAACCAATGGTGACTGATGATTTCGAAGAAGAAGAAGAATTCGATAATAATCAATTTTCGGGATATGACAATTCCAAACGAATGAAACAATCACCTCGAATTATCAAATAAATTGCATTTATGTATATTTGGCATTATTAACTCAGCAATAGAATAGATCATCTTTAAAACATATTTTACTGCTATTTTTATTCTTTTTCTTTTTTTTAAATAAACATATCAAATATGAATTGAACTATGAGTTTTAATCAGCTATTTGTTCTCTCTTCTAAATAACATCGTTCTACGCTGATGCACTTGACATATATACACGCAAGAAAAAAGAAGATTTTAATTTTTTTTAAATGGAAAATCTTTAACTAAGATAGGTGCAAAAGGATTTTGATTTTTTTTTACAAAATAAAAGGTACAGATATCGCCAACGTAGCCATAAAGAAGGATTTCTATGACTACTGCGTGCAGAATTATGGTTAATAGTGAACATCCTTTTATATCATTATATATGAAACAAACATTAGAGAGAGTTTTTAATAAATATAACTAAAAAGTCTACTAATTTTATTGTTTTCATCAAGTAATGAACCAAACCAATTGACTAGAAAAATTTTTTATTATTTTCTGCTGGTACAATTACAGGTTTATTTGTGTCCAATGTGATCGATCGTTTAAAAATGAAAACGTCATCACGTTTGCCAAAGAGTCCATACTTCAAATTCATTGAGTACGGTCTACCGTCGACTGAAAACCTTGAATATTACGAAGAATTTGTCACGTCAGTTGATTATGCTCGACGAATTCCTCGTTGGGTTGGTTATTCGTTATCACGTGATTATTTATCTCGATGTTCGTTTCAATCGACTAGTACTCGCACAAAATCCGAATTTAAAAGTCATTGTCAATCAACGCCAAAACAATTTCAAGCAACGAATCAAGATTATTTGGATTCAGGCTGGTCAAGAGGACATTTGGCACCGGCTGGTGATCATAAATATGGTACTCAACAGGGAATCAATGAAACATTTATCCTATCAGCAAATATTGTGCCACAAAATCTCGATAACAATGGAAATTATTGGTGTCGATTTGAATGGTTTGTTAGAGAATTAGCAAGAAAATTTGATTTCGTTCATATTATCACTGGTCCTCTGTTCATTCCATATGACAAAAAAACAAGTAAGAAACAGAAATAAATTCGATTTGTTGTAATTAGATCGATTTATTTTTATTTAGGATGTCGATACAGATCCGAACTTTCCTTCGAAAGAAATTTCGTATACAGTTATCGGTCACAATGAAGTTCATGTTCCTACACATTTATTTAAATGTATTTTAGCAGAGAATAATGAACACAAAAATACGACTGTTGGCTGTTTTGTTATACCAAACAAGCCAATCGATCGAAATCGTCCATTAACGGACTTTGCTGTACCAATCGAAGATGTTGAACGAAGATCAGGCTTACAATTATTTCGTCGTCGAATTCATACAAATTAATTAACGTTTTTATGTAATCAAACATCATGTGAACTAACTGGTCATGATAGAATGCCACCTGAACTTTTGGAACAAATTAGTTATACGCGAAAAATCAATCGATGTACTACACTCGATCAAGTCAATCAACTTTGGACTGAAGTCGAAAATAAAAAATACAAAAAAATCGATAATATATTGAAAACAGCATACAACAAAAAATTAGGTGAATTAAATCAAAATGCAGTGTAAATTATGAAAACGACATAAACGAGATTCAAATACTCTTGTGATTGTTTTTTTCTTTCTGGTTTAATAAATACTTCTTAACTAATCGTGACGAAATAAAAACTTGAATTTATGACGTTCGTTTTTCTTTGTTTTGACATTTGTATTCATATATTAATTCGCACGAAAAAATCTTCGAAATACTTAGTATTGAAGTTTTTAAATCATGAACATATTTCTTTGAAGAAAAAGTTACATGAACCATAGTTTTTTGCTCATATCAACACACTCAAAGTCATTATCTTTTGTCTTTTCTTTTACATAAACAAAAAATCTAAACAATATAGATATTCGTTTTATCATCGTTCTCTTTTTTTGACAAGATTTCTTCTTCTTCTTCTTCTTCTACGTATTTATTTTATCAAACAACAGAGTACACTGAAGTTATAGATTCTTAGTTGAATGTTCTTTAAAAGTAAAATGTAAGTACTTAACTTAATAAATTGTGAATTGTTTATACAGTAGAAGGAATAATGTCTGTTTGTGATTTGCTTGTTTATCAATTGAAATAGATTATATATTCGTTGCTGCAAGGTGTGAAACCAATTGAGAAACAGCACTGTTTTGAATAGGTTCTTGTTGTAGCGAAGAATGAGAAGTTTGATTACCTTGTGTCATCCAGAGTGGCAAAACTGTTTCATATTCTCCACAATTCAGACAAAAACCTTCCCAAACATCGGATGTAACTTGAGTATTGCACCCTGAACATTTTTTCTCACTAGTTTCAGTAACACCACTCCACCATCGACTATTATTGTTCTGTCTTTGTTTAAATTTTTGTATAGCTAGTTCTCGCGGTTGTCGTATTTCGAGATGAGAACATCGAAATTCAAGAGGAAATTGATGAACTTTAATTTTTTCCAATGGAAAATTAATTTTGGAATATTTTCGTACAGTAACGTGCAGTTTATCATATGGTGTTACATCCCAATTCTTATCAATTACTCGTGCTTCTGTTTTGATTTTTATCAGCAATGATTGTATTTTGTTATAGAATACATTCAATTCAGGAGAATGATCAATAGGTAACACAATGAAAGGAATATCTTTCCGATTACCCCCTCGCTTTTCTCCTGAGAAACTTTTAATACTTGTAGTTCGAAATACAATCCTAGGAATAGACGGTATATCTTCCAAAGAAGGATCGAATTTTCTAAATACTTCCTCGAGTGCATCCGCTTTTAATTCGCTAAAAAATTTTGCAAGTGTTATATGAAAATAACCATCCCAAACATCAGCAAGTGTATATCCGAGACCATTTGTCGGCGCACATAATCCAAAATAATGATTAAACGCACCGATTCCACGAAATTCTTGTTTCAAATTTCCGTTGTTTGCTTGAATACCCATTTCTATCGGTTTCAATTGAAGATTGACAGCATAAGCTCTAGTTTCATAATCTTTCTCTGGTTCTAAACTTGCTGAAAGATCATCAAATGTTCGCTGAGCAGAATTATTGTAATTTCGACTATTCTCAGAGCGATAATTCTGATTATTATTGCCACGATGGAAGTTGCCTCTACCAAATCCTCGACTTCCATACGACTGACGAGAACCAGTTTGTGGACGAAAATTAAATCCGTTGTTTTTATTTTTCCCGTTGTTTTCCATTATTTTTTCTACAACAATGATATATATATTATACTAAAAACACATTTATGAAATCTATGTAGTATCGTTTCTTTTCATGTATCTCATAAAATAGAAAAGAAATTTGATATGGTGATAAGATAGCAACATTACCTAAGCTAATAAATCGAATCCTAATCTAGATAATTTTTGTTGTGTTCGAATCATTCGAAAATAGACTTTTGCTCTCTCTTATCTTCTGTTTCTAATGAAAGCCGACACATAGTGGGGAAATCTGTTGTTTTTTTTACTTCTAAGGTAAAAATAATGTTTGCTTAATTAAGTGTCACAATAGTGCTGCTATGCTGCCAAATGGATGTCAGAGATTCCTAGTTTAATTTTTATCGTTTATAGCTAGTTATTTTATGATGCAGAAATAGTATTACATTCAAATATATTCTCTATATCTTTTTCTCTTTTCGATCAAGACTAATGTGTGTTATAGTAAACAATGATTACCTTAACATAGGTTCTCTTTTTTGTATACTCAAAAAATGACTACGTCCTAGAACCGGTCAGTGTGTCCGACCCATCAAAGATTTTCTGATTTTCAGCTCGAAACATAATTTTTTCCTATGGTTTCATGGAAACATTAGTAATTAACAGTTTTCTCTAAGCTAATATTGTCTCATAGCTGTGACAAAACTCATACTATGATACACCATTCGATAGAGATTCGATCGGCTACAAAATGATATTAAATGGTATAAATATAGTGATGAGAGTTTTGTTCCGTACAACATATGTTTAATGCTGCCAAAACTTCATAAATTTAGACATAGATAGCATCGGAGTAAATTGCAAGTTTTTCTCACACTAGATAGAATTCTTCAGACTATTGTATGATGTGAAAATAAAGTGAAAAAATGTTCCTTTCGAAATTTCATCGTTCTGGTAGTTCTTGCAAAGACAGAAAAACTCATATATTCTGACACTTTAGCAAACCAAATATGCATTTTCTTAGAGTATAAGGATCATTTTGTAAATTAGACTCTAAAGCACAATAGAAGTAAAAACAGAAATTAACAGCAAAGCATGAGATTTCGAATTCGAATATAATTCAGCTGACAGCTAGATTACGACAATTATAAAATAATCGATATTTTACAACAACAAAAAAACTAGTCCAAATAAAATTTTAATTTTCGAACTCGAATTCGAATTTTCGAACAAAATTCTCTCACTTATTTATGCAGTTGGTTTGAAAAAACAAATTTTAAATTTAATCCGAACAATTTTTTTTAAATTTTTTCAAACGAACTGTGTAAATAAGTGAGAGAGCTTACTTCGAAAATTCGAATTCGAAAATGTTTTTTTTTTGCTTTGTCAAACAAACTGCGCAAATAAATCAGAGAATTTGGTTTGAAAATTCGAAATGAAACAGTGAAAATCTGAGTGAGAAGTAAAATTTTTTGAAAATATCGAAATTTAGAAAACGTGATTTATTCTCGAAGCCGAATTAAGCAGCTACTCAATTTTAGTGAAATTAACATTAAAATTTCGGCAAATTACTCCATAAGACAACATAATTGAGAAAAAAAACATATATGACAGAGATAAGATAAAATCTATTTGACTCATCTGTTATTGCCAAACTTTACTTTTTTTTTTAAAATGTGTTATCTTATTCTTTGATGAAACTCACTTATTCATATAGAGTATGACTAAACATATAATATCATTTGTTTTTTACGTTTTTTTTCTACAGATATTTCATCTATTCTTATTTTATTAGATATTGAGATGAATCATGTCCAAATACAACAATAGAAATTTTAATCGTCAAAACGATCGTTCCAATTGGTCTCTTACAAATGAAGAAAAACCTCTAGTG
>Ga0209914_1003096_pt1 | contig 12282 bp, 9 predicted proteins | sample ThiBiot_500_plan_FD_183949 | JGI IMG/M metagenome (GOLD analysis project Ga0209914, IMG submission 183949) | Wastewater bioreactor microbial communities from Cape Town, South Africa - Thiocy_cont_500_plan (SPAdes) | ecosystem: Engineered > Bioreactor > Thiocyanate-remediating > Anaerobic-Aerobic ...
CTGGAAGGCGATCCGCTTCGCCACGATCAAGGACTACCAGGTCCGCGACAAGGCGGCGTAAGGACTGGCAGACACCTTCTCCCCGCATGGAAACGGGGAGAAGAAGCTACCCGCGACGCTGAAGCCGCCACTCCTGCCAGGCTGGCGGGTCGGAAGCGACCGGCTCAGCCTTTGGCCGCGGTTTCGAGCTTGTCGATCTCGATCTTGCCCATCTTCATCATGGCGTCCATGACGCGGCCGGCCTTGGCCCGGTCAGTGTCGCCGAGCAGGCGCGGAAGCTGTTCCGGCACCACCTGCCAGGAGACGCCGTATTTGTCCTTCAGCCAGCCGCAAGGCCCGGGCTCGCCGCCGTCTTCGGTGAGCCTGGTCCAGAAATGATCGACCTCGGCTTGCGTCTTGCAGTCGATCGACAGCGAGATCGCCTCGGTGAACTTGTATTGCGGGCCCCCGTTGAGAGCCTGGAACGTCACGCCGTCGAGCTCGAACGAGGCGACCAGCACCTTGCCTTCCAGCACATGCCCCTTGGGCCAGCGTGTCACGCTCAGCACCTTGGAGTTCTTGAAGATGGAGACGTAGTGGTTCATGGCGTCCTCGGCCTGGCCGTCGAACCAAAGGAAGGTGGTGATCTTCTGCACGGGGACTCTCCTTGTTTGTCCAATGCTCATCTGGGGCACGGCCAAAGGACGTCCAGCCGATGCGCGATCCGACATCGGCCATCATTTTTTCCAATTGGTCTGGCGCAGTGCAAAAATGTGGCCTTATCGGCCAACGGCGTTTATAACGCCTGCGGTCCGAATTCAGCGCCGCCGCGCGGCTTGCCGACGCGGTCAGCCAGCAAGGAAAACAAGATGCCCGCCTATCGCTCCCGCACCACCACCCATGGCCGTAACATGGCCGGCGCCCGCGGCCTGTGGCGCGCCACAGGTATGAAGGACAGCGATTTCGGCAAGCCGATCATCGCGGTGGTCAACTCCTTCACGCAGTTCGTGCCGGGGCACGTGCACCTCAAGGACCTCGGCCAGCTCGTCGCGCGCGAGATCGAAAAGGCCGGCGGCGTTGCCAAGGAGTTCAACACGATCGCCGTCGACGACGGTATCGCCATGGGTCATGACGGCATGCTCTATTCGCTGCCGTCGCGCGAGCTGATCGCCGATTCCGTCGAATACATGGTCAACGCCCATTGCGCCGACGCCATGGTCTGCATCTCCAATTGCGACAAGATCACGCCCGGCATGCTGATGGCCTCGCTGCGCCTCAACATCCCGACCGTCTTCGTTTCCGGCGGCCCGATGGAAGCCGGCAAGGTGGTGCTGAAGGGCAAGCAGCACGCTCTCGACCTGGTCGACGCCATGGTCGCCGCCGCTGACGACAAGGTCTCCGACGAGGACGTCAAGATCATCGAGCGCTCGGCATGCCCGACCTGCGGCTCCTGCTCGGGCATGTTCACCGCCAATTCGATGAATTGCCTGACCGAGGCGCTCGGCCTTTCGCTGCCCGGCAACGGCTCGACGCTCGCGACCCACGCCGACCGCAAGCGCCTGTTCGTCGAGGCCGGCCACCTGGTCGTCGATCTCGCCCAGCGCTACTACGAGCAGGACGATGCCAGCGTGCTGCCGCGCAGCATCGCCAGCAAGGGCGCTTTCGAAAACGCCATGGCGCTCGACATCGCCATGGGCGGCTCGACCAACACGGTGCTGCACATCCTCGCCGCCGCGCATGAGGGCGAGGTCGATTTCACCATGGCCGACATCGACCGCCTGTCGCGCAAGGTGCCGTGCCTGTCCAAGGTCGCTCCGGCCAAGAGCGACGTGCACATGGAGGACGTCCATCGCGCCGGCGGCATTTTTGCCATCCTCGGCCAGCTCGACAAGGCGGGCCTGATCAACCGCGACCTGCCGACCGTGCACACGGCCACCATCGGCCAGGCCATCGAGCATTGGGATATCTCGCGCACCTCCAGCCAGAGCGTGCATGAGTTCTTCCGCGCCGCGCCGGGCGGCATCCCCACCCAGGTCGCCTTCAGCCAGGATGCGCGCTGGGACGAGCTCGACCTCGACCGCGAGAAGGGCGTCATCCGTTCCGCCGAGCATCCCTTCTCGAGGGATGGCGGCCTCGCCGTGCTGAAGGGCAATCTGGCAGTCGACGGCTGCATCGTGAAGACGGCCGGCGTCGATGAATCGATCCTGAAGTTCACCGGCCCGGCCAAGGTCTTCGAGAGCCAGGACGCCGCCGTGAAGGGCATTCTCGGCAATGAGGTCAAGGCCGGCGACGTGGTGGTCATCCGCTATGAAGGCCCGCGTGGCGGCCCCGGCATGCAGGAAATGCTCTATCCGACGAGCTATCTGAAGTCCAAAGGGCTCGGCAAGGCCTGCGCGCTGCTCACCGATGGCCGCTTCTCGGGCGGCACTTCGGGCCTTTCCATCGGCCACGCCTCGCCGGAAGCGGCGCTGGGCGGCACGATCGGCCTGGTGCGCGACGGCGACGTGATCGAGATCGACATCCCCAACCGCACCATCAACCTGGCGGTCCCGGAAGCGGAGCTGAAGACCCGCCGCGCGGCGCAGGACGCCGCCGGCTGGAAGCCGGTCGAGCAGCGCAAGCGTGCCGTCACCACGGCGCTGCGCGCCTATGCCGCTTTCGCCACCAGCGCCGACAGGGGAGCGGTGCGGATCGTGCCGGAATAAGGCAGGCTGCTTTTCTTTACCTCCCCCTCGTGGGGAGGTCGGACCGAAGGTCCGGGTGGGTCTGCGCGGCCCGCTGCTTCGCGGCGACCCTCCCCACAAGGGGGAGGGCTATGCGCCGCCTTACGGCATGAGCTGGTATTCGTAGAGCTTCTGGTAGAGCCCGCCCTGCCTGAGCAGGTCGCGATGGGCGCCGCTCTCCACCACCTGGCCGTTTTCCAGGACCACGATCGTGTCGGCCTGGTGCACGGTCGACAGGCGGTGCGCGATGACGATGGTGGTACGCCCGGCCGTCAGTTGCTGCAGGGCTTCGCGGAACAAGGCTTCCGATTCCGCGTCCAGCGCGCTGGTCGCCTCGTCCAGCAGCAGGATCTCGGCGTTGCGCAGCATGGCGCGGGCGATCGAGATGCGCTGGCGCTGCCCGCCGGACAGCAGCGTGCCGTTCTCGCCCACTTCGGTGTCGTAGCCCTTCGCAAGGCCGGTGATGAAATCATGCGCGTTGGCCGCCTTTGCCGCGGCGATCACCTCCGCGTCGGTCGCGTTCTCGCGCCCGAGGCGGATGTTGTGCATCACCGTGCCGGCGAACAGGAAGGTCTCCTGGCTGACATAGGCGATCTTCTGCCGCAGCGAGGCCAGCGTTGCGTGGGAAATGTCCTGGTCGTCGAACAGGATCCTGCCCTTCTGCGGGTCGTACATGCGCATGATCAGGTTGAGCATGGTCGATTTGCCGCTGCCGGAAGGGCCGACCAGGGCAGTCATCTTGCCGGGTTCGATCGTCAGATCGAAGTCCTTCAGCACCGACTGGCCCTCATTGTAGGAGAAGCTGACGTCGTCGAAGCGGATCTCGCCCGGTCCCGGCAGCAGCGGCTTTGCGTCCGGCTTCTCGGCGAGCGTCAGCGGCCGGTCGGCGAGCTGGAACATCATGCGCACGCCGACGATGCCGGTTTCCAGCGAGATGCGCACGCGGGCGATGCGTTTCGCCGGCTCGTAGGCGAGCAGCAGCGCGGTGATGAAGGCCATGATGCTGCCGGCCGTCTGGCCACCTTGCACCACCAGGAAGCCGCTGACCAGGATGACGCCGGCGATCGCCAGGCCGGCCAGCGTTTCCATGATGGGGCTGGTTCCGGCTTCGAGCGTGGCGATGCTGTTGGCACGGTGCTCCACGTCGGAGACGGCCTTGTACATGCGCTTGCGCATGGCATCTTCGAGACCGAAGGATTTGACGACGCGTACGCCAATCGCCGTTTCCTGCATCACCTGCACGATCTGGCCGATCGACAGAAATTCCATCTCCGTGATCTTGCGAATCCGCTTCAGGATTCGGTTCACGCCGTAGATGGCCAGCGGTCCCACGACGAAACAGACCAGTGACAGCGCGGGTTGCTTGACAACCATAACCAGCAGCAGCCCGATCAGCGACACCAGGTCGCGAACGTAGGACGTAACGACGAGGTCGATGACATTGCGTGCCGCCTGCGCGTTATTGGTCATGCGGGTGATCAGGTCGGCGGAGGAGGTCGAGTGATAGAACTCGATGCCTTGCTCGAGGATACGGTCGTAGATCTTGCGTTGGCGCTCGGCGATGATGCTGTTGCCGGCGCGGCTCAGGAAATAGGATTGGGCGAAGGTGGCCACGCCCTTGATGATGAAGATGGCGGCGACGGCCGCCGCTATGAGGTAGACTTTGTCTATCCTCTTTGAGACCGTGAACTCGTTGGTGATGTCGCTCATGATGAGAGCGCTGGCTGTGGTCATGCCGGCCACGACCAGCATCGACACTATGGCGACGCCATAGCCGAACATGTGCTGGCGGAACGATTCCCGGAGCAGCCTCGCGATGAGGCGCTGGTTCTCCGTCGAGCGGAAAAAGCGAAGCAAACGGCTGATCCTATGCCTACTGTCGAATGGCGGACTCGCCACGGGTGGCGAGAGGCGGCTTATAAAGCGTGTTGCCGCAGGATGGAACCATTTGTGGCCTTTCAAAGAAACCGCTGCGGCAAGCTGTCTTTTGCGCCACCATGGCGGCCTGATTCTGCAAGGGGATGACGGATCATGGATTTCGACCTTGTCGTGCGTGGTGGCAGCCTGCCTGACGGCACAATTGCCGATATCGGTATCAACGGCGAGACGATCGCGGCGATCGCTCCGGCATTGAGCGGAACCGCGGGCAGGGAAATCGACGCAAGCGGCAATCTTGTGGCGCCGCCCTTCGTCGATCCTCATTTCCACATGGATGCGACGCTTTCCTACGGCATCCCGCGAATCAACGCTTCGGGCACCTTGCTGGAGGGCATCGCGCTGTGGGGCGAATTGAAGCCGCTCCTGACGCACGAGGCCGTGCGCGACCGCGCGCTCGCCTATTGCGACTGGGCGGTATCGATGGGGCTGCTCGCCATCCGCAGCCACGTCGACGTCTGCGACGACCGCCTGCTCGCCGTCGAGGCCCTGCTCGACGTGAAGAAAACGGTCGCGCCATACATCGACCTGCAACTGGTCGCTTTTCCCCAGGACGGGCTCTATCGCTCGCCCACGGCCCACCAGAACACATTGCGAGCGCTCGACATGGGCGTCGACGTGGTCGGCGGCATCCCGCATTTCGAACGCACCATGGAAGACGGCAGGCGCTCGGTCACGGAACTGTGCGAGGTTGCCGCGAAGCGCGGCCTGATGGTCGACCTGCATTGCGACGAGACCGACGATCCGCTGTCGCGCCACATCGAGCAACTGGCCTATGAGACGCAGCGTCTCGGCCTGCGGGGCAGGGCCGCCGGCTCTCACCTCACCTCGATGCATTCGATGGACAATTACTACGTCTCCAAACTGTTGCCGCTGATCGCCGAGGCCGGCGTGTCGGCCATTCCCAACCCGCTGATCAACATCATGCTGCAGGGCCGCCACGACAGCTTTCCCAAGCGTCGCGGTCTGACGCGCGTCAAGGAGATGCAGGCGCTCGGCATCCGGGTCGGCTGGGGGCAGGACTGCGTGCTCGATCCCTGGTATTCGCTCGGCACCGCCGACATGCTCGATGTCGCCTTCATGGGCCTCCACGTCGCCCAGATGTCGAGCCCGGCCGACATGGCGCGCTGTTTCGACATGGTCACCAACGTCAACGCCGCCATCATGGGGCTCGACCATCTCGGCCTGGCTGTTGGCAAGCGCGCGAGCCTCGTCGTCCTCGATGCCGGCAACCCGATCGAGGCATTGCGCCTGCGCGCCGAGCGCATCTGCGTCATCGCCAGGGGCAAGGTCGTGGCCGAGCGGACCAGGCAGGACACCAGGCTTTCCATCGCGGGGCGGCCGGCCTCGGTCAACCGCCGGCATTCCGCGCACACGCAGGCACGATGAAACCGGATTTCGCCGCGCCGGGCGCCGGTAACGGCACGGACCAACGAAATCCCGGCGCTGGCCCTGCCATTCCTCTCGTCAAAACGACCGGTTCCGTCTAGAGCGGGGCATCCGGGTGGGGAAATCCTGTCCGGATGCTTCGTTTTGGCTGCGTTTGCACGATGCCGGATGGTTCGATCCGGCCGCAAATGCCCGCAACCGCCGCGGCCGACGGCGGAACGGTCCAGGGATTTGTCGTCGCCATGGTGCGCACCGCGCTTCAGAACTCCGCCATGAGGAACACCTTGCTGGCCGGCATCCTGCTGATGCTGGCGGGCGACCTCATGTTCGCGCTCAACGACGCGATGGGCAAATGGCTGGTCGCCAGCTTTTCCGTCGGCCAGGTCCTCCTGGTCCGTTCGATCGGCGCCTTCATCGTGCTTGGCCCGATGATTGCTAACCAGGGCATGGGCAAGCTGCTCCATATCGAGCGTCCATGGCTCCAGGTCCTGCGTGTGGCGATGGTGACGCTGGACACCGGACTTTTCTATGCCGCCGTCGTCTATCTGCCACTGGCCGACGTGATGAGCTTCTACATGGCCGGGCCGATCTATGTCGCCGCCCTGTCGCATCTTCTGCTCGGCGAGAAGGTCGGCTGGCGCCGCTGGCTGGCGATCCTGGTCGGTTTCTGCGGCGTCCTGGTCATCCTGAAGCCATCCTCGGCGGCGTTCTCGCTCGCTTCGGCCTTCGCGCTGGTGGGCAGTATCGCTTTCGCCTTCGGCATCATCCTCAACCGCCGCCTGCGCGGCACCACCGACACCTCGCTGGTCACCTGGCAGACTGTCGGCTCGCTGGTTGTTGGCGCCGTCCTGACGATCGGAACGTGGCGCACGCCGTCGCCGCTGGATATCGGCGCCCTGCTCCTGCTCGGCGTCGTCTCATGCAGTGCTCACCTGATGATCACCAGGGCGCTGAAGCTGGCGCCGGCCTCGACGCTGGCGCCGCTGCACTACACGCTGCTCCTGTGGGCGGTGGTGTTCGGGTTCTTCTTCTTTGGTGATGTTCCGGAAACCCGCATCCTGGTCGGGTCGGCCATCGTCGTGGTGGCCGGCATATTCATCTTCCATCGCCAGAAGGTGGTCGAGACCGCGGTGCCGCCCGAAAATGTGCCGAAGGGCGTGAATTAGAAAAATCCATCAGAGCGTGAACGTAAGGCCCGGCGGCTTCGCCGCCGTGCTCTGGCCCTGAATTGCTTAAAAACAAAGAGATGGAACCTCTCGCCGTTTCCCTGAAACAGTGAAACGCTCCAACGCGATTCACGAAAAGTATCCTACGGTGCAAATCGCCTGCCGGGTGCAATCTGCGATTGATTCTGGCAGGGTGGGCAGGATATCCATGGCACGGAACATTGGGATATTGGGGGGAACTGATGGGTAGTTTATCTATATGGCATTGGCTTATAGTTCTGATCTTTCTCGGCCTGCCATTGTTGTTTGTCTTGAGGGGGCCGCCAGCCGGCGTCAATCGTTTCGGGGATACGCCGCCGTCGATGAACTTCGGTGAAGCGATTTCAAGCTTTTTCCGAAATTATGTGAATTTTTCTGGCAGGGCCGGTCGATCGGAGTTCTGGTATTCCTACCTCTTTATCGTCATCGTCGCAGTCCTTATGGCTATAGTCGATGTTGTTTTAGGGAATGAGATCAGCTCGTCGATCTGGAATCTTGCAGTCCTTCTGCCGACACTTGCGATGACGGCTCGCCGCCTGCATGACATCAACAGAAGCGGTTGGTATCAACTGCTCGCGGGACTCTTTCCCATCGGCACCATCGCGCTGCTCGTCTGGTATTGCAAAAAGTCCGACGAAACAGGTTCGTTGAACGAGATACAAAGGGTTTTCCGGTAAAACACCGGGGACTGCTCTAGCTCAGGCGCACAGCCGCGAGATGGCGTGAAAAATCCGGCGTCTCCATCAGTGCCTTGCAGCGGGCAAAGCGCCCGTCGGCATAGGCGCGGAAATCGTCGGCCGGATTGTTGTTGGCGAGCTGGATCAGGCCCCAGAGGGTCCAGAGCAGGTCGCACATCGCCTTGTGGATGACGATGCGGCCGCGCTCGGCCGGCCGCGCCTCGCCGCCGAAATAGGCGCGCATCATCGCCTCGTCCTGCGCGGCGTCGAACCGCCCCTCGACGGAGAGATCGCCGAGATCCCAGAGCGGATCGTTCATGCCCGAATATTCCCAGTCGACGATCCACATCCTGTCGCCCGTATCGAGGAAGTTCTCGCAGAGTGGATCGCAATGGCAGGCGGCCAGCGGTGCAGGATGCGCGTCGAGTGCCGCGCGCACGGCGCCCGCTTCCCGGACCACATCGTGGTATCCGGCGGGCAGCGAGACGTCCCTGGTCGACAGGACCTTGAGATAGTCGTCGATCATGGCGAACAGTTCAAAGCGGAAGGGAAACACCGCGCCCGACCGGTGCAGTTTGCGGAACACCTCGCCAGCCCGTGCCGGACTGCCCGGGCGCGTCTTGAATTTCTCCGGCGACATCGTTTCGGCGCCGCCGATGAAACGTGTCACCATCAGCCCTGTCGCGCCGTCGAAATGCAGCACGTCCGGGCTCACGCCGGCTTTCGCCGCCTCGCGCGCCGCAACCCCCTCGTTGGCCCGGTTGATGTATTCCTCCGTACCCTTGCCGGGAATGCGCAGGCAGGCCTCGCCAGCCCGGTAGACGAGGTTGGTGAGCCCGCCCAGCCGCTCCAGCGGTCCTTTGTAGCCGGCAAACGCCGGAATTGCCGCCAGTGCCGCACGCGCCGCTTCGACCGCCATCTGTCCCCCGCACGTTTATTTGTCCGCGCTGACGGTTCCACAGATTCGGTCGCTTGGCTATCATCGATCGCGAACGGACAACCCATGGGTGGCAGGCAGTGACGGCGGATGGCAGGCAACACGGAGCGCTCGGCGCGGTCTACGCGGCCAAACGGCCGGAGGAGGTCGCCGCGCTCTACGACGACTGGTCGGAAACCTATGATGCCGACATGTCGGCCGCCGGCTATCGGCATCCGACGATTTGCCTCGCCCTGCTCGCGCGCCACCTGCCGCGCGACGCCGAACCCCTGCTCGATGCGGGCGCCGGCACTGGTCTCATCGGTGAGTGGCTGACCATCACCGGCTATCCCCGGGTGGAGGCGCTCGACATCTCGCGGGGCATGCTCGCCAAGGCTGCGACGAAGGGTGTCTATTCGGCGCTTCACTGCCTGGCGCTCGGCGGCCCCTTGCCCTTCGCTGACAATGCCTATGCCGGCATCGTGTCTGCCGGCGTGTTCACCTCGGGCCATGTCGGCGCCGAGGGCCTGGACGAGCTTATCCGCATCTGCCGGCCGGGCGGCATCATCGTGCTCACGGTCAAGAACACGCTGTGGGAAGCGGGTTTTGCCCGGCGCGTCGACGAGCTCGAAGCGCAGGGCATTGTCGTTCGCGCCGAGGAGACGCGACCCTATGTCTCCATGCCGGGCGAGGCGGATGTCGTGCCCAGCCGCGGCCTCGTCCTGCGTGTGCGGTGACCTGGATCAGGCTTTGATCCTTGCCCCCGCGGGGTCGTACATCGGCTCGAGATGGATGCTGGCCGGCGTGCGCTCCATCGCCACCACCAACTCGTACTTACCCGTGGCGAGGAAGTCGTCGCTGACGCCGTCGGCGTTGCGCACATAGCCATAGCCGATGTTCTTGCCCAGCGTGTAGCCATGGCCACCGCTGGTCAGGTAGCCGACCGGCACGCCGTCGCGCAGGATCGTCTCGCGCCCGAGCAGCACGATCTCGGGATCGCCCACGGTGAAGCCGGCAAAGCGCTTCGTCAGCGGCTTGTCGGCTGCCTTCTCGAGGGCGCGCCGTCCGACGAAGTCGGTGTTCTTGCGCAGCTTCACCGCCCAGCCGAGCCCGGCCTCCTGCGGTGTGTCGTTGGGCGTGATGTCCGAACCCCAGGCGCGGTAGCCCTTTTCCAGACGCAACGATTCCAGCGCCCGGTAGCCGACCGGGCGGATGCTGTATTTTTCTCCGGCCGCCATCAGCGCGTCGAAGATCTCGCCGGTGGCGGCAATCGGCACATGCAGCTCCCAGCCAAGCTCGCCGACATAGGTCACGCGCAGCGCCCGCACCCTGTGGCCGGCGATGTCGATCTCACGCGCGTGGCCGAAGGGGAACGCTGCGTTGGAGACATCCGCGCCGGTGACCGCCGAAAGCACGTCGCGGGCGCGGGGCCCCATGAGTGACAGCGTGCCGAAATCCTCGGTGACGTCCTTCAGCGTGGCGTCGAGCCCTTGGGCGACATGGTCGCCGATCCACGAGAGATCGTGGGTGCGGAAACCGGTGCCGGTGACGATGTAGAACCTGTCCTCGCCGAGCCGAGCCACGGTGAGGTCGGCCTCGATGCCGCCGCGCGTGTTGAGCAGTTGCGTGTAGGTCAGCCGCCCGACAGGCTTGTTGACATCGTTGGCGCAGATCCAGTCCAGCGCCTTCAGCGCGTCCGCCCCCGTCATCTCGTATTTGGCGAAGGAGGATTGGTCGAATATGCCGACATGCTCGCGCACATGGCGGTGTTCCTCGCCGACCGCCGCGAACCAGTTCTGCCGGCCCATCGAATAGACATCCTCGGCGTCCGTGCCGCCGGGCGCGAACCAGTTCGGGCGTTCCCAGCCGAGCTTCGAGCCGAAGACGGCGCGGTGTTTTTTCAGCCGCTCGTAGAGCGGCGAGACGATGCGCGGCCGGCCGGAGAGATATTCCTCGTGCGGAAAGCCCACCGTGTAGTGCTTGCCATAGGCTTCCAGCGTACGGTCGCGCACCCAGTCGCGGTCGCGATGCAGGCCGGAAAAACGCCTGATGTCGACGACCCAGAGATCGAGCGGCGCCTCGCCGTCGACCACCCACTGCGCCAGCACCCAGCCGGCGCCGCCGCCAGACGCGATGCCGAAGGCGTTGAAGCCGGCGCCGACGAACATGTTGGAGCATTCGGGCGCGACGCCGAGGATGAAATTGCCGTCCGGCGTGAAGCTCTCGGGGCCGTTGATCATCTGCTTGACGCCGACATGGCCGAGCGCCGGCACACGCGCGATCGCCTGGGTCATATGCTGCTCGAAATGATCATAGTCGTCGTCGAACAGGCGGAATTCCCAGTCATTGGGCACGTCGCCGGTCGTCCACGCCTGCGGGTTGGGCTCATAGCCGCCCATCACCAGCCCGCCGACCTCTTCCTTGAAATAGGTGCGGCGGTCCGGGTCGCGGATCGTCGGCGCGTCGGTCGCCAGGCCTTCGATCCTCTCGGTGATGATGTACTGGTGCTTCACCGGCTGCAGCGGCACGTTGATGCCGGCCATCGCGCCGACCTGTCTTGCCCATTGCCCGGCGCAGTTGACGACCTTGTCGCAAACTATGTCGCCCTTGCTGGTCTTCACCGCCGTGATGCGCCCATTCTTCATCTCGAAGCCGGTGACGCGCACCTCCTCGAACAGCCTGGCGCCATGCATGCGCGCGCCCTTGGCCAGCGATTGCGTGATGTCGGAGGGGCTCGCCTGGCCGTCGGTCGGCAGCCAGGAGGCGCCGACGAGATCGCCGGTCTCCATCAGCGGCCACATGCGCTTCACCTCGGCAGGCGTGAGCAGTTGCATGTCCATGCCGAAGCTTTTTGCCGTCGTCGCCAGCCGCTTGAATTCGGTCCAGCGGTCGTCGTTGGTGGCGAGCCTGAGGCAGCCGGTCATCTTCCAGCCGGTCGCCAGCCCGGTCTCGGCCTCCAGCCCCTTGTAGAGCTCGACCGAATATTTGAGCACGCGCGTGATCGAGGCCGACGATCGCAGCTGTCCGACAAGCCCGGCCGCATGCCAGGTCGAGCCCGAGGTCAGCTTGCCCTGTTCGAGCAGCACCACGTCCGCCTTGTGGTCGCGCGCCAGGTGATAGGCCGTCGAACAGCCGATGATGCCGCCGCCGATGACGACGATCCCGGCGTGGCTTGGCAATGTCATGGTTTCTGTGTCCCGTATTTCATCTTGTAGCTGTCCAGGGCGGCTTCCAGCCGCGCCAGGTTCTCGCCGGTATAGGCGACGTAGTCGGCGCCAGGCGCGTTGAGGTGCAGTTCAGAGACCATGCTCCACATCGCTTCCCGCAGCAGTGAGGCGCACTGCATGGCGGCATGCGAGCGGCGTATCTTGTCGTCCGGCACGCGGCCGAGATAGCTGCTCAGGAGCTGTTCGGATTCGGCATCGTTCATGCCGGCGTTGGAGGCGACGCCGGCGAGG
>Ga0209914_1003097_pt1 | contig 12282 bp, 14 predicted proteins | sample ThiBiot_500_plan_FD_183949 | JGI IMG/M metagenome (GOLD analysis project Ga0209914, IMG submission 183949) | Wastewater bioreactor microbial communities from Cape Town, South Africa - Thiocy_cont_500_plan (SPAdes) | ecosystem: Engineered > Bioreactor > Thiocyanate-remediating > Anaerobic-Aerobic...
TCTATCTATCTATCTATCTATCTATCTATCTATCTATCTATCTATCTATCTATCTATCTATCTATCTATCTATCTATCTATCTATCTATCTATCTATCTATCTATCTATCTATCTATCGTGAGCTAGCGTGATCTATCGTGAGCTATTGTGATCTGTTGGTCTTCTTTGGTGGAGATCCGGAAGCCAGTTGCACTCCATCTTGTCGCGTCAGCCTCTCCACGAGCTGCTCGAACGAGCGGCAATCGAACTCGACTGCTTGAAGACATTCAATCTCACTTGCGATTGAAGCGAGTGGCACTGCTGGATCGTTGAGCTTCTTGATGGCCTCTTGCCACTGTTGGTTCTTGCTCGAGACTGACAAGATGCTGTGCAGAGCATGGCGATCGTGAATCAGTGCCATTGCAGCGGCCGGCTTCGCTTCTGGATGGCGAATCACATCACCAGGAGTGCAGTTGTACGAGAGCGGATACGCTTGTCGCATCTTGTTGGTGTCATCCAGCAGCCGACTCATGTCAAAGTCGATGATCGATGACTTGGACTCTCCAAACACCAAGTTCGCTGCTCGAATGTCTCCGTGACACCAGCTGGCATCATGCAAACGGCCCAGCTGGCGGATGATGTTGACCACTTGCGTTGTGCGAGTTGGAACGTGTTTACCGTCAATGTGCGGGTACCGCACGATCGTGAGCCCGTCGGTGAGCTCCTCGACAACGGCACCATCCAACCAGCAGTAGCCGATGGGAGAGCGTGGGCTTTGCACGAGCGAGTATCGTGAGTCGAACACCTTGAGCACTTGGTCTCGGTGGAACACGATGCGCCGTTGCAGGAGAGAATTCGAAGGCTCGGGTTCGACGCGACCCACGGCAGCTGCGGCAAGCTCCTCCGAGTATTCGATCAGTGATGCGATGAGATGTGCCAGCACTGTGACAGTGAGTGTGCCTTCGAAGATCGTCACCTCGCCGAGAACCATCTCGCCAACAAAGTGGTACCCGAGCACCGTGATCTGAATGGTGGAGTAATCACCGCCAGACCCGAGGTTCGACAAGATCACTCCGACGAGCGGCGTGAATTGGTGTGGTTGGAGCGCCACCAATACGTTGCGAGCATACGCCCACACTTGCGTCGTCTTGTCCCTTGCACTCTGTCGTGTCAGCTCAAAGATCGCCAGCGGCACTTCGCCATCATTGACCTTGTGCATGAGAGCAATGTCGATTGCACCTCCTTGCTCATCATCGGTCTGAATGCCCAGCTCGCGATACACTCGAATCTCGGCATTGGTACTGGCGAGCATGGCAGAAAGCTCCGCTTGCAGAAGACTGCCGATGAGCTTCTCGTGTCGGGTCACGGGAGACGTGCGGTACGGACCGAGCACAGCCTGATGGTTGTAGAGCGCGAGCACTTTGCCAACTGCCGCCATGATGTCGGGAGAGGTTGGAGCTTGTGCTCGATACAATCGAGTCGCAAGATCCACGAACAATGGATGCGTTGCGAGTGAGATCGACTCGTATTGTGCCTGAGTGCGCTTGAAGGACGATGGGTTCGAGATGAGAGAGGGGCACCGAAATGGAGTGGCATCATGTGCAGTCGCTCGCAGATCAAAGTGGACTGCCACACATCAATCAATCAATCACCAGCAGGGCCCAATCGTGTGAGCACTCCAACGATCTCGAAGCTGTGCCAACAACACACGCGCGGCAAGTAATGCTCGCACACTGCTGACGCACCGTTCTCTCGCACCCACGAGACAAGATCGGGGCATACTATCCCGAACGAAGACAGTTGTTGCGAGAGTGTCGCAGGAGTGGAACAACGCAAGTTCGAGAGGGCCATGACTACGAGCACCTGGTCGACACCAATCTTGCGGTGACACTCGGCGGCGATCGCGTCGATCTCGTCTTGCGATGTTCGAGAGCTGACCTTGTGCTTGTACTCTGTCGAGAACAACCAAGACAAGACTCAGCAGCCAGCCAGCAAATGCTACATCGACGCCTATCGATGGCAGGATGGATGTGCGGCTGTCTGCTGCTTCTGCTGCTCGCCAGGAGCCAGAGCCGTACGTATTGAAGGTTCAGTGGCGGCAGCTGCCACACCGTGTTGCTCCGCTTCACCAATCTGCCGTGCGAGTGTCGTCGATGATTGTTGTATCGTGGTGTTCGACCGAGTGGAACGCGTCGAGGAGTGCGTCGGCGTTGTCGATTCATGTGGCTGCTGCTGCTGCTGCTGCTGCTGCTGCTGCTGCTGCTGCTGCTGCTGCTGCTGCTGCTGCTGCTCTTCTTCTGGGCCAGTTGCTATCGAGTTAGCAAGCGCCTTGATGACGAGACCAGACTCGCGATGCCACAACCGCACTCGAGTCGTACCGCTCTCGATGTTGAGTTCACTCGTTGCTTCAGGAGACTCGAGACGAGCGCGCTTCGATTGATGCGCTGCATCTTCAGCACGATGAGCATCTGAAGGAGCAGCAGCTGAAGGACCGCGTTCGAGCGAGCATGTGTGTGAGAGGTCTGGCGCTCTCGCTTGCGTCATCGATGTGTCAGCCACAGACACTCACGTACGTGCGTCAGGAAGTGGGCGCTTGGTGCCCAGGCGTGGTTCTTGCTGCTCGAGTTGTTGTTGAGCGGCCTCTTGGCTGTCGCCGGCAGCGATCGCGTCAAGCTCGGGAGAGCTCATGCTGATCAATGCGCAGGCTCTTGGTGGGTGTGCTTAGAGGTGCTCCGGAGACGTGTTGGTGTATTTGAGCGCGATCACGGGCGCACGAGGAGGGCGACGAGCAGAGGAGCTGCGAGCGCGAGGCGGTGATGGAGAGACTGCGCCTTGCGGCAGAGAGAGAGCGAGGCAATGAATACGCAATCTATCTATCAGGCTTGCTATCTATCGTGATCTATCGTGATCTACCACTCGTGATCTTTCTATCGTGATCTATCTATCGTGATCTATCTATCGTGATCTATCACTCGTGATCTATCACTCGTGATCTATCTATCTATCTATCTATCTATCGTGATCTATCTATCGTGATCTATCTATCTATCGTGATCTATCTATCGTGATCTATCTATCGTGATCTATCACTCGTGATCTATGTATCGTGATCTATCATCTATCGTGATCTATCACTCGTGATCTATCTATCGTGATCTATCTATCTATCGTGATCTATGTATCGTGATCTATCTATCTATCGTGATCTATCGTGATCTATCACTCGTGATCTATCGTGATCTATCGTGATCGTTCGTTTGCGCAACCACTGCCGAGCCTCCTCCGCCACGCTCATTTCCCTCCTCCCTCTCTGCTGCTTGCATCAATCTCTCAATCAATCTCTCACTCTCTCAATCAATATCACGATGATGGCCCTCAGTTGGGCGTCTCTCGTGATGCTCACGGTGATCACCTTCGGTGGCGTCTCATGCCAAGCTCCACCGTACGAAGTACAAACGGCGTATCGCACCAACTCGAGCTCGAGCCAGCTGCAGTACTCGACGCAGTCGGGCGTCTACAACAACTTCACCATCAACTCGTACCTCGCCGTCGTCAGCAATCCGGTCGGCAACTTCCACATCCTCTATCCCACGGCGCCGAACGGCACGTGTGAGGGCTACATCTACACGTCGAAAGAGGCCGCTCGCTACGGATGTCTCTACGCCACCAACGCCTCGCCCTTCTCCATGTACCAGCTGCCGGGCCGTCCGACGTGCATCGGGTACGCCGTGTCGAACGGCTCGATCGGCCTGCTCGATCCGACGTCGAACACCAACTTTGGCCTCACGAGCAACGGCGACTTTGTGATCGGCGTGCTGCAACCGAGCGACGTCACGTCGATGGGCTTCGTCGAGCTCGCGAGCGGCTTCGGCTGGCTGCTGCGTCGCGGCGAGCTGCAAGTGTCGCCCAACTCGTCGGACCTCATTGCGCCGCGCACGGCGATCGGCACCGACCGCTCGGGCCGCCTGATGATCTTCGAGGCCGACGGAGCCGAGGACCTCCACAAGGGCCTGACGCTGTACCAGCTTGCGCAGTGGCTCCTGAGCCTCGGCGGCTACAACGTCATCAATCTCGACGGCGGCGGTTCGAGTGTCACGTACTACAATGGCACGGTCGTGAGTGTACCAACGTGCCGCGATTCAGCTTTTGAGTGCCAGCGCTTGGTGACTACCATTACGTGTGTGATGCCCTAGTCATTCATTAGCATGATCGTGATCACCAACTCCCATTTGCTTTATCGTTCGTTCCTACTGTGTAATTGTAATATCTCATCTCATCTCAACTCAATATCACTCACCATCTCATCATCTCACCATCTCACTCTCGAGTCGATGTTGATGTTGATACTTGATGTTGATACTTGATAGTAGATGATAATAAAAGGAATACCAGTGTTATTATATTGCTCTCTTTCTAATCATTACAAACGCGCGCGATTTTCACACAACAGAAGACAGAGAGACTCACTCGCTCGCTCACTCACTCTTCTTCACTACAACACGATCGAGTATACCATCACAACCACACGACGACCAAGCACAAAACTAAAAGCACAACACACGAGCAGCAGCAGCAGCAACACGCACGAGTGCTGTTTGCAAGCAAAGAGTGCAAGCAACAACAGGCGAGCGGCTGGCGTGCTACGGCGTGTGAGTGGTACGTACTGCACCACACATTCGACGGGCACGAACGGCAACGATACGGAACGCGCAAGAGGGAGGGAGGCAGGGGGAAGGGATGGATGACGGCAGAGGAGTCGGAATGGATGATGACAGCAAACAGACAGACAGACAGACAGACAGAGCGAGTGCGAATGGAATCGGACGACAGGCAGGCGAACAGAACGAACCAGACAAAAAGAGCAACAATCAACAGAGGACGAGAAGATGAAAGAGTAGGATATCGTAAAGGCCTCTAAGGGAGAAGGGGGCCAAAGCATACGCAAAGAGAGAAAGAAGGAGAAGGAGATAGAGAGAAGGAGAGAGAAGGAATGAGGGGGAGTAACCCCTCGTACTCGGGAGCAAGCTCGACTTTGGGTCCTCGAGTACTACTGCGTCGACGCAGTGAACGTCTACTCGGCATCCAACGCAGCAAAGCGATTGGCGGCCGTGGGCGTGGGAGCTGCCTCCTTGGGCACCTGCGGTCGCTTCTCGCGCGGCTCACGGCGCGCGTCGTCCGAGCGGCTGCTTCCACCGCGGCGGTCACCACCACGGTTGTCGCGGTCACCGCGGTCGCGGCGAGCTCGCTGGAACTCATCGGGACGATCGCCGCCGCGGTCGCTGCCACGGTCACCACGATCTCCACCGCGGTCGCTACCACGTCGGTCTCCACCGCGGAAACCGCCACGATCTCCGCCACGTCGCTCGAAGCCACGGCCGCGTTGCTCGGTGTGCTTCTTGGGCGCGTCGCCGTTCGGGGCAGCGTGGTCGCCCTCGGCGGCGGCAGCTCCCTCGGCGGCGGCCGGTGCGGCGGCGTCAGTAGCGGCCTCACCGCTGGCCTCGCCCTCGGCGGCGGCCGGCTCGCTGGCTCGCCTGGCGGCCTCCTCCTCCTCACGGCGCTTGCGCTCCTCCTCCTCGCGCTGCTTGCGCTCCTCCTCCTTCTTCTTTTGGAAGGCCAACTCATCTCGCGGCCTGGCGGCACCGAACGGGCTGGGCTTGGAGCTCTGCGCAGCCGCAGCGGCGGCCGCATCCGACTCGGCCGTATCCTTCTTGGTCGGCGGCTGGAGGTTCAGCTTGGGGCGTTCGGCCGGCTCGCGCTCGCGGCGCTCGTACGGCTCGCGTTCGCGACGCTCCTCACGCTCGCCGCTCGGGCGTCCTCGTTGGAAGTTGTCGCCGAAACCACGGCGCTCGCGGCGGTCGTCGCGCTCGCGGTCGAACTGCGGCTCAGCACGGCGCTCGCTCGGCGCCAGACGCTTGCCACGCTCCCAACGGTCACCGGCCTGGTCGGCTCGCGACTCACCGCTGAGGGCCGAGCGCTCAGGACGGCGGTCCTGACGATCTGAAACATCAACCTTCAAGCGGCGACCAAGCAAGTCCTGTCAAGAACGAACAGCCATCGTAACAGTTAGACTGGTGTTGCACAGAGAGAGGGAGAGAGAGAGAGAGAGAGAGCGAGAGAGAGAGAGAGGAAGGGGGTAACAATCGTGCGGGCACGTACTGTGCCATCAGCCGTAAGTGCCGTAACGAGCGAGTCGCGGTCCTCAAACTCAATGTAACCAAAGCCCTTGGGCCTCTGCGTAATGGTGTCGGTGATCAAGCGCACGCTCTTGACACGGCAGTGCTCGCTGAAGAAGTTGCCAATCTCATCCTCGGTGGCATCGAACGACAGGTTGCCGAGGAAGGCCGTGAAGGGCGGAACCTGCGGCGCCTCCTTGGGCGTTCGGTCCTCGCGTTGGTAGCGGTCTCCGCCGCGGTCGCTGTCGCGGTCACCGCCACGATCACCGTAGCGGCCGCCGCGGTCACCGCCACGATCGCCGTAGCGGTCACCACCACGGTCGCCGTAACGATCGCCACCGCGGTCACCGCCGCGATCGCCGTAGCGGTCACCACCACGGTCTCCACCGCGGTCGCTGTAGCGGTCACCACCACGGTCTCCACCACGATCGCTGTAGCGGTCACCGCCACGGTCTCCACCACGATCGCCGTAGCCGCCACTGCGGTCGCCACCATCGCTGCGCGATCCCGAAGGCGTTGGGTATTCGTTGTCGTCATCGGCCGAGTCTCCCCACTTCTCCGATGCTGCACGATCGATCGCACCCGTTCACCGCCATCACACGCACACTCGTTATCAGAGAACAAGACACTCGGCCCCAAGTACTTGGCAGGCAGCAGCAGCATACCGAAGTTGGTCGAGAACTCGCCCCAGCTCATCTTGGAGCCCTTGTCCTTCTTCTTGCCGCTCGCCTTCTTCTCAGTGGCTGGCGGAGAGAAGAGAGCGCGTGGGTTAGATAGAACATGAGAGCGACGAGGCAGGCGGGCGATGCCAAGGGAGCGGCGAGCACGTACGTTCCGCCATCGTGTGGTAGTGTTGGGAGGGAGGAGGTGGTGATGATCACTTCTTCGCTCGTGAGCTGCTCATATCCATCCAAGCAACCAGTCAGTAATGATGACGACATCATCGATTTCATGGCGGCCGTCATCATCATCATCGCCGTTGACAGCGACATCGGAGACAGCAGCACGGGAGCCATGACAAGCCAAGCGATAGAGCGGCCACCCACCGACAAAGAAGTGCGTGCGCGCGTGTGCCGCTGCTTCGCGAGCACGCCACGAAACAACGAGAGAGAAGCTCCGCTCCAACTCCCCAATAAACCACGACGAAAGAGATAGAGAGAGAACCGTAGATGGAGAGCAGCAGAACACAATCGTACGGGTTTGGTTGTGCGGATGGTGGTGCCGGGCTTTGTTCAAGCAGCAACAGCAACAACAACAGCAGCAGCGGACGACGAGCAAGAAGAGGAGGAAGAAGGGCGACGAAGAGAGAGAGAAGACACACGAGCGAAAACTCGCCCCCGTAGCTCGATCTCGAGCTCCCCGCCGGCCTTAATCGTTGCGCCTCGTACTCGCCGCCAGTGTCGAACGATGACGAGCTCGCAGCGAGCCTTACGAGTGGTCGTCTACGTGTGGTGGCACAAAGACTTTGCCGCTGCTCCTCTCTCGCTGCCTCTCGTTCGTCTCCTCTCTCTCGCTCTCGCTCGCGTGTCTGCTCGCCTGAGCGTGTGTGGTTGTGAGCTCGATCGCACCACCAATCCTCCACTCGAGCAACACTCACTCACTCACACACTCACTCACTCACTCACTCGCTCACTCTTGATCCAATGGATGCGCCTGGAGGTTCGACGGCCGTGTCGTCGTCGTCGTCGAATGCCACCGGCGTGTCGATGCTCAACAAGTTCGAGACCAAGAGCAACCGCGTCAAGGGTCTGAGCTTCCATCCCAATCGCCCGTGGATCTTGGCATCGCTGCACAATGGCATCGTGCAGCTGTGGGACTACCGCATTCGCACCTTGATCGATCGATTCGATGAGCACGAAGGTACGAGCGTGGTGGCCTCCTCTCGGTCGCGTTGCTTCGTGCTGGCAGCAGGCGCCCATTGACGCGACGGCGCTGCTCCCTCTCTCCCTCCCTCCCTCGATGCGATCCAGGCCCCGTTCGTGGCATCTGCTTCCATCCGACGCAACCGCTGTTCGTGTCGGGCGGTGACGACTACAAGATCAAAGTGTGGAACTACAAGCTGCGTCGATGCTTGTTCACGCTGCTGGGCCACTTGGACTACATCCGCACGGTGCAGATGCATCACGAGAGCCCGTGGATCATCTCGGCCTCGGACGACCAGACGATTCGCATCTGGAACTGGCAGAGTCGCTCGTGTATCTCGGTCTTGACCGGACACAACCACTATGTCATGTCGGCACTCTTCCATCCCAAGGTATCAATCAAAAATCGAGTGAATCTCTCTCTCTCTCTCTCGCAATCAATCCATCCATCCAGTTGATAATGATACTCTACTACCATGCTAACGAACTTCCTCGTACTCGTGCATTTCGTAGGAGGACCTCGTTGTGTCGGCGTCGCTCGACCAATCGGTTCGCGTGTGGGATATCTCGGGCCTTCGAAAGAAGAACTTTTCGATCGCCAATGGTGCCAACAGCTCGGACGGATTGAGCCTTCCTCAGAACGACCTCTTTGGCAACACGGACGTCGTCGTGGCGCACACGCTCGAGGGCCATGATCGTGGCGTCAATTGGGCGTCGTTCCATCCGTCGCTGCCTCTCGTTGTCTCGGGAGCCGACGATCGTCAGGTCAAGCTGTGGCGCATGAATGGTACGATGATCACTACCGATCGATCGATCGCTCGCTCAATCAATCAGTAGGCTGACTCTTGCTTCGCATCCACTCATACGCAGACACCAAGGCTTGGGAGGTCGATACGCTCCGTGGACACTTTAACAACGTCTCGTGCTGCATCTTCCATCCGCGCCAAGAGTTGATTCTCAGTAACTCGGAGGACAAGACCATTCGCGTGTGGGATATGAGCAAGCGCGTGTGCGTGCAGACCTTCCGTCGAGAGCACGACCGCTTCTGGATCCTCGCTGCGCACCCCGAGCGCAACCTGTTCGCCGCCGGCCACGACACGGGCTTGGTGGTGTTCAAGCTCGAGCGCGAGCGCCCGGCCTACTACGTGCACGGCAAGACGCTGTACTACGTGCGCGACAGGCACCTGCGCGCCTACGACTTTTCCACGGCGCGAGATGCGACCGTCATGTCGATCCGAAGGTCGTCTGCCATTGGTAGTGGTCCGCGAACCATCCACTACAACCCGGCCATTAACTCGATCATCATCTGTTCGGTATGTATCTGTGTGTGTGTGTGTGTGTGTGTGCGCGCGCAACTTTCCACGTTCGAAGGTGGCCTCTTACCTACTTGCCGATACGTACACAGGATCACGAGGGTGGCTCGTACGATATCTACGCCTTGCCGACCGATGCTCGCAGCGACAAGCCCGCTGATGCCAAGCGCGGCCTTGCTGGTTCGGCGTGCTTCGTGGCGCGCAATCGATTCGCTGTGCTCAACAAGGCCCACACGGTATGCGCTCTCGCTGGAGACGTGTGGTAGTGGTGGCTTGTGGTGCGCGGCTGGCTCACTCCGCTTGTTGTGATAATAGATCTTGGTCAAGAACATGAAGAACGAGGTCACCAGGCGCGTCAACCCTCCGGATACCAGCACCGACTACTTGTTCCCTGCTACTACTGGCTGCGTCTTGTTGCGCTCGGACGACAAGATCTCGTTGTTCGACTTGCAACAGCGCAAGGTGCTCGCCGAGTTGATCGTACCGCAAATCAAGTTTGCGATCTGGAGCTCGTCGGATGCCAACGCCAACGTGGCCCTCATCGGTCGTGATGGTATGTTTGTGGCTCGTTTGTGTGTGATTGTTTGTTGCGTCTCTCTCTCTCTCTCGCTTACATTGATATTTGCTACCGTGACCACGCAAAGTGATTGTGATTGCCGATCGCCGTTTGCGTCAGCTTTGCCTCGTGCACGAGCAGATTCGCATCAAGAGCGGTGCGTGGCACGACAACAACGTCTTTATCTACACGACGCTCAACCACATCAAATACTGCCTCCCGAACGGGTATGCTCTCTCGCTCTTGCTCTCTCTCGCTCTCTCTTTATATTGTGCTTTCTTTTGTCTTGTATGTACTGATTGAATTTCTTGTGACTAGCGACATTGGCATCATTCGAACGCTCGACGTGCCCATCTACGTCACGGCCGTCAAGGGCAACAAGGTGTACTGCCTCGATCGCGAGTGCAAGAACCGCGTGTTGGCCATCGATCCGACCGAGTTCATCTTCAAGCTCGCGCTGATCCAGCGCAACTACCAGCAGGTGCTCAAGATGGTGCGCGAGTCGAGCCTCATCGGACAGGCGATCATCGCGTACCTGCAGCTCAAGGGCTACCCCGAGGTGGCGCTGCACTTTGTCAAGGACGAGAAGACGCGCTTCAACCTGGCGCTCGAGTGCGGCAACATCGAGGTGGCGCTCGAGGCTGCCAAGACGGACGACGACCGCGAGTGCTGGCATCGCTTGGGCGAGGCTGCCTTGCGCCAGGGCAACCACCAAGTGGTCGAGATGGCGTACCAGCGCACCAAGAACTACGAGCGCCTGTCGTTCTTGTATTTGATCACGGGCAACATTGACAAGTTGCGCAAGATGCTCAAGATCGCCGAGATGCGCTCCGACACGCAAGGCCGCTTCCACAATGCCTTGTACCTCGGAGATGCGCTCGAACGCACCAAGGTGTTGCACCAAGCAGGCCAACGTACGTACTCGCTCTCGAGCTCTCTCACTCTCTACTCTCTCGATCTCGCTCTCTACTCTCGTGTGGCCATTCGTTCTAACGTGCTGGAGAGCGGTTTCTTGCGTGGTTGGACTACAGTGTCGCTCGCGTACTTGACGGCGGCGACTCACGGCCTCTCGGAGTTGGCCGAGGAGATTGGCACGCAGATCCAAGCTGCGGGCGGTGTTTCGCTCGAGCAGATCAACCGCTCGCTCGCCAACATTTCGGGCGCTGGTGAGTTGTTGTACCCACCGACGCCAATCATGCGTCTCCACGAGACCAACTGGCCGTTGCTCACCGTATCCAAGGGCGTCATGGAGACTATGTTGGCTGAGGCTGACAACAAGAACCTTGGGTATGTACCAAAAGAAAGAGAGAGAGAGAGAATGACTGTGCTTACTGTATTTGTCACTGCAATAGCACTGGTATCTCGGCCGAGGAGGTTGATGTCTCGAATTGGGGCGACGATGTTGCTATCCCTGACGGTGATGGCACGGGTGCCGATGAGGATGGAGGCGAAGGCGCAGGTTGGGGAGGTGCGTTCCTATCTCGACTGCATGAGAGACAACGATGCTGACGACGGCAACTCACTCGGTTATGTACGCGAGCGTAGGAGAGGACGTCGTGTTGCCGAGCGAAGGAGGCGAAGGAGGTGACGGTGAGGGTTGGGACTCTCTCGAACTCGAGGGTCTCGAATCGATCCCAGTTCCGACGTCGACTCCAACGAGTGGAGGTTCGTGTTCTTGCAACGATATGAGTTACCACAGAGAGAGAGAGAGAGAGAGAGAGAGAGTTGCGTATTAACGAGGAATACGATGATGATGGCATTCGCACCACAGGCGAGAAGTTCTTTGTGGTGCCTCGTGCGGGACCCAGCTTCAAGGAGCACTGGTGCCGCAACTCGCGCTATGCTGCGGACCATGTCGCTGCCGGTGCAGTTGATTCGGCCATGAATGTACGCGATACGAGACGAGGTGCTTTGCGTGATGAGATGGCTTACTTGAGCGGCGGTGGGTGATATAGTTGTTGCGTCAACAAATTGGAGCCACGAACTTTGAGTCACTCAAGCCGTTGTTCTCATCGCTTTATCTCTCGTCGACATGCTCGTTGGCCGGTCTTCCGGGCGTGCCGTCGATGACACTCGGCATCCACCGCAACTGGCAAGACGTTGGCGCGGCGCTGGCGGCAGGCGGCAAGGCCGCACAACAGAACCCGGCGTTGCCGATCGTGTCGCTCTCGTTGCAGGCGCTCATCGAGAAGCTCAAGCTCGCGTACAAGGCCACGACCAACGGCAAGTTCTCGGAGGCACACGGGTTGTTCTCGTCGATCTTGCAAGCGATCACGTTGACTACCGTGACGTCGCGTGAGAATCTCACTGAGGTGCGTTGGTTGTATGAGAGAGAGAGAGAGAGAGAGAGAGCTAGAGCTAGAGAATGCGTACTGAAGATTTGGTGTGGGGTGCAGCT
>Ga0209914_1003103_pt1 | contig 12267 bp, 10 predicted proteins | sample ThiBiot_500_plan_FD_183949 | JGI IMG/M metagenome (GOLD analysis project Ga0209914, IMG submission 183949) | Wastewater bioreactor microbial communities from Cape Town, South Africa - Thiocy_cont_500_plan (SPAdes) | ecosystem: Engineered > Bioreactor > Thiocyanate-remediating > Anaerobic-Aerobic...
GGTCCTGATTTTTTTTATGCTATACTTGGCTTTAGCCATTATTTAAACTTCCAAATATGCGGGTTAAAACGAGTTGGGCCAGGCTGCAACTTGCTAAACCACCGATATAACTAAATTAGGGATATAATATTACGAAAAATTTCTGGCCAGCCAGTTTTGTATAAAAACAAAAATGCCTCATATAAGACTAACCAAAAATGGGCCAAATGGCAAGTCGAAACTGCTACTTTCCTTAGTATTTTATTCCTATTTTATAAAAGCTCTCCTAAAATTATAAAAAATCATTAAATTTTCTTTATATGTGTTATTTAACAGCAGACAGGTTCTGGAGTATGTAATACCCTTTTTATAATTTTCCAATTTAAAGTATTAAAATAGTCATTCAATAATTAGAATATTCCGAGTGTACGGTCATAAATTATTCCTGGATAACCCGGAAGCTTATTCTACCCCCAGGGACTTCATTCTGGTAAACCAGACCTTCAACAGGTTATCCTCGGCTACGAATTGACGGGCATATGCAGAAAAAGAACTCCAGGCGGATTTCTCCAAACGGGGTTCTTTTTCATAACCTAATTCGATACTTGATTTGAGGGTGGGCTAAAATTAGTCCCGTCGGTCGCCACAAGGTAATACCTGGCCGAGCCAAAAACATATTCGCCAAAGCTGGTAGTCCCACTCGGAAATGTCCTATACGGCGTAAACCCGGCATTGTTAAAGTTGCGATATAACTGGAAGGTTACTCCCGCCGGGTAACTGTTCCAGGATAAATTTACATATAACCCGAAAACCGATGTGGTTAACGAAAGGTTCGGTGCTGCCAAGGTTTTGGGTAGCGGTGTAGCGGTCGCTGGCACCGGTGTATTCGTCGGTGGTAGGGGAGTATTGGTGGGTCGAGGTGTCGCGGTTGGTGGTAGCGGTGTACTGGTCGGCACTGGCGTATTCGTAGCGGGTACCGGGGTAGCGGTACTTGTGGGTTGCGGGGTTGGGGTGGGCACAGGAGTACTTGTAGCCGTCGTGGTGGGGACAGGTGTATTCGTAGGAACCGGGGTAGCGGTCGGTGGTTCCGCTGTGCTGGTAGGAGAGGAACCTCCTCCTCCGCCACTACCACCGGTGGGATTAGCCGCATTGGTTGTCGCCAGGGGACCGTACGAAATCGGCGGGATAAAACTGCTCGAAGCGTCCTGGGACTTGGTAACCGTGCTAAACATATCTGCGATCCAGGGACCGATGGTAAGGACCGATACAATTACAACTACTGCAATCAGGGCGATCAAGAGGCTGTACTCAAGTAGACTTTGACCGCCGACAGGCTGCAATTTACCTTTTGCAACCCTGATTCTTTTAACTCTATATTTGACCTCAGGCATTATTTTGATTCCCAATTAATAAAGGGTTAAAACGAGTTGGGTCAGGCTACAACTTGCTAAAACCAACGAAGGATTAACTGGGAATGTAATATAATGGATTAACTTTTTTCAAGTCATTTTAATATAAAAACATCACGACCACTATAAGATTAACCTAAAATAGCGCTGCAAAGCAAGTGAATTTAGTCTCCCTGGTTAGTATTTTCTTCCTAATTTACCTATCTTTCCTTATAATCCTAAAAGATAATCCTAAAAGAAACTCAATTTTTTGTAACTCCGGTCATTCGTAGCTGATTCAACTTTGCTAAATAGAAGCAGATTTAATACCCTCTATATAAAGCTAAAACCATAATATTAAGATGTTAAAATAGTTGCTCCATAACCTGGATAGCCCTGACCTCCGGGTAATAAATTTTTACACTGGACAGCCAGTCAGCCAATTCTGTCTCATGGGGGTGTTTCGCGCCAAAAAACCCTATCTTTAGTAAACTTCCCTCAACCACGAGGTGGCGCACATAAACGGCCAGGCGGCTGTCGAACTCTTGTAAGGAGTATTTCAGGTGCGCGTCTATGAGGTTGCCGGAGTGAGGCTGCGCCGGGCTTTCGGCCCCAGACACCGAAGAACGACCGGACGGTTCGGGAAGGACATCCGGTGCTTCGACGGACAAAGCGGGCGAGAGAGGCCCGTATTTACTAAAATCAATTTTCTTCCCGCTCGAAGGGTAGGCGGATTGCTGCGCCGGTTTAAGGCTCTTTTTAGCCGAAAGGCCAGGCACAAACTGCCGCTTTGAACTATTCCCAGGCGTCGTGGATGAATCAGGGGTTAAACGATCCTCGTTAGACCTTACCAGAGTAGTCAGGACCGCCGCCGGAACGCGAATAGCCGGGTTGCCAGTGACGTGACGGACTAAGCGCGAAATATAAGCCTGGTCGCGGCCATTGGCAAAGGCTTGCTCAGCCAGTCTGTTAGCATCCGTGGTTGAAATGCCCGGTATGTTTGTTGTAATTAACTGGCTACCCTGCGCTATCTGTGCGCCCACCGTCTGAACCGGTTTATTTTGTTTTTGGGTTTTGGTTTCTTTTGTAAAGACCAATTTTTGGGTCTCACAAACCTCATTTTCCGTCAAAACCTGGGCCTGCCCGGTAATATGGAAGCCTTCCGAATCTATTGGCCGGTCCAACTTTTGGTCCTCTGCTGGTCCGCTTACTTCCGCCTTTCCGGTTTGATCAGTTACAGCTTTAGCGGGCTTGGCCCTGGTTGCCCCTTCCGCCAGGTTCCTTGTTTCTTTTCTGGCGACGGATGTTTTTGCCGGGGTGCTCTCGGCAGAGTCGGATAGGGCGGACGGTTGGAGTTTGATGGTCACCGGCCCATATTTGCCGTTGTGCTGGCGCCGGATGAGCGCTTTATTTTCCAGGGAGGCGAGCGCGGCTACCAGAGAATTCCGGGAGATCCCGGCGCCTTTATCCAGGCTGCGGTTGTTATGAGTGACCTGCCCGTTCAAGAACTGGTCGTAACTGATGGTATCGGTTAATTTCTGAAAGCCCAACGTATGGCGGTAAATATAGAGCATCACTCGCAGTTCGCTGGGATTGAGGGTAGGGGCGATATTATCCAGGAAGTTGTTAGGGATAGCCGTGAAGGTAATATTCCCGGCAGCTTCCCAAAAATTAGGACCGGCATTTTTAAGCATAACAAAATCTCCATTCCCTTGACAGGGATTCCCGATTATGTTACCTTTTATTCAGGCTGTTACCAGCAGCCGGAAAAATAAACATAAAAAGTCCACCCTAAGGGCTTGTTCTTCTAAAAAATCCGAGATGGCGGCTAAACTCTCTCGGATTTTTGTCATTTATACCAACCTCTCTTAAGAGGTCTTCGACAACCTTACTTAATTCCTCCGTCTGGTAGTGAAAAAAGTTTACTACCCTTCTCAACCGGATAACAGGCTCGTTTCTGTTGATGCATATTGGCTATATATAAAGAAGCGCAGCCTGAGAAAGGAATCTTCCTTTCCTCCCTTAGTGATTGTACACTACCGCATTTTATGTAAAGAAAATGCATGGTCTGTTTAGAATCATGAATCTTATTAGGGATGCATAATCCCTTTTTCAGGTTCAAAATATTGATTCAAAGTCTTGATAAGTAACCCAGGTGACTCGATAAGTAACCTATCCAACCGGATAAGTAACCCAACTTGCATAATATGCATATTTTGGTCTGAAGTCACGGTGGAAAGATAAGTAACCCAACTTGCATAATATGCATTAAATCCCCGGCTTACCATGCTTCAAATGTTATTTTATGTAAACTCGTGGTTTTGTTTGAGGTCAGGTGAGCGGTATTTTAGTCTGTACCGATAAGTAACCCAACCTGCATATATGCATGAAATGGCTGGTTTTCCAGAGGGGTCACAGGTCGGGATTAGTTACCTGCTAAAAGGGTCTTCTGGTGTGCTGAACCAGGATAAAATTTTAACTGTCGGGGTTCTTTGAGGGTTTATGATTCCGGATTGATAAGTAACCTTTGATGCATATCATGCATATCGGGGCCAGGGGCGTCGGGGCATCCCTGAAAACAAACGCCCTCTTTTCCTCTAGAAAAGAAGGCGTTAACCGCGTCTAACCCTGTCAGGATAAGTAACCCAACATGCATATTATGCATGAATCGGGGGGGTGCGTCTTAAATAAGTTAGGCTTCGGCATCCGTGGCCGGGGTTTCTTCGCTATCGGCCAGCCAGCGCCAGATCCGGTCCACTATCTCCTGGGAAGGTTTGACGTGTCCGCGCTCTAACCGGCTGAAATAGCCCTGGTTTACTTCCAATATGTTAGCCACCGCCAACTGAGAAAGGCCCAGTTTTTTACGCCGGTTTTTAACCAGGTCGGCCACCGGTCCATCTGGACCACTCCCTTTAAGGGTACGCCCGTTTTTACCGCCAGGCCCTTCCAATCCCAGGACCGTTTCGGGCGGTCTTTCGATGGACTTGTACAGGTTAATGATTCCTTCCGGCGGTTTTATAAGAATTGTGGCTTTTTTCCAGACCTCGAACCAGCTTGCCATCTCGGCATCTTTTTCGTCCCAGCGGTCGTAATACCAATCGGCGATTACTTCGTCGGCCTGCAAAAGGTCGAGGGCTTTTTCGAGGCGTTCCCTGGTGCGGGTGGGGCGGTTGACAAAGAATTCACCGCCGATAGCTTCCAATAAAGTAGCTACCCGGTAGGGCCGCAAATAATCGCTGCGCCGGGCCTGGACGCGCCACTGCCAGCTCAGGTAGCGGGCTAACCGTTTTTCCCATTTCTGGCGATAGGGGTCGTACTCGATGGCCTTGGCCGATAAAAGGGCGGTCTGGCGACCGGGCCCGTAGAGATAAGCCCCGAACAGCGCCCCCGGTTGGAACCGGAAGCTATGTACATCCATAAAGCCATCAATGCGAAGTTGCCCGACCCGGTCGGAAATCATAAAGGCGCGGCTCTGGACATCCCGTTTTATGGTCTTGCGTTTGCGGCCATCATAGTTATCGCCCTCGTAAACCTCCATCTGGCCGACATTAAGCCAGAGGTTCTGGATATGGGTCAGGGCTTTTAAGAGGGCGACCCGTGCCCCTTTTGGATAGGCTCCTTCTTTGCCGTTTTCTTTCTTTTGTTTCTGGATACCCCGTAGGGAGGCAAGTTTATCCACATCGGCATAGGCCCAATCCTTGGGGGAACTGACCTGTTCCAGCCAGACGTGACACAGAACATCCAGCACGTCGGCATCAAGATCGGAGAGTTCCTCCCGCTGCTCCCACATCCTGGCAGCAAATTCCTCGATTTTTTCCGGGGGGAGTAACAACTGGTCCAGGTCGTCCATAGAGATAGGGCGGAGTTGAATCTGGCCGTGTGAGTTGCCCTTCTGGAAACGGGCGGTCGGCCAGGGTACGCCCTCAATCTGTTCGAAAGTATTTTTGCTGACCGTCTCGCGGGCGACCTGGTAAATCAGAGAGGCCATAGTTACCAGGTTGGCGTCACCCAGGCCGTCCAATTGTTCGAGGGTGCCTTCTTCGAGATAGCTGATAATTTCTTCGATTCTTTCCGTGGCTTCCCGGAACCCCTCCAGGCTGCGAGGCATTTCCCGTTCGATTTGTTCTTCAGGGATACCGGCCTCTTTGCCGCCGAGCCACATCACCAGTTCGAAGAAATAAATCAGGTCTGGGATATAGCTGGTATTCTGGGGCTCTTTCATCAATATAAGAGCGTCGCGATAAAGCTCAATAACCTGTTTTCTAATTTCGGGGTCGGTAACCTTTATTTTGAGGGGCTGGTCGTCCGCCGCTGCTTTTATTCTTTGGATACCTTCTATTAACAGGGCACGTCGTTCGGCGCTCAACACAGTAATTTCGGCAGACTCCCGGCCTACATTTATATCTCTCAGGTGACCGCCAAATTTATCAGAGTCAATATTTTTATTTCTTACGACCCTTGCCATTGTTAAGTCCTTTTTGTTGATTTCCAACCTTGCTCAGTTGTGCGAGATTTTCCAGGCAAACCTGCCGCCGTATGCCCTTATTTCATTTATTATATCAAATTGCCGGATAAAGCGTTTCACGTGATACATATCCACAAATGTTAATAGAAACGTTTTCGAAAAAATAAGTTCTTATTAGCAATCTTGCGAACTATCCTAGTTCAAACTGAGTTTTTGTTTTATTCAATAACAGAATACTTATAAATTGTATATAATGACTCTGTACACAAATTTGCGCATTCTATTTTATTTATGTAAAGTAAAGTGCATATACCCACCTGGCCTGCCTGGGGTTTAATCACCGCCAACCATCTCTTTCAGGATTTGTGAAACCTTCTGAAGTCGCGAACGGACGGACCAGGTAAGGGTTTCGGGACGGTGCAGGCTCAACCCCTTGACCAATACTTCAAGTTTGGTTATCTGTTGTTCAAGGTCAGCTCCCGCTGTTTTATCGGTCGCACTGACCGGACTTCCTTTTAGGCCGGTTTGACCGCCAGGAGTCGTTTTGAGTTTTCCTAGTGTTTCTTCCTTTTCGCTGGTTTGATTGTGATTTTCATAACTATTTCCATGTGCCATGGAATTTGTCGGATTAATCACAATTGGATCACCGGCTGGTGTAGAGGGGAAAGTGTTTTCTTCCAAACCTGGGGTTGAGGGACTGTTTTCAGGTTTGCTTTTCTTTTCGACCCGGCCCCGCAGTTCTTCCAGGGTTAACTCTTCGTCTAGAACCTCCTCGACCAATTGCTTTAATTGCCGTTCGTCTTTCCTGAGCCTGAGAAGGAGAGGTACATGACTGAAAGTAGCCGGTTTTTCTTCCACCATTTGTTTGAGAATAACCGGGGCGTTATAGAGGGCCAGCCGGGATTCGACCCACCCTCTTTTCTTGCCCACAATTTGGGCGATTTCTCGCGCTGACAAATTTTGCTGTTCGGCCAGGAACCCGACCACATTGGCCTCTCCGATGGGGTCCAGGTCGAGCCGGGAAAAGTTCTCGCTCGCCATAATCCGGGCCATTTCAGAGTCGTTCAACTCGACAATCTTGACCGGAACGGATTTGAGACCGACACGCCGGGCTGCTTCCTTCCGGCGGTGACCGTAAGCTACTTCCAGCCTTCCGGCCTGCCCGGTTTTCCGGCGGGCTAACAGGGCCCCGTAAAACCCATTATTTTTTATCGAATCGACCAGTTCTTGCATGGTGGTTTCATCCATGTTCCGGCGGGCCAGGTACTGGTAGGGGTTGTCGAGCAGTAATTCGAGTTCGACCTCCTGGATAGGGACCGTGGCGGTAGCCGCCTCCATCTCCTGGCGCAGCTTTTCACCAAAAGCTTTCGGCTCCTCGTTTTCTTCCTCAGGTAGGCCCCCGCTCCAATTAGCCATGCTGGAAATGCGACCCTTGATATTGCGTGAAAATTTAGAACTTGACATAATTATCCCTTTGTCTGGTGATTTATTTACCCGGCCACTCTGCTTGACCGACTGACCCGGCTGGTTTTTACAGCCCTGGTAGTGGGGAGATAGAGGCCGATGCGCCCGGCCAATTCGTCGGCAAGTTCGTTAAAATCTTCGGTGACCGGGCTATTGGCGGCGTAAACAGGGAGGGGAGCAGACATCGCTGAGGCTTCCCCGGCCAGGGTGGAGCGGCGAATTTCGGTGTTCAGGAGAAGGTCCGGGTACATCTCCTGGGCAGTGCTTTTGATTTCCTGCTTGACCCTGGTCCGTTCCATCATGTTCATGACAATCCCGGCAGGTTTGTTGACCGTTTTGTAGTAATTGCCGTTCTTCCGGGCGACTTTGGTCAGGGCTGCGACCGATCGGAGAGACCAGGCATCGTTAACAGGAATTAAATACCAGTTGGCCGCTATCAGGACATTGACGCAAAATTTCCCCAGGTTGGGTGGGCTGTCGAGGATAACCAGGTCGTAGTCCTGGCGGGCTTTTTCCAGGGCGAGAGCCAGCCGCAGGTCGCTCCCGGCCAGGCTAGGAAGGGTAATTTCTACCTCGGCCAGTTCAACAGTAGCGGGTACCAGCCAGACCCCCGGCACGATGGTTTTGACGGCCAGTTCGCCAATGGTCGCTCGTTCGAGATAGAGGTCGGAAATGGTTCCGGCCAGTTTTTGTTCAAAGGCATCCACGCCGAGTTGCAGCGACACGTTTCCCTGGGGGTCGCTATCAATCACCAGCACTTTAAGACCACGCAAGGCATAGACCGCCGCCAGGGTCGCCGCGATACTCGACTTGCCCACGCCGCCTTTTTGATTGCAAAGGCCCAGCGTAATCCCCTGGTACTCGCGATTTTCCACTTCTGCGACAGGCATAACTTGCGCTCCTTTTCTGGCCGGGTTGGTTGGGCGGCCAGGCCCTTTTTCTTCGAGTAGAAATTGTTTTAAGGCATCAACCGTGGTATACCAGATGGCCCGGTTGCCTTCCCCGACTTTCTCCGCCACTAAACGCCCGTCCTCGCAGGCTTGCCGTAACCCTTTCGGGGCATAAGGTTTGGCCCTTTCAAAGCTGGCGGCATTTTCCTGGGTCCATTCGGCGGCCTCTTTTAGCGAGAGGCGATGGCCCGTCAACTTGCTCATTTCGGCAGGTTCCATTTTTAACCATTTTCACTCAGATTTTTGAAAATTAGAAAATATTTCCTATAACCATATTACAGCCCAACGCCGTAATAGTCAATGAATTCCAAAGAATTGTTAGCTCAATATGCCTGGTTTTTATGCACCGGATTGTGGAAAACTACCTGGTGGTTTCTAAAAAGGGACGCAATAATGTTTAACGTGAAGCATTGTTTAAAATCCCGCTCCTGATAGGTTCTCGGTCAGGGATTAATGGGATAACTTTTATAATTTAGTGATATAGGGTAAATTTATTACTCAATTTTTGGCCGGGGACTTGACAGCAGATTTTTTTATGCCATAATGCTCTATAAGCTTTTCTTATCGAAAGCTCAGAGATGATAGACAAAGGTGTTACCCACATCATCTTAAAATCTTTTTTCTCTTGGTAGTCTGTTCATCTCAATACAAATAATTCGATCACCTGCCGCGGTTCACCCCCGCTAACCGTTCAGGTACGGCAGGTTATCAGGGTTATACCAGGGAGCTAATCCAGTGCAAACTGGGTGGGTAGTTTATTAAGTTTTCCTGGAAACCGGTTAGCCTTCGAATCTAGCAAAGTCCAGGCTTGAGGAGCGCTGGGTCTGTTTGCTATTTCCTTTTTTCGACCTGGTTGCGTTTTACAGAAGTTTTAGAAGGAGAAGTACTTATGAAGGGTCAGGAAGTGGAGAAAATGGTGGGTGCGGAGCGGCTTGAAATTGATTGGGCCAAAAATCCCCGCTGGCAGGGTATCAGGCGTCCTTACAGTGGGGCGGATGTCGTCCGGTTGCGGGGCTCGGTCCAGGTCGAACACACCCTGGCTTGCCTCGGTGCGGATAGACTGTGGCACCTACTTCATTCGGAGGACTACATTGCGGCCCTGGGGGCACTCACCGGTAACCAGGCTATTCAGCAGGTCAAGGCCGGGCTTAAGGCTATCTACCTGAGCGGTTGGCAGGTCGCTGCGGATGCTAACCTGGCGGGGCAGATGTATCCCGACCAGAGTTTGTACCCGGCCAACAGTGTGCCCAACGTGGTCCGTAAAATTAACCAGGCCTTCCAGCGGGCCGACCAGATTCAAACCTCCGAGGGCAAGGGGGATAATTACTGGTTTGCGCCTATCGTAGCCGACGCCGAGGCCGGGTTCGGAGGGCCGCTCAATGTCTTTGAGTTGATTAAAGCCCTGGTAGAAGCCGGAGCCGCCGGGGTCCATCTTGAGGACCAGCTTGCCTCTGAGAAGAAGTGCGGCCACATGGGCGGTAAAGTTTTAATCCCCACCCGGTCGGCTATTAAGAACCTGGTGGCAGCCCGCCTGGCAACCGATGTCCTGGGGGTGCCGACTATCCTGCTTGCGCGGACCGATGCCAACGGCGCTTTCTTGCTTACCAGCGATATAGACCCCTACGACCACCAGTTCATGACCGGGGAGCGCACCCCGGAAGGTTTCTTTGTGCTTAAGGGTGGGTTGGAGTCGGCTATTGCCAGGGGCCTGGCCTATGCGCCCTATGCTGACTTAATCTGGTGCGAGACTTCTCAACCCGACCTGGATGAGGCCAGGGAATTTGCGCGCCGGATTCATGCCGAGTTCCCCGGAAAATTGTTGGCCTATAACTGTTCGCCTTCTTTCAACTGGAAGAAGAAGCTCGACGCGGCCACTATCGCCCGGTTCCAGCAAGAGTTAGGAGAGATGGGTTACAAGTTCCAGTTTATTACCCTGGCCGGTTTTCACTCCCTCAACCACGGCATGTTCGAGCTTGCCAGGGGCTACCGGGAACGCGGTATGTCCGCCTATGCCGAACTGCAAGAGGGCGAATTCGCCAGCGAACGCTATGGTTACACGGCGGTTAAACACCAGCGTGAGGTCGGTACGGGTTACTTTGACGAGGTGTCCCAGGTTATCAGCGGCGGCACTTCCTCTACCACAGCCCTGACGGGTTCGACCGAAGAAGCCCAGTTTAGCCAGGCTGTCCATTAGTAGATTTATTTATCAAGGGTTCAGGTTAGGAATGATTAGGAGGCTGAAAGTGCTTATTGGTGAATTGATGACAAAAGACCCGATAACTGTCCGGGAGGATACTTCCGTTAAAGAAGCGCTGCGCTTGTTATCGACCTACCAGATTTCGGGTTTGCCCGTGGTCACCGCGCAGAACTCGATGATCGGTATCATGAGCGAGTACGACCTGCTGGCGAAGGAAGGTCAGACGGTCGGGGATATTATGACCCGGAGCGTTATAAGCGTGACCCCGGATACGCCGGTCGAACTGGTCAGCCACCTGTTGACCGACCACCGGATTCGCCGCCTACCGGTCTTGAGCGAGGGCAAACTGGTTGGTATCGTCAGCCGTTCGGACATTATTCGCATGATGTCGTTACAGTGGCATTGCGAGATTTGCGGGGAAACCTTGCGGGGCGAAAAAGCGCCTGAGAAGTGCGGGCGCTGCGGCTCGAATGTGACTTTCGCCCATGCCCTGGTCACGCCGGGTATGTAGGCCGGAAATAAAAAGCCGCGCCCCCGGATTTTTTATTGAAAGGGGCGCGGCTCTTTAAACAGGAAGCGGTCGGGCTAGGCCAATTCTTCCAGGTACTTCTGGTAGAGTTCGACCACGTGCTTGGCCGGGTCCTGGTAGTAGACATCGGGCGAATAAGGCAACTCTAGACTCACGGTGGGAGTTTCCAGCACGGTCGGGTTGGTGGCGGCAAATCTTTTTAGCACTTCCGCGTGGGGTTTGACCGTGCCATCGGGCCGGACCAGCCCAAAGAAACGCTCGTGTTTTGATTCAAGGCAGGGCGGTTTATCCCAGAGTTCCGGCACGTAATCGGCAAAACACCAGACCATGGCCCCGGTCGCGCCGACCTGGACCAGGCGCGGCAAAACTTCTTCGAGGTAGCTGGCAAGGTCTTCCTCCGAGGCCATGAACTGGGTCCGGGGTGCGCCGTAGGAGGTCCATTCCCAGGTCTGGGAGGGTTCCCCGGCGGGCGCGGTGCAGCCGCCAAATTCCTCCATCAGGGTCGGTTTGCCGCAGAGGGCCGTGGTCAGGGCGCAGGTAAACGGCACCAGGTCAGGGTCGAGTGGTTCCCTGGCCCAGGCGAGGTACATCGGGTAACTATGCATTACGGCCAGGTCCGTTTCGGCGTAGACCTGGTCGGCCCGGAGACCGTTATTCTGGACCAGGTTAGCCGAATGCAGCCCGCAGGTAACGGGATGGTTCGGGTCAATACTTCTAATCAAAGCGGTCATGGTGCGGACCCACTCGCGTCCGGTCTGGTCGTCGGGCGGCCAGGCGAACAGGTCCGGCTCGTTGCCAAGATTCCAGATAGCGATAGCCGGGTGGTCTTTGAAGCGCTCCACCACCGCCGAAAGAAGCAATTTCTCGGCGGCCAGGGCGACCTGGTCGGTGTAGGGGTTGCGATAGCCTTTGGTAGTGATTTCCCCGGCGCTAACCAGTTGGCGCAGTTTCGGGGTCGGGGCCGGGCCATCATCGAGGAGCCAGCGGGGCGACCAGTTCGGCCCGCTCATGTGGCCGGTAAAGAAGGTAACGTCGAGTTTAAGGTCGTTTTCGACGGCAATGTCGCAGACCCGTTCGAGATAATCGAGGCAGGCAGTCGAGACCGAGTCCGGGTCGGGCTGGAAGTCGTCCCAGAGCAAAAAGATACGGACCAGGCTCAGGCCAAGACTGCGGATGAGGGCAAATTCTTCGCTAACCTCGTCGGCTTCAAACTGGTTCCACCAGTACATGGCTTTGCGCCGGGGCCAGTAATTTACCCCTAATACAAATTCACTCATTTTTCCTTGCTTCTTTTT
>Ga0209914_1003112_pt1 | contig 12254 bp, 17 predicted proteins | sample ThiBiot_500_plan_FD_183949 | JGI IMG/M metagenome (GOLD analysis project Ga0209914, IMG submission 183949) | Wastewater bioreactor microbial communities from Cape Town, South Africa - Thiocy_cont_500_plan (SPAdes) | ecosystem: Engineered > Bioreactor > Thiocyanate-remediating > Anaerobic-Aerobic...
ATATAGAAATGCACCTAGAAAAAATTTCATCATCTAAAATCCTTTTATGGTAAAAAAAAACATGAGCAGAACCGTAAATTTCTGACAGAAACAAAAAAGTCGCCATCTTTATGTAAGATCAACAGAATAGAACGTGAAGTCAAATAAAGCGAGAGAGTGAAAAACAAATGGACAAATAATGAGTCATTCATGAGAGAATAAAAATGTATAACGGATAAAACAATCTGTTCTCATTTGTTAAGGACATACATTTTATTTTATATAAAATAGATTTTAGAAAACAATGCGAAGAAATTCTTACGATTTAAATAGTCACAAAATTCATCCGGATGATAAAGCCAATGGGATAGAACTGAATCGAAAAGGTTCGTCGACACGTCGACAGTCAAAAGCATCGATATCTGGGTAAACAAGATAATCGACTTAAATTATGCATTTGTTGAAAAAAAAACTTTATTCTAGGTTTCGAATGAAAGATATTTTCAAAAAAGATGACGATGACGAACAGAAAGAAGAGAAAAAAACAGCCGAACTTGTCAGTTTTGCTAGTCTCGTATGTACTCGACATCTTTTTTTTAAAATAAAACATATAAATTATTTTGTAGTTTCGCTTTGCCAATAAAATGGATTTTATCTATATGATTGTCGCTTCATTTGCGGGTAAAGATTCTTTTCTTTTTTTTGTATATTAAACTTATTTTGTCATTCAGCTTTGGCACATGGCGTCGCATTTCCTATGAGTAAGTGCTCGATTTATCTTGAAGTATAGATTGATTAAATAAATATTTGATTAGTGTTACTGATTTTTGGCAATATGATTGATTTATTTACGGACCGAACATTTGATTTATGTACAATGAATTTTACAATGTTCGATGGTCTTTGTCCAGCCGGTGTACAATTGACACCCGAGAATTTCTTTACTGAATATTCGTATGTGTTTTGTTTTTCGTCTATTACTTCTATTGAATTTCGAATAATCACATGTATAGAAAATGTAATTTAACATCTTTGAATTTCTCACTACCAAGCACGAATTTTATTTCAAATATTCGTCAACAATCAGTTTGGCTTGCCAGTAAGTGTTCGCGTATTTCAAAAAGAGTATTTCGTATTGCATTTTAAAAAAAATGTAGTTATGGGATGTGCAACAATCGTTGTTGGATATTTTCAAGTTGCTTTTTGGTCCGTTGCATGCGAACGTCAAACACGTCGTATTCGTGAAGTTCTATTTCGATCGATTGTTCATAAAGAAATATCCTATTTTGACATTAATAAAACCGGTCAATTGAGTACAAGAATGACTGAAGATGTTAGTAAAGTTCATGATGGTACGGGTGATAAAGTTGGTTCAGCATTGCAATTTTTCTCTGCATTTCTCGCTGGTTTAACACTTGGGTAGGTCAGATGAATGTGCGTTCCACAAAGAGATCAGTTTCGTGTGTTGATTTAGATTGGTCAAAGGTTGGAAATTAACCTTAGTTATTCTGTCTGTTAGTCCATTACTTTTTATCAGTGCCGTACTTTTTACGAAAGTAATTTAATGGAAATTAGAAAGATTACGTATTTTCGATTTTGATTTTCATAGATAACAGCAACAATGACATCACAAGAACTGAAGTCTTATGCTAAAGCAGGAGCCATTGCTGAAGAAGTTTTTAGTAGTATAAGAACGGTATTTTCCTATAATGGTTCGGCTTATGAATCGAAAAGGTTCGAAATTGGATGACAAAATGTAATTATTTTATAATTTTCATAGATATGAGAAGTTTTTAAGATCAGCCAAGATGAGTGGCATTCGTAAAGGAGCTTTAAATGGCTCATTAATGGGGGCTATTTGGTTTTTAATCTTTTGTACTTATGCTCTGGTAAGATAAAACATCTAATAACAAAAAAACGTTTCCCATTGAATAATCTAGGGATTTTGGTATGGAGCAAAACTTGTTCGAGAAGAGGATTATTCGATCGGTGGAATTATTATTGTAAGTGAATGTTTACTCAAATAGGCTGTGTATCAAGGTTTTTCTTTCTTAGGTATTTTTCTCTGTAATAACTGCTGTATTCAGTCTTGGTCAAGCTGCTCCTCACCTTCAAGCAGTTGCAGCAGCACGTGGTGCTGCATATACTTTATGGAAAATCATCGATACTGTAGTTTACAACAAGTTGACTGAAATCGAAATTGTGATGTTCTTTGTGTTTAGCCTTCGATTATTCAACTAGACAATCCGGATGGTATTCAAAAGAATGATTTAACTGGTGACGTCAAATTTTCTAATGTTGAATTTGTTTATCCATCTCGACCTGATGTTCCTATTCTAAATGGTTTATCATTTACAGCTCAACGTGGTCATACGACTGCACTTGTTGGTACATCGGGTTGTGGAAAAGTAAAAAAAAACGAATATTTATTCAGACAAAAAACAGAAAGATTATAATATTTAGAGTACATGCATACAATTATTACAAAGATTCTACGATCCAATTAGTGGATCAGTCGAAATCGACGGTGCTCCTGTAAATCAATATAATCTCGGTTGGCTTCGACAACATATTGGTGTTGTTTCACAAGAACCAATTCTTTTTCAAACAACGATTAAACAGAATATCCTATTCGGCAAAGTCGATGCTTCACAAGAACAAATTGAACAAGCAGCAAAGATGGCTAATGTACATGATTTTATATCTCAATTGCCAAATAAATATGATACTTTAGTTGGTGAACGTGGAGCACAATTGAGTGGTGTAAGAAAGGATTTTGTATTACGTAAATCGAAATATTTGATTTCTTCTAGGGTGAAAAACAACGTATAGGTATGAAATTGAATATTCAAAAACTTGAAATTTGAAAAATCTAATTTAATTAGCTATTGCTCGTGCTCTTATTCGTGATCCTCGAATTCTTTTACTTGATGAAGCAACTGTAAGAATAGAGTAAAATTCATTCGACTATCTGTTCGTCTTTTTGTCTAGAGTGCATTGGACACCGAAAGTGAACGAATTGTTCAAGATGCTCTCGATCGTGCATCGCAAGGTCGTACGACCATTGTCATTGCACATCGTTTATCAACAATAAAAAATGCATCGAAAATCATCGTATTGAATAAAGGAGCTCTAGTTGAAGAAGGTAGAACGAACATCGATTGAATTAGCCATTTCAATTATCTCGTTCTAGGAACTCATGAGAGTTTAATGGCTACGAAAGGGGTTTATTATGGTCTTGTTGAAGCGCAAAATTTACGTTCGAAAAATGAAAATGGAAAAGAAGAAGAAGAAATTGACGATGCTGAGGGTAGAGAGGATGTTTCGACAGCTGCACGAGGTCGAGCATTGAGTCAACTTCATTCAATTGAACATGAACTATCCAGTGATGGAAAAACAGAGACAATCAAAAAAACTGACGAAGAAGCTGATGTAATATCTTATTTTCTAAAATCGAATCATCGACTTTTACAATTCAATCTTATCTTTTCAGTATAAAGGTCCTTCGCCATTTCTAGCAATGTTAAAAATCAATCGACCTGAAATCGTTTTCATCATATTCGGTTGTTTATCATGTATATGCAATGGAGGTAAAACACCCTCAACTCAAATCTCTTAATATATTTTCTCTTTCTCTCTCTCGTATAGGCATTCAACCGGCATTCGGTATTATTCTTAGTAAACTAATGGCTGTAAGTGATTTACAAAAACACTTTTAACAAATATTTTTATTTATCTTTATTAAGGTTTTTCAACTTTGTGACAGCAAAGTACAAGAACAACGAATTTTAATGTACATTCTCATTCTGATTGGTCTCGGTTTTCTCATGCTAATAACCATGTTTTTACAAGTAATCATTTGACACTCTGTTCCATATGTAATCGATGATTTTCAGAGTTTTCTTTTTGCTATATCCGGCGAGGCATTAACTCAGCGTCTTCGTGCGCGAATCTTTCGTACTCTTCTACGACAAGAAGTCGGCTATTTCGATCGTCCTGAGAATAGTACGGGCGCATTATGTACTCGTCTAGCAACTGAAGCATCTGATGTTCAAGGCGTATGTTTGTTTGTTTGTCTCGCGACAAATCGAATTATTGAATTTAGGCAACGGGCATTCGAATTGGAACTATGCTACAGAATGTTTCAAATCTCGGTGTTGGAATTATCATTGCTTTTGTCTACGGTTGGTCGTTGACTTTACTTATCTTAGCATTTGTTCCGTTTATGATCGTTGCTGGATTTCTGCAAACTTATCTTTTAACTGGCTTTGCCGATCGAGTTAGTGAAAAAGAGAATATTCTTGAGTTTATGACGAATGTTTATTTAGGATAAGAAAGCATTGGAAACTGCTGGAAAGGTTAGATAATCTATCAAATTGAATAAATGAATTTGATTTTCTTTGAGTAGACTGCTGTCGAAGCTATATCAAACATTCGAACAGTTGCACAATTGACCAAAGAAACTTATTTCGTTGAAGAATATTGTAAACTACTCGATGTTCCTTTCAAGTTTGTTGGAAAAATATCCACGTATAAAACAAATGATACGAACTGATTCGATTTTGTAGAAATAGTTTAAAACGAGCACATGTTTTTGGAATCATATTCAGTTTTACAGATTCTGTAAAAATGAAAAATTTCTTTTACTAAATGGAAATCGTTTTCTTTTGTGTTGTTGAATAGATCATGTTTTTTGCCCAAGCAGCTCTATTTACATTTGGTGCCTGGAGGGTTGAACAGGGTGCAATGACGTAAGTGAAACAAAGATCATTGTTCTTTTTTTGCTAACAAAATTACATGTTGTTTTTCTAGATTCGAGAATATAATGCTGTAAGTTATATTTGAAAAAATCTGTTTTTCGTTTGATTGAGATCTTATTTGAATAGAGTAATGAATTGTATTATTTTTGGAGCGATGTCTGTAAGTTATTTTAATGAAAAAATTGATTGCTGATGAAGAGATTTTGATTTGTAAATAAAAGGTTGGTCAAACTGCTTCAATGGCACCTGATTATTCAAAAGCTGTGGTATGTTGAAAATTAAATTTGATAAAATAAATATCGACAATGATTTTTCATTTAGTCATCTGCGAAGAAAATTTTGCTATTATTTGAACGAAAACCTGCGATTGACAATGGTTCGACTGACGGCATGAAAATAGTAGATTGAAATATTTAAATTTATTACGAATTTCAAAGTTCTATTTTCGAAGGATAACTTTCATGGACAAATTGAATTGAAAGACATCGATTTTCGATATCCAAATCGATCGGAAGTTCAAGTTCTAAAACGTTTCAATCTAACGATTCAACCTCGTAGAAAAATCTCATTTCAATTCGATATAAAAACGAATCATTTTCATATCATATTTTAGATACTCAAGTTGCTTTGGTTGGCTCATCAGGCTGTGGAAAAAGTACGATTATTCAACTACTTGAACATTTCTACGATCCAACCAATGGACAATTACTAATCGATAATACTGATTTAAAAACATTGAATCTTCAATGGTGGAGAAATCAAATCGGCTTTGTTAGTCAAGAGCCGATTTTATTCGATGCATCAATTCGAGAAAACATAGCCTACGGTGACACATCACGTGTTGTCTCCATGGAAGAGATTCGAGAGGCAGCTAAAAATGCAAATATTCAGCAATTTATCGAAACATTACCCGAACAATATGAAACCAATGTTGGTTCCAAAGGTACACAATTATCCGGTGGACAAAAACAACGAATCGGTAGAAATCAGACGTATATTTATTTGATCTTATTTTCGAATATGTTCTTGTTTCTAGCCATTGCTCGAGCATTGATTCGTAATCCGAAGATTTTATTACTCGATGAAGCAACTGTGAGTTGAATGAACGAATCAATTGACTTGAAAACTGATTTTCTTGTTCTAGAGTGCACTTGATACTGAGAGTGAATTAGTCGTTCAAGAAGCACTCGATCAAGCATCTCGTGGTCGAACGACAATTGTGATTGCTCATCGTTTGTCGACAATACAAAATTCCGATGTCATTTGCGTTGTTCATCGTGGCCGAATCGTTGAATCAGGAAAACATGATCAATTATTGACTCAAAAAGGTTTTTATTATCGTTTAGCACAATCAAAAAAATGATCTGAACCAATAGATTTCGTTTTTTTTTATTTTTAAAAATTGCTTAACATATTTATTAACACTTTTATATAAATTCAGAACAAAGTTAATCTCCTTTTTTCGATGCTTGACGTTTATTGTAAAACCAAACACGAATAACATACGAATCGTAACCTAATTGCTCGGAGAGAAGAGCGATGTCTTGTTCTAAAACCGAGAAATGTACATACAAAGTAGATGTACGTATGAATGGGGGAAAAGAAACGTACGATTTGGTTTAGGATTTTGAATAAATGCTTCTTTGAGATGTTCGATATCATTGGCAGTGAAAATCGTTCGTTTTCGACGACGTCTACTACTATTCGATAGATTATGTTTATGATAATACGACGGTTCATGCGTATATTCCGTTGATTGATCATTGAAATCATTCGAATTGCGACTCATTTCATCGGTACTACTACTTGTCATTGATGTTGACGATTGAGTACAGATGGAAAGAGATGACGTGGATTTTGTTTGACTAAAACAACAACAACAACAGAATATTGCAAATTAAATGTCGATGTTCGTACTGTTGATTGAAAGACGATGATGACATATTATCTGTCGAACCAATTTTCTCATTCGTAATTCTAATTGATCTGAATCAGAGATGATTCAAAAAAAAGTCTTTTCATTGTCAACTTACAAATTTGGCACGAACAAAGATTCAATCATCGATGGATATTGCTCGAACGAAACAGTTCGATTGATGTTCATATAACTATCACAACTCGAAAGATCTAAGCCTGAGTTGAGTTGTTGAACTGTAAACCAATCGTCCTCATCATCGATCATGATTTGTTCTTGATCGTCATTTAAAGAAAATATTTCATCAGATTCATGTTTCTAAAGATAAAATGAAGCAATACGATCGATTAAATGAATGTTTTTTTATTTACGAAAAATTTCGTTTGACAATTTTCCGGAAACATTAATTCTTCCATTGTAAAACCAAGATTGAACATTTTCAGTTGCAAACGATCGAACACGAACTGATTTTCAAACTATTTTTCACATGTTCTTATGTGCGAAAAATCTCATTAGTGAATCATCGAATGAAAGAACGAGATATATAGCCAAACATGTGTGTTCACACACATTTTATTTATGTTATTCTTCAATAATGCATTAAATCAAAACAAAACCTTTCAACTTTTATTTTAGAAATGTAGTTTTGGAACATAATCATTGATGCTCTCGCATAGGTCTCCTTACCTCAAGCTATTGTATGAGTAGGAGTCGCCCTCATTCGTGATTGTTCTGAGTTAAGCAAACAAATGCTGGAATACAATGTACTGAAACGGCACCTTTCGAGTTCATTTTCTTTTTTGCATGAATATCTAACCTTGTGTAGGTGTTCATCGATATCTAAATACTAAATTTAACTTGTTCGATTAATCAATGGAGTATAGAGTATATGTGATATCGAATAATCATGAATGTGTGATAAAAATTGTAATTAGCACAATTCAATAAATCTAATTTAAAGGTCGCCTACGGAAATGTAAGAAGAAAAAAAAAGAAATTTTCAATCGACGGCCGTATTTCCGATCGAATCTCGGCAATGAATTATACGTAATCAGTTACTTTTCCGATTTTTCTCTCTCGGTTCTTATTTTTCTTTTCAAATGCACGGTATCGATCGAAAAAAACGAGAATTTCTCTAGAACTACATTTACCTCCTCCGACATTCTCTCATTCTCTTCAATCATCTGATTCTCATAAATACTAGAACACAGATTCAAATCAATTCACAATTCTTTGTACTTGTTACACTCATTTCATCACAACATTTTTAACTAGAACTAATTTTAAACTATTCAACGATGTTTAATCCATCTTCAACAACACTCATTCATACCTGCTGCTATGCTTTCATGCTCATATTCATTACATCAACCGTAAGAAGATTTTAAAAAATCAGTTTTTTTTTAAAAATAATTCGATTTCATTCAGTGTTCCTATGTTATTGACTCGAACGATTTGAGAAACAATCTTGCCGAATTGGGATTGAATTCGGCAGCAGACATTGATCGTTACGTTCGTACAACGAAATTTCCACGTATTGGCCGTTCGCCATTGGATCTCGAAGAGAACGGAGAAGTCGATGACAACGATGACATCAATGAAAACGAAATCAGATTACTCGAACAACGAAGTGTTCTCTTTCCTCGTATTGGCAAACGTGCTTTTCATAATATTATCTGGGGCAACAGTTACTCCAATCCACATCGTATGCTGGATTCACAAGGTCGATATCATGTCAACGGTTATGATTATCATGCATATCCAAATTATGTTCAATCAGTTACACACTTACGTGGCAAACGAAATCTCTCATCGTAAATACGAAAACATGTTTCTTTTTATTATTTTACGAGAAATAAAAAATGAGACAAAGATTTTTTTTTTCGAGCAAAAAAAAAGAGAGACACAATTATACAAATCAAATAGCAGATTCTTCTAATAAACAATAATAATAATAATAAAGCATTATTCTTCTTCTTCTGTTTTTCGTCTGTATTCACTTGTATTTTATTTTAATCGAAGAAATACATATGTAATTACGCATTTAAGCTGAAGTTGCTCCAGCAATGACTGGACTTGTATTGTGTTCGACTTGTAATTCTTCGTAGAACGCCTTTTCCTCAGTATTTTTAATCATCGTACTCAAACGATCGTTTTTAACATAAATACTAACGATTGCCCAAGCGGCCAAGATGAATGCAGCTCGGACAGCAACTAAACTTTTCCATGTTCCTAGTTGATCGTTCACAACTTCATTCTTTCAAAAGACAACAAAAACAAAATTCAGCAAAGCTAAAACTCGATTCACCTACAACTGTTAGAGTTTGATTGGTTTCTGTGTTTCCATATTGAGTCATACGTAGGTGATCTTCGGTTTTCATCATCACTAAATTAACTATCAGAGCCACTGCGTAGAACACAAATACAAATGCACAAACAACAGCAGGCAATGATTGACGAATTTGCGATCGATTCAGTTTGATCGGATCGATTCTATCGAAATTTATTTAAGAAAAAAAAAAGAAAAAGAAATAATTTCTTTACCTGTCCAAAATATCGACCATGCAAATGGCGAGAAAAAGATAGAATAAAAGATGAGTGATCAAGGCAATTGTTCGGTAGATATTAAAGAAATTCGTCGGATCGGCATTGGTAAATACATATGCAAATATGCAGATCCAGAGTGCGTATCCTGAATTGATGCCGTGAATGAAAAGAAAGAATTTCTGTAGAGCACTGTGAGTTTGTTTTGCCACTTGAACGGTGTAGCGTTTGAGAATTTCGGCGGTTTGCTGTTGAAATGTGTAGGTGTCGTCGTACCCGACGCCGGGCCGACTGGCAAAACGAACGACAGCATCGTCTTTATTGACGCTGGAGATTTTTTCTGAAAAGAAGAAAATAAAAGGAATGGTGTTTCGTGGAGGTTCGAGTTGTTTTTTTGTACTTTTATCTTCGAAATAAATTCGAGGTGTTGCCGAACTTTTCGATGGTGTTCCAGCTGCGTGTGAACTCGAGAGAAGCAAGTCAGGTAAAAGTAATTCGTTGGATTTTTTTGATTTTTCGACAATAACTTCATCTTCGAATCCGTCTAAAAGCGAATGTTCAGGTTGTAGTTGGGAACTAGAACGAGATTTTCAATCGAAATCGATAAACTGACAAAGAAAAACAGAGATTTATTACGATGATTTAACACGACGTCGAGCTCGTCGACGTTTGGTTGTTTGTCGTTCATCAAGTTGTTCCGATCGAGGTGGTAAAGGCAACTAAAATGATAAATTAAGAGCAGTGTATTTAGTCAATTGAGTTGTACTTCTTTAGCCGATGATGGTGAAGCTGTTTCTCGGCCAGTTGGTGTTTGCTGTCGTGCTAATTGTTGTTTCGATCGTCGTCGTTGTCGAGCACTTTCATCACTTGTTACTGTACGTGGTGTTTCATCGCTACTTGCGACGATCGGATTAGCTGACGGTAATTTCGGTAATCGACGTCTTGTTTCGTTTGTTGCCATCGATTTGAATGATAACAAGAGAGACCTTAGAATCGTGTCTTGAATGTTGTCATAGAGACAACCAATAATAAAAAGCGACATCTTGTCATGAATTTTACCATTTGCTTGTCCAAGTTAAATAGTTCTTCATTATTATAATGGATATGCTGAATTAATGTAATCGTTTACTAATTTTTATTTATAAATGGAATCCAGCTCGTGAACGTGTGAAAGAATATTTTTCTAATTTCAAACAAATTCATTTACATGATTATTGATTTTGTTGTATGTGATCAATTGTTTTTCTTTATTTTTGTCTAGTATGGTCTATCAGACTTTGGTGATGATAAAGTTGCCGATGAAATTCAGCTAGTTCATTTTTCTTTTTATTTATCTTCAAACGTCTAAGCATATGTTTTGGTACAGCAATAAAGTCTGATGAAAAAAATGTGCTTCGCCAATAATTTATCTTCTTTTCATTTCAACTTAGAAAACAAATTATTACAGACATTTTGATTGAGAACTAACATAGAAAATTACTTTATTAGAGAAAAAGAACTATACAAATAAATTTTAGAAATTATTTAAATTACTAATTTTTTTCATTTTGGTCATCAGTGGTTGGCTCTTCAGCATTTGTAACCAAATTTGGATTTTTACGTGGTTCAGATAATTGACGTAGCAGACTGTCCAACACATGACGCAAAGTAGCATTTAGATAAAAATTCATTGTTGGAAAAGAAGGAAATGGTGGATGTTGAGACAAATGGACTGTTGAAATCTCGATATTCTTAGCAAGCATCATCATATTGAAATAAGTCTTTGGTGGTTCTGACGATTTAATGGCTAAGTTAAGTCGATTTTGTAACGGATCGAGTACGAATATATTGTTTGCGATTCAGAAAGGTTTTTTCATTGAAACATCAGACACAATCAACGTAACTCGATGAATACAACCAAAAGATTCACCAATAACTGTCACATCGCTTGTATGTGTGTCAGGTTCGTTATTTTTAATTATAGGAACTGGCACATTCATATTAAGACTAGTGTATACAATTTTGTTAACAAAAGACAAAAACTTGTCTGTATCTGCTCCACAATATTTCACGTTAACAAGTAATCGATGTGGCACAGATTGACAATATTGTTAGGTGATAACGTCTCCTTTCTATTTATTCGATATGTCCAATCACAACAACCTTCACACGCGCGTGCTTGCATATATATATGAAAAGAAGAAAGAAAGATCTAGGGGAGAGAGAGAGAGATAGATATATGATGACGATGATGATGTGATATCATAGATATCATATCGAGGTGAACAAGAGAAAGTAATATGGTTACTATCGAGGGTGACCCTAACAAATATAGTGTTGTTATTCTGCCTAAGTCTGCTAGATAATCTTCTGCAACATCAAGTCCACCAAATAAACAAACACGTTCGATTTCAAGATGCTCTTTTCCCTCATCAGAAATGTATTTAAAAAATATATCTGCCATTTTTTCCAAATTTCGTTGTATCAAATACATGCTGCAACGAGTAGGTAATGTCAAGATATCATTAAGCAATTACATTGTGGACACCGAGAAATATGTGAATAAATGTTTGTCTAATGTGTATCCTTATGTCACGTCGTGTCGGTAGTTTGAAAAAAACTTCGTAAAATATCGAATCTTAATAACCAACTTAAAATGAAAATATACATTCAATTCAGTTGCATTAATAAAACATAACAAATTTCTTTGAGAAAAGCGTCTGCGAATCCATAGGATGAGCGATACTTGGAATATAACAACACTTTATTCATATATTCTATTAGCACACAAACAAAATCGAAGAGCCATTTAAAACCAAATGACCATTCGATTTCCGTCATAACATCGCACAAGTGACTTGCGTGATCGAATAGGTTCACTATTATCTAAAAATTGCACAACATAATCTTCAGATAAATGCGTCATATCATAGGGACACATGTATATAGAATCATTGAAACGTAAACGGCGTAGACGTGGAAACGTCTTGATGAAATGTAGAATTGAATTTGCTAAATTGATGTCTAAATGACATACTTGATGTCCAGTTGACAAATAAGATATGTTTGGAAATAAC
>Ga0209914_1003127_pt1 | contig 12187 bp, 7 predicted proteins | sample ThiBiot_500_plan_FD_183949 | JGI IMG/M metagenome (GOLD analysis project Ga0209914, IMG submission 183949) | Wastewater bioreactor microbial communities from Cape Town, South Africa - Thiocy_cont_500_plan (SPAdes) | ecosystem: Engineered > Bioreactor > Thiocyanate-remediating > Anaerobic-Aerobic ...
GTATATGCAGTACCTATGAATGTAGTAGCACCCCCACATACACCACTAACACTCGATAAAACCGCATATACATTTGTTGAACTACTTGTCACTACTACTTGTCCACTCAGACAACAGCAGGAGGATGCACTGCATGATGAATCGGCTTTGTAAGTACCTGCCCATGTTTGAGATCGAACCATACTAATAATAGACAATGCAAGAACAAAAATCAACGTTGATTTCATGATGATTTCTTCGTTTTAATCAAATAAATGTTGCAATCTCTTCAATTTTGATTGCTTTTTATACACCAATTTTTTTTTCAACGACGTAGTTAGTAAAAATGAGTAATTCCTAGAGACTGTTTTTCCCGTGTTGGGAAACCAAACAAACAAACAGTTGAAATTATCCGTTATGATGAAAAGTAACTATATGCCACCTCGTTGCTATTTAAATAATCACTGTTTTGTTAGTGACTGAAAGTAATTTAAAATATCCGCACTGGGAAAAACAAACAAATTAAATCATTCACACAATGGGAAAAATAAGTAAACTTAAAATCTTCATGTTGGGAATAAATTCTAGAACTGAAAAACTGTTAAAATACCTTTTTTTTACAGTAAAAAAACTGCACTTATCTCCTTCCATCAATCATTCGCTAATATACATCTCGACTCATACAGATAAGTATAGGGTCGATTCCTGAGCGAATTATACCAATAATTGTAAAACAAAGACAATATCAAATTTAGATTAATCATCAATCTATTGAATGCCATTTTTCTAATCAACACTTTTTCAAGGTATTGATCTGATTATAAATGATTTTTCTTCCAAACTCTCACACATAGTTGAGCGACCTCTAAAATCTGATCACCTAATGAAATGCGGAAAACATATATACATACATGTTGCATAAGTTTCAAAATATCTAGAGGTTGTAATATTCCCTTAATGGCGACGAATGAGTGACTCATTCATTCGTCAAGCATTTCAATATGTCACTCGGTAACGGTGATTCTCAATTAGACATCGATAATATACTTGAGCGACTTCTCAAAGGTCTGTTCATGATTCTCTTGTTTTACACAATATTTATCTTTTTGAAGCGCGCGGATGTCCCCCATCAGACAAGTTTGTTCAGATTTCTGAAGAGGAAATAAACCTTTTATGTGATAAATCGAAAGAAATCTTCCTTCATGAACCAATGCTTCTTGAACTTGAAGCACCGATTAAAATCTTCGGTAATATTGTTTATCAATGCTTTTCATATCTATTTTAATGATTTGTTTGTTTCGATAGGCAACATTCAAGGTCAATATTCTGATCTGCTTCGCTACTTTGAATGTAGTGGATTTCCACCTGATTCGAAGTATCTGTTTCTCGGCAGTTATGTTGATCGAGGTAAACAATCATTGGAAACAATCTGTCTTCTACTCGCCTACAAAGTTTGTCGATTGTTTACAAAATTTCGATTGTTTGGATTAATTTTCGTTAGATTAAATATCCCGATAGAATTTTCTTACTACGAGGAAATCATGAATGCGCCTCAATCAATCGTATCTATGGTTTCTACGATGAATGTAGGTGATACACTCACGATTTCTTCATTTTCATTACTTCTATACATAGGCAAACGACGATGTAACATCAAAATATGGAAATTATTCACTAATGTAAGATCAGTTACTTTCTTATTTTTGGAAAAGAGTTTCTATCATTAGTGTTTCAATTGTCTTCCTGCTGCTGCTATCATCAACAGTAGAATCTTTTGTTGTCACGGAGGTAAAACTCGCATTCGACTTGCACTTATTTCTTTGTTGTTTGAAGGCCTTTCACCTGAACTGAATAGCTTGGAACAAATTCGGCAGATTAAACGACCAACCGATGTACCAGACGCGGGTAAGAAATTTCTAAAAGATCCAAATGAATTTTTCACTTGATTTGTTCAGGTCTTCTTTGTGATCTGTTATGGTCCGATCCGGAAAATGAGGTGAACGATTGGAATATGAATGATGCTGGCGTTTCATATAGATTTGGTGCTAACGTAGTGAATAAAGTAAATCATTGAACATAAATCTTTATTTAGTCTTTTGATATAATGGTTTTAGTTTTTGAATCAACACAATATGGACTTGATCTGTCGAGCGCGCCAAGTAGAAGCGTTTGAGGGAATTTTTTGGATATATTTGTTTTTGTTTAAAGGTCGTCGAAAATGGTTACGAGTTTTTCGCTGATCGACGACTAGTGACTATTTTTTCAGCACCAGATTATTGTTGTGAATTCGATAATGCAGGTGCACTTATGTTAATCGATCAGAATTTGGTGTGCTCATTTACGGTATTGTACAATTATTCAAATAATTTGTGTGTGAAAATTTTGAATCCCTTCATTTTTCTGTAGGTTCTTCCTTCGAGTAAGATGCAAGACAATGAAAATTCAAAAATAAGTCATGGAGCTGGATCTGCTAACGACGACACTAGCAATCCATCTTTGACTCGAGTAGATATTTGCCAGACACGCGTCAGCTGGGCTGACATCAATGATAGTTTATCACGTAAACAATCAACGTTGTATGAACTTTACAAAGAACTTTAGTATCCCCGTTGGAGATTCTAAATATTTTTTTTCAAAATACAGAACTTTTCGATAAAGCATTTATTTGTCAATAATAAGTTTTTTCTGTTGATAAACTCGCACCCAGTCGACGATCATCTCCTGTGGCCAAACTGTTGTATTATCAGGTGGTCCTGGATGATTTGGTATAATTGCTGTATTAAGAATCATACGATAAGGCCATAGACCACTGAAAGCAACTACGGGATTGATGGATTCCGGCAGATGAGTTGTATTCATGTGAAAATAAATAAATTCATTGACACCAATACTTATATACGTTGGAGTCCATTCACTCCAATAAACGAGACTATTGTTATGGAGCATCGAACCGTCTGGTGTTCCCCCATGATTTTGATATGTATTTGAGGGTGTTGAGGGTGAATTTCAAAGATAATTCCAAGCAATTCTCACGACCGGCTTCGATCCTTGCTTAAGGGATCATCATCAGGCAAGTTTCGGAAATACATGTATATCTGCATCGGCTTGTCCACGTAAAATGTGAGTGCGTTACCAAAAATTTATTTAATTGCCGCAAAACAACTTATAGTTAAGAATCAAATCTACCGGTAGTTTTAAAGACTCGACAGTATGTGTTGATTAAGGTATTAAAAACTATGATCGATTGTTCCCTATCCTCGCAAATGGTAACGCACTCATTTCCGTTAGCTGGACAAGCCGGCATAATGATTACTACCTCCGAAGGAATTCAATCAAATCTATAAGAGTTAACGATGAAATTCACCAATTCGTACTTCTGTGAAAAATATTAGGAAGCTATTTGAATTTAATTTGAGAGTTTTGGCTCTTAGATTGAATGAAAATATACTTCAGATATCGGTACCGATATATAGATTTATATCTAATTATTGATATATAATATTTCAAAGGAGAAACTTTTTGAAAGAGAAAATATCAAACTGATGTATTTTTTCAAGTTATTGTGGTCAAGAAATCGATTTTTTAATGGTTTTCTTTTTTTCCGATCTTTCATGCTTTACAAAAGGCAAAAAAAAACTTTATTCAAATCTTTGATTATTCGAGCGCATATTCATTCTCTTGGTAATTTTGCCAAATATGCTCCGAATGAGCATAATTTTTACCTGAAATCATCATTTTCAATCTGTATTACGTTATGAATTTAGAGATAAACTTTTCTTTTTTTTTGTAGTGAAAAAAAGTACTTAAAAACTACACCGAATGTTAATACCTTGTTTCCAGTTAACTAACGCCTTTAAATAGTCTTCACGCTGTAAATAAATTAATGCAATGTTATCAAATAATGTCGACCAATGTCGAGCAAATCGATCCCATGATGGTGGTTCTTTTAGAAGTAGTTCTTTTGCTTCTAAAAGATTTTTCAATGCTTGATCAAGATCATCTTTTACTATAAGAGATAATCCAATTCGGTATAATAGATCAGCACGTTCAATTGAAGACAGATTCTCGTTATTTAACAATTCATTTTCATCTTTTTCCATTAATATTTGATCATGAATTCTTGCTTTTCTTAAATGATATCGAGTTTGATCGATCTCGTTGAGTTGATATGTGTATACAATAGCTTCGTGAAAATTTTCTTGCTTTTCTAGGATACTGATAAGATTTCGATGAAGATTTAGTGAAGAAGGAAAATCTTGTAAATTTGCAATTTTCAATGCTTCTTTGTAGCATGATAAGGCTGCATTTTCATTATCAATTTCATACCAAACATCACCAATATGACTATAAAGTTCACTTGCTAATAGATTCCTTTCATCTAATAATGATAGTACAATAGCATAAGAATCGAAAGCGTCATCATATTTCATTGAATGATAATGAAGATAACCAATAACCATATGAATAACTATTGATTCATGGCTAGTAATTGAAATATTATTCTTGAACATTGCTTGCTTATATAATTCAATAGCTTTTTCATAGTGACCTAAATTACTAAACATAAAAGCAATATGAATATTTATCATCATATTAGGAGTCATTTTTGATGAAAATGAGTTTTTTGTTAAAATAGTATAATATTTGTCAATTATGTTAAAATCATCTGTTTTCATAAATAAATGATGAAACAGTTTAATCGAACTACTTTGAGAGATAGATGCTAAAATTTCAATTTGTTGTGTGATTTCATTACGTAAAGTAAGTACAATAACCCATGTTGAATCATTGTGATTTTGTTCAACTGAATCGATTGAAAAAACAGTTCCAATAAAAAATAGAACCTCTTTTTCGTTTTTCATAGAACTCAACTTCGAAATATCAATAAATGGTTTAAATTTAGTATCAATTGTCTCTGGAATGTTTATTTTAAATAGTACACCACGTTTTTCCGATCCAGCAATAAATTGACAGGCAATTTGTTCATCAGATGATGTTGATACAATTGTATTCATTGAAATTAAATGTCCTATATTTGATTTTAAGTTTTCGATTGTTTTTTCATCTAAGATTTGTCCACGATAAACAACAGAAGGACGAAAACTGTTTTGATCTTTGGATAATTTTTGAAATTCCTTGTATAGAAGAATAACAAAATATTGAAATTTACAAATCAATTCAATATTTCGCGTTCGAAATGCTTTATTAAATAACCGATATAGAAACGAATCTTTTGAATACCATTTGAATACATTGTCAGATGAACAAGTTTTATCAAATTCTTCGATTTGCTCCAATCCTCGTTGATTATCTTCATATTCGAATTTACTTTGTTTAACCATATTTTCTTTTAATTGATTCATATCAACATTCGGAGACTTAGTTAAATAATTTATAAACAATTGATCCCATAAAAACATTAAAGTATTTTCATGTAGATTAGTTAAAGTTTGTTCGATTTTGATTTCTTTTATTGAAGATACAGTTATTGGTAAATCACATCGATATGTTAATAGAATGTCTTTAAATAAACGATCAATTAATTCAGCAATATTGTCAAATCTATCAATCAATTTCGGATGATCTTTCATATTAAATTGTATATTTCTATTGTCGACTTGAAAAATATAAATTGATTGGATCTGTTTCGAGTTTTCAAATGACAATAAAGATTCGAAATTTGTTAATACAAGAAAAACTTTACTATCACTTTTAATTTGTTTGACATGATTTAAACCAGTTTCAATTGAATTCAATTCTGGTAAATCATGAATATGTTTTTTAAATTCTACTGGTGCATCATTCGAAGGAATCCAAAGAACAATAAAATCTTCGTGATTGAGTATTTCATTTAATTCTTTTGATGGGGTTGTCATTTTATTTAATACTGAAAGTTAATGCAGAGATAAGGTTTGTCGCGCGTGAGAACAAGATATATGATAAGAGAAAACAGAATGAAATAGGGTGATAAAGATTTCAGCAAGATTCTTTTGTAGATTTTTTTTTTATAAAGAAGCGACAAACAGCAGAAAAAAGTTTATGGTCGCTTCATCATAAAAATACCTTCTTTTCTCATCACTGAAATTATTGAAAACCTTATACGTATAATAGACAGCAGATTTTGTTAAAAAACTAAAGAGACTGCGAAAATTATTTATCCACTCTTATCGCATCATGTTCCATTGTCTTTGTCATTAGAGAAGGATAAATATTGAAAAGATCACATTTCCATTATTGTAGAGCTCATGGTACTGAATGATATTCTTACGAGATTAAATTAAACAGTAAAAAGACAACTTCTGCTTCAACTATTGAATAATAACTGTGTGACTTTTTTTGAACTCAAATATAGTATCCAATTCTTTTAATAAGAATCCACGCACAGAAATCTTTCAGCTACAGAAAGTATAAATTAAAAATGTAGTTTTCTTTTAATCAGAGTAAAAGATTTCGAAATGCAATGCTATGTCTGAACATATTTACGCATGAATTTAATATCATGGATTAAGCCATAATAGAAATATGATCCCATTTATATTTATTTTTTGTTAATAAAACTAAAGGTTAAATAGCACAGTAAAGGTGGATGAATAATTAAATGAACTTCTGTGCATTAAAAAAACATTATACAGCTCAGAATTTTTGTGAACAAGGACATTATAATGCTTCCATACTTTTGAAAAATGAAATCCCAAACAGTTAGGTAAAACTAATTGAGAATGAAGTTTGTCAAGTTTATTATCAATTTCAGTTCATATCGAATTTCATCCAGTAAATCAAAGTTTATCTTATTTATTAATTTATAAATTTGATCAAATTCCTCAACTTAATTTTTCAACAAGTCAAATTGATGATTGAACAATAATTTGTCCTTCAAGTCTTGCCAATGAAGGTATTTATACTCATTTTCTTGATAATATTCTCGCTCAAAATCAACAATCACTGGTTTTTTGTTTACGAGAATTGAATTCAAGTGAATCTTTGACTTACTGTTCAAATTCTCCTCAAATCGATCCTCCAATTCAAAATCTAAGATATAACTTTACCTGGAATTATGAATTGAGAATTTACACATCAGGTTGTTACTTTTCTGCTGATGGCTATCTGCCCAGGTCGACTATTCCGATTGTCGGATCATCGGATCCGATCGGTTCCAACGTCGGATTGGTTCACCTGGGTGATGATCTACTACCCACAACTTCTCTATTACTGAAGTTTTTCTATCTGAAACTGTAAGACACACTAATGTACATATTCTCTTATTAACAGATCTACTGAGGCAATTCTGTGCAACATTTTCTTCAGGAAAATCAGAATTCTTCTTCACCTACAAATATACGCGATACAGCTATCATCTTAATTGTCCCTGCAACATGTGTTCCAGTAAATAGAATCATTCCGACAGCAAGCGCAGCTACACTTCTGATTTTCTTCATTACTCACAAATGTTCTCAACAAACGTCTAGCCGCTCAAGATGTCCACTGTAAATACCAAACAAGGCTTTCATGAATTTTCAAAAAAAATTGAGAAAAAATACTAGGCAGTAAAACATGGTTTTCATCGAAAACTAACATCAGATTCGAATTCCCCATACTCAATTATCTTTGATCAAACTTTATGGAAAATTAGAATTTTATCTGTTGGTACCACTTCAGCTGGAGAAACTCAACACCCTCATTCTCAAGGAAATCGAAAGATCGATACGTGGGAACCCGCTCCAAAGAAACGCAAAGAAGACGAAGATAGAGAAGCTAGAATTCCAAATGTGATTGCTGATCGTGATAATAGACCCGTTATCGATTTTCTTCGCGACATTGCTCATAATCTTTCGTTATAAATATTTTAATTTTTATCCAAAGAATCTTATCTTGAAAATTCAAAAGAAATAAACCCTGCAATTCAGTGTCTTAGTTACTTTAACGTTGCAAGCATCATGACCTGTCCAGCATGGGTAATATTAACAGCAGACGATCCGGCGAGACAGAAAGGTCCACCATCCATATGCACTGGCATCGAATGATTTAGCTCGATGCGTACTTGACTACATTGAGCAATAGGAAGACCATGACAACCGAAACGAAGCAATGCCATTTGTTTTGTACTCAAACCAAGTACCTCAATCTTTTTGTCACCAAAATCTTGCCTTTCAAAGTCTCTCCAAGGATGAGAACCGGAAGCAAAACTGCGAGTATTGAGTAAAACAAGAGAATGGCAATGTTGTATTGAATTGGTCAAATCTTGACCATCACAGATTAATCGCATGTAGGAACTTAAATTCCAAGTCATTCCAAAGACAAAATCATTGAAATATTTGCGACTTTCATTGATACAAAGTATTTTATTCTTCAGAGGCGATGTAAATTTTGTTGGATCATCTAATCGACGATTGTGATAATCGAGCACAAAGGCTGCATCTAATCCAAAACTAATGTAATTGAGAAAGAATCGATTGTTTGGTATTGCATGATGATACTCGTTAGTCCTACGAATGAACTTTGGTTGGTGATGTCTTTCGGTAGTCTCCTTGCTCGATTCGTTCGTTTCCAATGGTTCGACATGAACAGTCCAGCGATCGAGTATTACTGGAAGACTACGAGGTATTTGAGTGAGTGTTTCGAATAATTGACGAGTCGATCGAAATTCCGATCCCCAACCAAGAGCACGTGACATATCATTACCGGTACCTAATGGGAGAATGCATATCAATGGATTTGTCAACGATGGAAAGACTTCTACCAATCGATGAACTACCCAGGCAACCGTACCATCGCCACCACAGATGCAGATGCGCATGTTAGATAGAGATGAATAAATGCTTAGAGCGTGTGTGATGCTTGCATCATTTTCGAGTAAAAACACTTGACGAGGATTGAGTAGACGGACAAGTGTACGATAGACCTGTTCTCCTTTTCGACCGCCAGAACATTTATTCACAAAGAATATCACCGGTGTCGACGATCTTTCGCTCGTCTCAACATCAACTAATCTTTGCGCACGAAAATTAGACGATGAACAATTTACTCGATGTAACCATTGTGGTCGAACAATAATATCACTAGATGAACAGCACTCGCATAACTATACTAAGCTTTTTCAGGTAAACTTACCTGAATTTGCCATAATCGCATTTGTTGTTCTCTTCATTTGTCTTAATCGTTTGCCAGCATTGTTGATGATAGTATCGCCAACACCATAAACACACACGACCATTCCGACCGATGTTTGACCACTTTCGTTGACAGTGTCTACATGGCTCTGATAAAGTCGAAACTTCTGACCAATAGTGTAAGTCCTGTTTATCGAGATTATTTTCAACGAATGAAGAACGACAGGATACTGTTTTCTCATTCATGTCAACGATTAATAGGCAAGTTGCACATTGAATACGAGATAAATGAGAAGTTGATTCACATGAATACGGTAACCAACAATGAGATGTAGATTGAGCATGATTGCTCCAGTCAACTCCGTATGAAAACAATTCAGATGATTGATCACTTTCTTGATCATTTATTGACATTGTAGATGATTCGAAATCAAATGAATAAATGAGTACATTTTATTTTAACGTCATATAATACGAACACGTTGGTGGGATATCAGAGAGAAAAAACTTTGTTTTTTGTTTGTTCTTCTCTTCTTATTCATGAAAAATCAGTCAAGCGTATCCATAGTCATTTGAAAGTTTTTCTAAACATGATATCGTCGAACGAACAAACGTCTGAAGAAATATGCGACACAGAACATCCATTCAAAGTTCAAACATATTCTCAGTATGAAATCGATTCAAATGATACATCAAAAATAAGTCCTCAAGTACATCTTGCTCATAATTATGTTCGATGGATAAGAGGGCCAGCTAAAATTGTCATGAATCATATGTCAAACGTCATCGACACTTATACAGAAAGAAAATATATCGATCTGACTATTCGACAAGTTATACAACAAGAACTAGATAAACAAGCTGATTATCACCATCGACTCAAGTCACCATTCATCGAAATTACATCCGATTGGTTCGTCGAAGGAGAAAATGCTAATCCAGGTTTCATCAGTACATCCATCTGGATGCGTGATCCTCAAAATCGACGAATCCTAGTCAAAACACATGGACATCCGTTGTGTGCTGTCAATGAATGGTTAGCGTATGTTATAGGCGAACAACTTGAATTGCCTGTTAATGAAGTTCAAATTGGAATTTATCGAAATCACTTAGTGACTTTGCACACAGATATTGCACAAGCAAATGAGAAAACAATATCATTTATGGATCTACCAAAGCAGATGAGACAAAGATTATTGACTCATCCAATATTGTATTCCATGGATCTGTTCGATCATATTATTCAAAATGTTGATCGAACACCAGGAAATATTCTACTTACAATACGAAATACTGCTAACATTAATGATCCTACGACAACGTTGAAAATTCATTTCATTGATCATTCATTTTCGTTTGGTGTAGGAAAACACGATGTTATCAGTGCTATTGCCTGTAAACTTCATAGCAAACATCTTTCTGTCGGCAAATTCGATTCTGTAGATCAAGCAACTAAGTTTACACGATATATCAACAAACTACATCCCGAAGAGCACGTTTCAATTAGAAACACATTGAATCAGTTTGCAAAAATTACTGATGAAACATTTCAGAGTTGGATGGCTCAAATTCAAGGTTTATTATCGACCAATCAATACAGTAGAATCTTGGACGTTCTCTGTCGACAACGTGACATTGCAATCAATCTCTGATTAGACTGTGTAATTGAAATATAATTTATTTTGCAAATGTTTTCATTCAGTAGAAATATCTCTCAATCTGGAAAACAAGTGTCATGATTATTTGACGGAGTCGTTTTTCTGTAGCAGTGATGGGAACGGTTCGTGTTTTTTACGAACCGAACCGAAATTAACCGAGAAAATTTGAAACGAATTAAATCTTATAGATTATCGAAAACTAACATAGATTCGAATTTAGTATCAATAAATAAGTTTTTGAAAACTTGAAAAAAAATTAGAAAAGTTTTATTAATAAAACTTAGTACTAGTATAGGTGATGTTTATTTGAAAAATATTCATAAAAAAATCCGTTAGTAATAAACTTACCAGTAGTAATAAAAAAATAACCTTATATAGAGAAAATGAAGACAATATTTAGATTTAACGTCAAAATCGATCATTCAACAGTTCTTCGAAACTTGCCTGATGATGAACAGAATAAGCCCTGTTCGAAACGATCGTCGTAAGTAGCTTGGAATTATTCTCGAAACTCAACGGGCCTTTGTAACACACGCACAAACCTTTCCTCGTATACTTCTGATATACGACTAGAATGGTTTCCTGCATCCAAAATTTCACAAACACAAAGCAAAGTTGTGTTTCATCATAATACAAAAACATAAATTCTAAGTTGTAGCACAAATGCAGGAAACTATCTCGCCTCGTCATCTAGCTAAATAAAAAACTTTGCACAACTTGATGATTTATGCCCATCAGTTGAAACGTAAAATGAATCAGATATCAGAGAAAGGGAACGGAACCTATAAATCATTCCACTTAATGAATTCAATATAAAACAAGAAACCAGGATAAAATCAGACTCTAATATCAACCCTCAGGTTATTGGAAGATGTAGGTTCGATTCCTATTCTATGTTATATGATTCTTATTTCTTAGTCTTTCGTACTAAGTTATGCATATCAAGTGGATGAATTTAATTCTATTCATTGTATATATACATATGTGGACACGTAAAATGATTATAGATGATACATTCATGATCGGATCTTTCATTAAGACCCTTTCTTATTCGAATTCAATTATTAAACTCACCCACACATCCTGATGATGACTGTGTGAACTGCAGTCGAAACCGGTCGTGGTTGCTCATTATCTTGATACTCACCCTCTCATACTAGCAGATGGCGGACGTTTTCATTCACATACATACAAATACACCTATACATACACAAATTCACCTATACATACAATCATGACTCATTCATACACTATAGAAGGTTGTTTGTATTCTTTGGATTTTTCGAAATTATATGTAATGACAGTATTGCTATTTCAAAAAGTCTTTGTTACCGAGAGGAAATAGATAGCATCGTAACTATTCTCAAGTGCAAGACATCTAATTGCTGAATAGCAAGAGTGGAGATTAGCATGGTAACTAGTATTTCTTTCGGTATAAAAGTT
>Ga0209914_1003128_pt1 | contig 12186 bp, 16 predicted proteins | sample ThiBiot_500_plan_FD_183949 | JGI IMG/M metagenome (GOLD analysis project Ga0209914, IMG submission 183949) | Wastewater bioreactor microbial communities from Cape Town, South Africa - Thiocy_cont_500_plan (SPAdes) | ecosystem: Engineered > Bioreactor > Thiocyanate-remediating > Anaerobic-Aerobic...
AGGTAATCAGTTCAACTGGTCAATCACCCAAGCCTACTCAACCAATCCGTTCAACTAGTCAATCACCCAAGCCTACTCAACCAATCAGTTCAACTGGTCAATCACCCAAGCCTACTCAACCAGTAAGTTCAACTGGTCAATCACCCAAGCCCGCTCAGGTAATCAGTTCAACTGGTCAATCACCCAAGCCTACCCAACCAATCCGTTCAACTGGTCAATCACCCAAGCCTACTCAACCAATCCGTTCAACTGGTCAATCACCCAAGCCCGCTCAGCGACTCAATTCAACTGGTCAACCACCCAAGCCTACTCAACCAATCATTCCAACTGGTCAATCACCCAAGCTCGCTCAGCGAGTCAGTACGAGTGATCCTGCTCGTCCTGTCATTTCGATCGATCTCGCTGGTTTGAATCCAAGTGACCGACGAGGACAAGCGCCCTCACCACAGCGCCCAGTACGTCCTATCGTGATCATGGTAGATGATGACGAGGACGAGCGGGTTGGTCAACGTAGCGCCACCAGCACCAGCACCAGCACCAGCACCAGCACCAGCACCAGCACCAGCACCAGCACCAGCACCAACACCAGCACCAACACCAACACCAGGCAGAGTGCCAACAAGGATACGCCAACGAGAATGGTTCGCATCGATAATGGTCAACGTCACGCATCGCCAGCTGCGCTCCAAGCGGACGCCTCACTCGTTCGAAGAACCAACATTGATCGACTCTTTCAACAATCTCTTGCATCTATCAAGCAGAGCAACCTCGATCAAGCACTGAAGGAGCTCTCGCAAGTTCTCGAGCTCGATCCCAAGCATACCGATGCACTCTACCACCGAGGCCTGGTTGCCATCAAAACGAATAGTCTCGATCAAGCACTGAGCGACCTCTCACAACTGCTCGCGCTGACTCCCGACAATGCTGATGGTCACTTTCGACGAGGACTCGTGTACGAGAAGCAGAACAAGGCCGACCAAGCACTACAAGATTTTTCGCGGGCCATCGAACTCGACCCCAAGCATGTTTTTGCGCTTAACAATCGAGCAGTGATCTTGATGAAGCAGAACCAAGTCGATCAAGCACTCAAGGATCTCTCGCAAGCGATCGAACTCAACCCGAAGCACACCAACGCACTCACGAATCGGGCGAGATTGCTAATGAAGCAAGAGAGGCTCGATCAGGCACTCGAGGACTACTCACAGGTGATCGCACTCGATCCCAACAACGTAGTGGCCTTCTCGAATCGTGGCACGATACTCATCAAGCAGGGCAAGGTCGATCAGGCGCTCGAGGATCTCTCGCAAGCGATCAAGCTCAATCCCAAGCACACCAATGCGCTCTACAACCGCGGACTCATCTTTAAGGAGCGGCTCGAGTTCGAGAGGGCACTCGAGGATCTGTCGCAAGCGATCGAGTGTAACGCCAAGCACGCCAATGCACTGTATCACCGAGGTGTCATAGAGTTACAGCGAGGCAATCTCGAGCAGGCGCTGCAGGACCTCAATCGAACCATCATTCTCGACTCGAAGAACGTCAATGCATTCTTGCAACGCGCGTTTGTGTTCATGAAGCAACAGAACCTCGAACTCGCGCTGCAGAACTTTAATCGTGCCGCGATGCTGGAGCCGGACAATGTGGCGGCCATATTCAATCGCGGCCTCGTGTACAAGAAGCAACGCCAGCTCCCGATGGCAGCGAGAGACTTTAATCGAGTGATCGTGCTCGAGCCCAAGCACGTCGATGCACTCTATCGTCGAGGAGTGGTGCTCGAGCAGCAGAATGAGCTCGATCGGGCGCTTCAAGACTTGTCGCAAGTGATTGCGCTCGATGCAAAGCATGCTGGCGCACTATACCATCGAGCTATCGTGTGGATGAAACAGCGGAGGCTGCTCCTCGACCCGACGCAGAATCTACTCGACCGAGCGCTCGACGACCTCGATCATGCCATTGCTCTTGAGCCCAAGCACGCGCGAGCGATCGGCTACCGAGGCGTCGTGTTACTCAAACAGCGCAAGATCGACTTGGCGCTTCGAGACTTGAATCAAAGCCTCCTTCTCGACTCCAAGAATGCCTCGGCGCTTTGCTCTCGAAGCCTCGCACACCAGCACTTGAACCAACTTGCGCCAGCGCTGCAAGATCTCACTCAAGCACTCGCACTCGAGCCCGACAATGGTCAGGCGCTTGGTCGTCGAGGCCTCGTATTCGTGGCACTGCATCAACTCGATGAAGCACAACGGGACTTGACTCGAGCTATTGCGCTCGAACCTACGCGTCTAAAGCTGCACTACACGCTAGGACTCGTGCACATGAGGCAAGGCCAGCTCGATCAAGCGCTTCGAGTCTTTCGCGAGATGACGTCTCTTGACAATACGAATGCTATGGGTTGGCTGGGTATGGGAAGGTGCTGCTCCCGTAAACAAGAGCTCGAGGCAGCGTGCTCTCACCTCTCTGCCGCCCGAAAGCATCTCTCGGCCAAGATCGAGGTATCGCCCCAAGCGAGTCGATTGCGAGTATTGAGAGCACAATGTCTTCGCGAGCTTGCGCTCAGTCAACCTTCGTCGACCTTGCCGCCTTCACCAATACCGCCAACAGCAAAGGACGGAGATCTCTCTCGACAATCACTTCTTGCTCAAGCAGCATCGGATCTTGACCTGGTCCTATCAACGGAAGCGTCTTTCGTCGACGCCTTGATCGAACGTTCACTCGTTCGCCTTGCATTGGGTCTCATCGATCAAGGCCGCTCGGACCTCGAAGTAGCACTCTTGAATATCCCTCAGCGTATGTCCACCACAAATCTACATTCACATTCTCTCTCTCTCTCTCTCTCTCTCTCTCTCTCTCTCTCGTGTTCGTTATACCTGTTGCTGACGTAAGGCGAGCAGAGCTGGCGACGGTACTTGAGGAACTTGCTGTAATGCAAGGTCGCTTCGAGCCACACGATGACATCGGATCCTCGATTCAGGCACTTTATACAGAACTCGAATCGCCTCGAAAGCAGAAACAACAGAAGGCCAGCGCGAAGCCAACTCGCAAAAGAGCACGGCCATCTTCCTCGGAGGAACCGAGTCCGAGCGATATCGACACTCAACCCAACAAGCGGCCAACGCGCGCTTGTACGCGCCTGCATCGTTAATAGATGCTAGATTGTTGTCATCCTCATCTCTCTCTCTCTCTCTCTCTCTCTCTCTCCCCTTTTATGTAGTGTGTTCATACCGACTGTGTAACCATAAACCCCAACAAAACTAGAGAACCTCCCTCGTGGAACATGTCGTTGTTGTAGGTGAGGAAGGGAGAGAAGCAAAAAAGAGTGGGGCGTACCCCAATACAGGCCTCGCCGAGATTCGAACTCGGGTTACAAGATTCAGAGTCTTGTGTGATAGCCACTACACTACGAAGCCGTCGCCGATCATGCCTGCTGCGATCAGGCTTCTGGTACTTGATGAAATTGCCTCGTTCGCCCGATCAACATCGAGCAACATCGAGCAACATCGATCAGTCGCTCCAACACCACGTACTGCCAACAACACGCTGCCTTCGATTGTACTCACCCTCAAGCTCTCCCTCATCACCGTCGCAATCATCCTCATCATCAACATCCTCACCACCGACATCTAACGTCCTTACACATTCAAGCAGTGGCTTCATTCGCCGAGGATACGAACAGCAGCAGCAACAGCAATGGCAGCATCCACACGACAACGCGCGCTGCCATCTTCGTTGGCGGTGGTGGTCGCGTCATTGACGACATCGATGTTGTTGATGACGATGATGACGATCTTGTGCATGAGTGAGCCCGTCGCGGCGAGGAGCTTGTTCGACAAGCCCAAGTTCCTACAAACCAACTCGACGTGCGCGTGTAGCTGCTGCGCGCCGCGCACGGGGCAGTGTCTGCCGGTCAACTCGACCTTCATCGTCACGACCTGCTCCAACTGCACGCTCTCGGAATGTAGCAAACACTACCCACTATGTAGCGATGCTGATGTCGTGGCACAGGCTCAGTGCGTCAGTACGTGATGGACGATGGTTTCGCTCCTCTATCACATACACACACACATACATGCGATATCTTCTTACTCGCGATATCGAACCCCAAACCCCAACACACACTCGCATACAGGCGTGGATTCGTTGTTTGATTTCGTCGTGATCATCGGATGGTTCGTGGCGATCGCCTTCCTGATAGCACTCGGTCTTGCTCGATACAAGGTGCCACGTATCCAAGAGTTCTTCAAGGTTCGTTCTCTGCGACATCATGAGCATCATCGTATCTCTCTCTCTCTCTCTCTCTCTCTCTCGTTCGTTTGTCTATCTCTCACACGGAATCACGCTCACGCATACATTCATGGATATATAGGGTCAACAAAAGCCCGAGAAATTGAGCATTCGTACACGATCTGTGCGCAAGTCGAGTCGTAAGCGCAAGCAGCAGAAGGGCCACGAGCTACTCGACCCAACCTCTGCCTCGTCCTCCTCATCCTCCTCGTCTGTCGCAGTGTAAAGTAATCCTAATCGTCTATCTATCTATCAACATCAATCAATTTAGTGAATCGTTCATGTAAGGCGATGGCGGTATTCTACAGTAGGAATTGATGGAGTTCGATCGAGCGTGTATCGATAGTTTACCAGAGTATGACTATCACGTCGCGTACACAATCGATCGATGGCGTGTAAACTGTACGAATGTATTCACTATCTATATATCTCAACTTGCATGAAGGCATGTGAGAATAACACATGTGAACGATCGAGATCTCGAACGATCGCTTGATTTTGCAAGGCTTCAGGCAAGTCGATACTAGATCTATTGACTGTCAGTCGAACTTGTGAGTTGCACGGGACCCAGGATTCGTTCGGCAAACTCGCGCAGGAGCAACGTTTGCAGACTCGACAAAGCAGCTGGATTGATGGCATGGACGAGCTCACTCGAGGGATCACTGACGGTGGCGATCACGGCGTCGGTGTCGAGATCGTTCCACCAATGCGTCGGTAGGATCGGTGGTTGTACTTGCAGCGCTCGCTGAAGGTAGAGGCGCAGGTCGGAGAGCGGCGACTGACCGGCGTAGACGCCGCGCAGGTGTGCTCCACCCCACGTGTACTCGTCTTGCACACGAATGCGATAGCTCTGTACCAGCGTCAGGGCGATGATCTTGTGGCTCAAGGGCGAGCGCTCCGACATGGCGAACCGCAGCGGTAGCGCGCCGAACGACGCCACCTCGCGCTCGAGCGTAAAGTCGAACTTGGAGCCAATCTCGACCCAGGCGTCGGCCACGCCCTGCACGACCTCGCGCGAGCTCGACAGCAACACGAGCGACTCGTGGATGCGCAGACACTCGATGCCGATCTCGGAGTAGTCGGCCGACACCATGGCAATCAGCTGGTCGATAAAGTCGCCAATCAGCTGCGCGGCCTTGGGCATGCCGCGCACCAGCGTTCGGAACCGATAGTGCTTGCCGCGCATCTCGAAGCGAAAGTGATCGCGCAGAGACTCGGGGATCTCGATCGTGGCCGCAACGTTCTGCAGCGTCGTCAGCACCGACACGACGCACACATACTTGTTCGCAGCGCGACTCACAACGTCGACAACACTCAATAGAGGCGGCGGTTGCGTCGAGGGCGTCGTGCTCGCCGTTGTGGCGGTTGTCGTCGACGAGGAGCCATGTTGCTGAGCTTGGCGCATTCGTTGAGAGAGATCGGCTTGAACCTCGAGCTGCATCATTCGCGCTCGAGTCTCGGGATGCCAGTCAAAGATCAGCACTGGCTCTTGCTCCAGAGTCGAAGTCGCCGGAGCAGTCGCTGACACTTGGCCATCGGACTCGACCTCCATGGGCGAATCGGTAGCAAGTCGAGGAGCGGTGCTTGTCGTTGTCGTTGTTGCTGTCGTGGCAGTAGAAGCAGGCTGCGGAGCGACGCCAGGATAGAGTCCTGACCTCGGAAAGGCTCGCCAACTCGAATACGAGCCTCGAACATTGAGTGCGGCATCGTTATCTTGTGATTCATCGGATACGAGCTCGATCGCTTGACGCGCCAAGAGCTGCTCGAACGCCTTGGCTCCAAGAACTTGCTGCTGACAACGAATCCAGCCCAGCTCGGCAACGTTCTGGAACGAAGCCGGCTGCGGGACGAGACAGCTGACTGCTGCTCGAGCAGATACCGCCGCTGCGTCACCAGCGCCCGTCGTCGAAGCAGGAGGTGGCGGTGTCGCAATGACGTTCGTGGTACCGGCGGCAGCAGCCGCCGACGCAGCCATCGTGGCAGTAGCAGCCGCCGTGCGACAATCGGGCTTGTGTTTCGGCCAATGAGCTCGTTGGCATTCACGACTTGCAGCACAAGATTCTCTCAATCAGTATGGAATCCCACGCTCGGCAATCTGGTGATTGGCTCGAATTGACTCGATAATACGGTACCTGCAATAATGTACCAGACGACATGAGCCACACACGGAGAGAGGATCACCATTGGATTTCGCATTCGCTCCACACTTGGCACAGTTATGCAACAGAGCCACAACAGACGGTGGCTTACCAAGGATCTACATCCAACGTACTCAAGTTAGAGATTGGATCACGTTCACGATAGATCACGGTAGATAGATCACGATAGATAGATCACGATAGATAGATCACGATAGATAGGCGGTATCAAGATGAGGTACCTCGGTTCGATATTCATTGGCGACCAACAACAAGGTGTACGTCACTTGAAGCTGCCGCGCCAAGGCGTACTTGCGCACGTTGGTGTTCTCGATCTTGAACTCTCGTTGAAAGCGTTGAATGGTCTCAATGTCGATGGGCGACGCGTTCTGAGCGACGCTGTAGTATCGACCGTCGAACCAAAAGTCGAGCGGATCGCATTGGCGCGGCAGCACGTTGCTGGTGACGAGCGGCAGCACAAAGTTGTAGTCGAGAGCGTAGACGTCGTCGGGGTCCTCGGTGGCACGAGTACGCATGTGCTCGACCAATGCACGACCTCGATCGACCTCGGCCAACTCGTGGAGATTGAACTCGGCCAGGAGGTCGGCATTGGCACCGATCGATGAACCATCGACGATGCGCTGGTGTCGTCGATAGGGTATGTAGGGCGACACGGTCTTGAGCACTCGAATACGCGTGGCCATGGTCATCTCGTCACACCACGCACGCTCGAACTCCTCACCGTATTGGTTCCAGAACTGTACCAACAACGAGTGCACCTGCGATACTTGCTCCTCGATCGTTTGTTGTTCACCGAGCTTGCTGACGCGCGAGTATCGCGAGCCGATGTCGATCGAGCGTAGCGCCATGTGACTCGCTACCACGTCGTCTTGAGTCCATGCACTATTGACATCACGTCGAACACGATCGCTATCACCGAGAGAGCCTTGACCTTGTGAACCACCACTCGAGCTCATCGAACCACTGAACGAGTTTGATTGTTGTGATCCACTACCACTACCAGAGCCACCTCCACCTCCACCGCCGCCACTACCGCCACCAGCGGCATTCCGTGCATCAGCAGCAGCAGCAGCGGCTGACGCTGAGGACTTCTTCTTCTTGGCCATCAGGCACACTCACCAGCACGCAAGATACTTGATACGCCACGTAAACAGCAAACAAACAACAGCGAGTAAGAAGGCCACCGCCGCGCGCTCGTCATCAAAAATCGATACCTGGAATCGAGTTGGAAAATATCGGGTATCTCGCTCGTCACACACTCTATCGCCTGCGATATCGCCTCGTCATATCATTTGTTCTTTGGCTTGCTGCTTCGCATACGCACTTTCGCTCTCGCTCTCGCGCACGTGCTCTCGCTCTCTCGCTCTCGTTGGATGCTTCGTGCTCTTGTTCGATCCATCCATCGTTCTGCAGTAGTGAGCCGCGTTTCATCTCGACCTCTCCTCGTTGCCACTCACGGTACAACTCGTACTCGCTCGTTGTTGCCCCACCATCAACTGCGGACCTTGCAACTTGCTCGTTGTACTGCTACTCTCGCAATCTTGCTGTCGCATACCACAGCATCATCGACCGCCCCTTGTCATTCGAGCGATTCGTGTATCTCGCAACCTCGCTACTTCTCTTCGATGGCTACCGAGGCAGCAGCATCCACCTCCACCTCCGCAGCCGCAGTCGCTGCAACGATTCCCACGCCACCGATCGCTACTCCCAAGCCGTACAAGGTCAAGGACCCGTTTGGTCTCGAGCGCGACGACCCTTACTTTTGGCTCAGGGAGAAGAAGAACCCCGAAGGTACACGCTCCGAGATACCAAGATATCAAACCGCACATCACCAACATGCATGATTAGTGATCGATTATCTCGAGGCCGAGAATGCCTACACCAAGGCCGTGATGAACAGCGAGGCGTTCGAGAAGAAGCTCTACGACGAGTTCCTGTCTCGTATCAAGCAGACTGACGAATCAGTACCCTATCGGTATATCGTGATCTCGATCTCGTCGATCTCGTCGATCTCCACTGATGACTCACTGACTGACTGACTTGCTGGATCACTCGTTCGATACAATCATTCATGTGCATTAGCCGAGGCCCTTGGTATTACTACACTCGCACGGTCGAGGGCCAACAGTATTCCATTCACTGCCGAAAGCCTCTTGATTCAGGTTGGTCATCTCGTATCTCGCGTACTCGTAATGTAGAATCTCGCTCCCTCGCTCCAATCCACTGAGACTGTGCATCTGAATCGCGACCAGATCAAGAGTATGTGTTGCTGGATGAGAACCTCCTTGCTGAGGGCAAGGAGTACTGCTCCGTTGGTGACGTCGAGCCAAGCCCCGATGGCAAGTTGCTGGCGTTCTCGGTCGACTATGCCGGTGATGAGAAGCACGAGCTGCGTGTCAAGAACCTCGAGACCGGCGAGGTCTATGCTGACACGATCGCCGATGTCACGTACGGCGTCGTATGGGGCAATGACAACAAGACCTTCTTCTACATTACTCTCGATCATGCCTTGCGGCCGTATCGACTTTGGCGGTATGTCTACACCTTGAATGACGCACCGCATTCCAACCCATTCATTCATCGAGAGAATGACCATGATAACAATGACGCACTCGGCTTTGGTAACATTATGGCTGGTTGGTTCTCTGTTTCACAGCCACGTACTGGGTACTCCGGTGGACCAGGATCAAATCGTCCATGAAGAGCCAGATGAACGATTCTTCTTGAGCATCGGCAAGACCCAAGACCAACGCTTCATTCTCTGTGGACTTGGTAGCTCCATCACGAGCGAGTGTCTCTTTATCGATGCCAATCATCCAGGAGACAAGTTCCAAGTCTTTCTGGTACATAAGGAGCTTGCTCAACTCTTACATGCCCTTGTCTTGAACTGACGATACTGCTCGACGCGGGACGGCTCTCTCTTCCTTTCTTTCTAGCCTCGCAAACACGAGGTCGAATACGAGATTGAGAGCCATGGCAACACGTGGTTCTTGCTCACCAACGCTGACGATGCCAAGAACTTTAAGCTCCTCGTGGCCCCGATTCTCGAGAACCACGATCCCGAGCAGCTCGTCTGGCGTGAGCTCATTCCGCACGATCGCTTGGTCAAGTTGACGACCGTCATTCCGTTCGAGAAGCACATTGCCATCAAGCAGCGCAAGGATGGCTTGCCGCAGATCCAGATCATGAACGCTACGACCTACGAGTCGCACTTTATTCAGTTCCCGGAGCCTGCGTATTCGTGCCAGACTTCCAACAACTTGTACGCTATCACGCTTCGTATTATCATTGTGGCGCTGCCACTTTACGTACACCTAACCATGGCTGCGTGTAGGGAGTTTCACACGGATGTGCTCCGAATTCGCTACCACTCGTTCATCACGCCCGAGTCGACGTTCGATTACAACATGACCACTCGCGAGCTCAAGTTGCTCAAGGAGAAGGAGGTGCTTGGTGGTTACGATCGTACTCTCTACCACTCCGAACGGTACCCTTATCTTACAAGCAACGATATTGATATCGATATCTTTCTGTGATACTCACATGACCATGATGTGGTATGTTGGTGATGATGATGATAGGATCTCTGCAACTGCAGAAGATGGAACCGCCGTTCCAATCTCGATCGTGTACAAGAAGACTACTCCTCTTGATGGCTCGGGTATGGCTCAACGCGTACTATCGAATGCATCTACCTTACTTACACGTAACTTGCTCTCTCTCTCTCTCTCTCTCTCTCTCTCTCTCTCTCTCGCGTAGCTCCGCTATTGTTGTGGGGATATGGCTCGTACGGTGCGAACTACGATGCGTACTTTTCAGTGCTGCGGTTCTCGTTGCTGGATCGCGGTGTCATTTGCGCCATCGCCCATATTCGTGGCGGTGGTGAACTTGGACGCTATTGGAAGGACGATGGCAAGGTAGGGCGTGCGTGCTCGCGTGTAATCATCACCCACGTTTCGAATACGGCTGTACTCATCAATGGCTGTGATTGTGCATCGCAGTTGCTCAAGAAGAAGAATACCTTTAACGACTTTATTGCTTGTGGCCGACACTTGCAAGCATGCAAGTACACGAGCGCCGACCGAATGGCAATCTACGGTGGCAGTGCGGGTGGCCTCTTGATCGGAGCCGCGCTCAACCAAGGAGGCGCGGGCTTCTGTAAAGTGGCCGTGGCATCGGTGGTTCGTATTCCAAGCAGCCCTGCACATTCGGATACGACTTGAATTGTGACACACAGATTGACTCTCCCCTCTCATATTGGTTTCTCTATGATAGCCGTTCGTTGATGTCATCAGCACGTTGCTCGACAAGGACATTCCATTGACCGTGACCGAATGGGAGGAGTGGGGCAACCCATACGTCAAGGAGGAGTACGAGTACATGCTGAGCTACTCGCCTTACGACAACCTCAAGGCACAAGACTACCCCAACGTGCTCATCAAGGCCGGCTTGAACGACCCGCGAGTGCAATACTGGGAGCCGGCCAAGTTCTGTGCCAAGTTGCGCACGCTCAAGACCGACAACTCGGTGTTGCTCATGAAGACCAACATGGGAGCTGGACATTTTGGCTCGAGTGGCCGATATGATCACTACAAAGAGGATGCGTTCGAGTATGCCTTCTTGCTCCAACAACTCGGTATCAAGGAGTAGAAGACCCATCAAGAGTCGTTCACTCCCTCCTCCGCTCGCACGCTCGCTTCTTCACCAACAATACAAAAGCTCCACGTCTGCGATCTCACGATCTACTTGGTTGCGAATTCTAAACGTGCGCTGGCACTGCGCTCGAGACACGGACGTCACTTATGTCTGCACGAGGAGAAGACTTTACTCGCGCACTTTTATGTTCGTGCGAAGCCTACCATTCACATGACGTGGCACTTCTTTTTGCTGAGACCATGGTGGTGTTGCTGTTGTTGCTGAGATTGCTTACGAGCAGCTCGAACAATGTCACCAATTTCGAGCTGCTCGAGGATTAAGAACAAGAGTTCGTTCGGAAGGAGAGAGATCGACGACCACGACGCAATCGATCGAATCATCGCGATCGTGAGCACGAGGTCCTTGACGGCCTTGGGAGCTCGTTGATGTCGCTGGATGCTCCATCGAGGACGTCCTTTGTATATAATACCAATCAAAGTGCAGCGCAGTGTAAGATACAACAGTGAGCAACGGGATATTTAGGTGCTCCTGTCGATTCGTGAGATGGATGGATGGATGGATGGATGGATAGTGGATGGATGTACCATAGCATTGAATCAACAGTGCAGCGCTAGAATGGTGGATGCATTGAATTGGAGTCCGGCCCTCGTTCTGGAGCGTAGAATGGAGTGAGTACATTGTTACATTGCGAGAACTCGAAGATGGTTGATGGATTCTCATGAGAGTAAGAGAGACGCGTACATCAATGAGAGATTGGTCAGCGCCACGATCAATAAGGATTTCGATACATTCGCCATTGTCATTCGACGAGGCAAGATGGAGAGGTGTATTGTTGTAGCGGTCGCGAGCATCGACGTCGGCATGTCGATCGAGAAGGATCTCGACACATTGATGGTGGCCTTTCGATGATGCAAGATGAAGAGGTACATACTTGTTGAACCGCATACGAGCATCGACGTCGGCATGTCGATCGAGAAGGAGGTCGAGGCATTGATACTGGCCATTCGAAGATGCAAGATGGAGAGGCGTACTGTCGTTGGTACTTGGATCATCAACATTGGCGTGTCCATCGAGAAGGAGCTCGAGGCATCGGCGG
>Ga0209914_1003134_pt1 | contig 12168 bp, 15 predicted proteins | sample ThiBiot_500_plan_FD_183949 | JGI IMG/M metagenome (GOLD analysis project Ga0209914, IMG submission 183949) | Wastewater bioreactor microbial communities from Cape Town, South Africa - Thiocy_cont_500_plan (SPAdes) | ecosystem: Engineered > Bioreactor > Thiocyanate-remediating > Anaerobic-Aerobic...
CACCCTACCCTCCTCTCTCTCTCACTCAGATATGCAAGCCAAACTCTCCTGTCATCCTGTCATCCTTTCATCTGTCTGTCTCATGATCCAACCAAACCTTTGGCAGCTCTCTCTCAGTCTCGGTCTCTCTCTATCTCTATCTCCAAGTATCTCAATACGAATCAACCATCAACCATCAACCCTCACACGATCGTAGCGTACCCGCCCCGCACCAGGTGTCAGTCCGCAAACGACCTGGCGACACCCGAAGAGTGAGCGACGAGAGCTCGCCCGCTCATTCTGCTCGTTCCCTCTCCGCCAGCGCATCATCTCGCTCTCGCTCTTGCTCGCTTGCTGCTTTCGCAAGGTAGTGTGGTCGCTTGGATTGATAAGACCGTCCTATCAATCAATCCATCGTCGGTGTGACGACATCCTGGCACGATGGCGACCACAACCTCTACAGCTGCCTCTTTGGCGGCAGCGGCAGCGGCGGCTACCAATTCGAGCGCGACTACGTCAGCATCGTCGTCGTCGTCGTCCTCACGTACCTCACGTACTGGTGGCTCTCGCACGCCCTCATTGTATGGGAGCATCGAGCGTAGCAACAGCAGTGGTGGCGGACTCTCGTTTACAGCCGAAGGAGCGACGTCGGGTGATGGCGCTGGCGCTGGCTCGTCGTTGCCGCAGGATGGCAATCCTCGATACTATCTGCAGATGGGCGCCAAGACCGGCAACCTCGAGTACATCTTTCGCTTCTTGAGTCTCATACACGTACCGAGCAAGGCCATCGACAAGGCACAACGATCGAGCAAGGAAGAGGCGGCCGTCAACGACTTCATCACCGAGATACGCAAGGGCCTCGCGTTGCTGCACAAGGTCAAGGTGCACCAGAACCAGAACCGACCGTGGGACGAGATCTTTCATCGATACATGGTGTCGGTGCTGTGCGCCGAGCCGTCGAGTACCAGCGGCAGTCCGGCCACCGGCACCGCCTCGGCCACCGCCTCGCCGTCATCGAGTTCGTCGCCGAGCTCATCGGCGGCCGGATCGTCGTCGAGCGTGCCATCATCCATCGAGAGCGACCTGCTGCTGGATGGTGCCGCGTCGTCGTCGGCGGGAGGAGCGTCGTCCGATACGCAGCGAGTGTTCGAGTTCTATCGCGACCACTACAAGCCCGAGCGTGACCTCGAGCGTCGTATCGCATGGTGGGATTTTCTCAGCAACAAGGCCGAGACGACGCACTACGAGTCGGTGTTCAACGCGGTCGTGACGCTGTCGCATGAGCAGAGCGGCGCCGGCTCGCCGTTCCCGACCGAGTACGTGCACCTGAGCGTGACGCTCGCGGCCTTCCTGCGCACGCACCACTCGGATCCGTTCGGTTGCGTGATTGGACAACGCGTGGCGCCGTCGGTGCTCGAGCAACTGCGCCAGGTGCACGAGCACGAGTCGCTCGAGCTCGAGCAGCTGGCGGCCAATGCGGCGCGCGTCTTCGATCACAAGGCGCTCGTTCTCAAGGTCTTTGAGTGGGCCTCGATGTCGGCGCTCGAGGAGTTGCAGGCACGCGTGCGCTCGTTCGCCGCCATTCTACGTGGCGTCACGACCATGGAGAACGGCGAGCTGGTAGTGGTACAGCTACGCAACGACGTGCTATCATCAGCATCATCGTCCTCATCGTCATCGGTATCTCCATCATCCGACGCTTACCACTATGTATACGGCCGCTACACGGGTGAGCGACACGGCGAGCGTACCGTGTCGGTGCTCGTGGGCTACGAGCCCGAGAGCTTGAACGCCACGGTACTCGCGTTGCCGATCGACTCGGTTTTCCCGCTCAACTCGCGCCTGCTCGAGCGCGTACAGTACAAGCCAGTGTACCAGCTCGAGGCCATCACCGAGTCGCCGCTCGAGGACCTCAACTCGTCGCTCGTGCAGCTGGTCGAGATGCGCCTCTGCGAGCGCCTCGCGTCCGAGTGCCACTTTTCGCGCGAGATCTACGACCGCGCCGTGGCGTCGGCCAACACCTTCAAGGACAAGGCCGTGCTCACCAAGGCCACCAAGGTGCTCGCCGACATGAACACCGAGTTTGACCTCCCGTCGTCGCCGTGGTTGCAGCAACTGTACTCGGAGCTCGCGAGCCGCGTGCACGAGGTCTTTGCCACGCTTCATCGCTGCACGGCGGCCTTTGCTCCCACGCGCAACCTCACGCTCCATCGCGTCGCCAAGAGCAATACGGTCGACATTGTGCGCAACTCGTTCCTGTCGCTACAAGCCGTGCTACTCGCTGCTGCCAAGCAACTCGAAAGCTCGAAGCGCAGTTGGATCGATGGCTCCAAGAAGCGAGAACTAACCGAATGGTGGTTAGATATCATCGAGCAAAAGGTATGTGAAGTGCACTGCGACGCAATGCAAGCTGTTGTATTTGTCACTCATACCTGTTCTCTCTCTCTCTCGTCGTGCACCCAACCAAGGTCCTGCAATTCCTCGACAACATTGGCTACCGCCATGGCGCATTGCCTGATAACTACGTCGACGAACCGCCGAACGACCTGGATGCCGTGCACGCGAATGTCGCCATCTTGCGCGACGTGCTCAACCCCAAGTTCGACAAGTATAACGTGCAAAAGCTGATCGTGCGCCTGCAGCAGCTCATCCACCCGCGAATCGCCGAGTTCCTCGAGAACGGCAAATGCATCTTGTGCGACACGCTCGGCACCGACTTGCCCGAGGAGACCATTCTACAGACCGTGCAGTCTCAGCTTTCGAACATTGTTCCGAGCGATCGGCAGTGGGTCGAGACGTTGGCGATGGACTTGCAGTATCTGATCGAGATGCGCAAGCTCGAGGATGCACGATACGCCAAGGCCAACGCCAACTCGTTCCACATTGTACCCATCAGCGGCCTGGTGCTGTCGTGCTTTGTGCGCCTCGAGAACGAATGCAAGACGGCGGTCGAACTCTGGCAGCGTGTCTTACGCCCACCGAGCGCATCACTGCAGCTCGGAGAGCAACCCTCGTCGTCATCCTCATCTTCCTCGTCCTCCTCCTCGTTGTCGTCGTCGTCGGGCTCTTCAGCGACCGCGAAGAGCCGTGCACTCCTTGTGGCGCTCTCGCAAAGCGACCGATCGGACCTGAAGGAGCGCATCGCGTCGCTGCTCGCCGATCCGACCTTTGACGTCAACGGCCAAGACAACCTCGGCTGGACGGCGTTCCACTTGGCGTGCAGCAACCACGAACTTCTGCCGTACGCCGAACTGCTGCTCAACACGGCCAAGAACCTCGACGTCACCAAGCAGAACAACGACGGCAACACGGCACTGCACTACCTCTGCTGCACTCGCGGTTCCACCGATCCCAACTCGGTGGTGCTCGCGCTCTCTCTCGCATCGGCCATCATCGCCAAGCCGTCGTTCAACCTCTCGACTACCAACAAGCAAGGCGAGACACCAGTGCACAGTGCCGCGTGGGCAGGCAATTCCAAGATGCTCGAGCTGCTACTCAAAGCTAAGGGCGATGCCGATGCTTCCACCAAGAAGAAGGTACGACACACACACACACACACACACACACACACACACACGATCGCTGCCAACTCATTCTCTCTCTCTCTCTCTCTCTCTCTCTCTCTCACTCGCTCACTCACTCGGTGCACCAAAAGGAACGACCGCTTCACATGGCCATTCGACGCAAGGACATTGCATCGGTGCGCTTGCTGCTCCAATCTTCTGCGTCACCTTACCTTCCCGACAAGGACGCTACCGATCCATTGCAACTGGCGGCTGCGTGCAAGGCGGTCGAGATCTACGCGCTCCTTCAACAGAGTCGAATCACGGCATCCACTCCAATGCGGCCACGAGAGCGCTCGTGGATGGCGCCGTCTGCTACGGCGACCATTGCCGGTGCGCCTGCATGGCCATTCCTCTCACAGCTGCCGCCTCTCACGCTCGAAACCACCACGGTCGTCACCACCACCACGTCTGTAGGCTCCTCTTCATCAGATGCTGCAGCTGCTTCTCTCGGTTCACCATCTTTGGCTCTTGAGATCACGACATCCGAAACTACCGAAACTTCGAGCATCTCCGCCAACAAAGGCTCCGCCAACACAAGCTCCAACACAGGCTCCGCTAACTGCAGCAGCAGTAGCAGCAGCAGCACGAGCATTGCACCCGAAACTCCAACTGGCTCCAAGCGTCGAATCACGATCGGTCGAGCGTCTCAGGTCATTGTGCGCAAGTTCTCGAGTGATGCTTCTTAATGTACAGTATAGATTGGTCTTTCGTTTGTTGTTGCTCGTGTGCTTGGTTGCTTGGTTGCTTGATAGCTTGCTCTCCATTCGATTTGCTTCGCTTGTTTCGCTCTAGACTCCTTCCTTCCTTCCTTCATGGTTCATTCGTTCGTTTGTTCGTTCGTTCATTGTTCGCTTGGCGTGTTTCGACTGCTGCTCGTGACGCAAGCAGCACAGCGAGTGTAGTAGTCTCTGTAGTAAAGTATCGTTCTACACGCCCACATTTCACATCCACACACCAGCCAGGCAGGCGCACCTGCACGCTTACAATAACGCTATGCCAACACCAATCACAATCACAGTCACAGTCACACTACAATACTCATCTACATGGCAGCTCGGCGCCTTCAGAAGAACGACATGTTGATCAATGGCGCTTGCGGCAGCTGTAGGAGCACCGAGCTGGTTAATACGTAACGCGGCGAAGCAGCAGGCGGCGATTGCGCGGCTCGAACATACAATCAAACTCGGTCGATCGCTGGCACACAGTGCAGCACCCTTAAAGTTGCCCGAGTATTGCCACGAGTCGGCGTCACTATGGCCAGAGCCGGTCACGGTCGCCTTGCCTTCAGGGCGACCGCGCGACCACTTGGCCTCGAGCTTGACGTCGTTGGCAAAAATGTAGATGCCGCTGCCGTGCAGTTGGTTGTCCTTGAAGTGGCCCTCGTAGACGTCGTTGTTGCGGAAGCGTGCGATGCCCTTGCCGTTGAAGCGGCCGCGCTCGAACTCGCCCTCGTACGACAACAGCGGACTCGAGGCGCACGTGAGCTTGCCGACGCCATGGAAGAGATCGCCCTTCCAGCGGCCCTCGTAGGTCCAGCCGTTGGGGTACTTGATCTTGCCGTCGCCCTCGCGCTGGTCGTTGGCCCACTCGCCCTCGTAAACGCCGTACGCCGCGCTCTGATACACGCCCTTGCCATCAATGTGGCCCTCGGTCCAATTGCCCTCATAGGTCCAGTTGCAACTCGGATCGTACTCCCGCAGGCCTTCGCCTGACGGCAAGCCACCGGCCCACTAGATGCAAGTAAAGCAATCCCAACAACACGATGAGTATCTGTCAGATGGCACTTGCGCGTGTGTGTGAGTGCGAGGGCGGTACCTGGCCCTTGTAGATGAATCGCTGGCCTTGACGCAAGGCACCAAAGTTGTTCGCCAAACCCAGCGACATGTTACCCGTGTACGACAGGCCATCTATCGGCAGAAGAAACAGGAGGAGGTGCATATGCGTCAGTGTGCGCTAGACGTCAACGAAGACGACGACGAAGAGGACGACGACGTACTGGATAGCTCGTAGTTGCCCAGGCCGCAGGCGAGACCTTGTTCCCACTTGCCGGTAAACTTCTCGCCATTCTGGAAGTCGAGGATGCCCTTGGCGGACGCCAGACCATCGAGCCAGGTGCCAGTGAAGATGTCGCCGTTGCGGAACTGCAGCACGCCGTAGCCCGAGCGATTGTCGTTCTCCCAGAGGCCCTCGTACACGTCGCCGATCGTGTACGCCATCTTGCCTTGTCCGTGCTTCTTGCCGTCGACGAAATCTCCTTCGTACGATGCGTCTGACGTAGTTGTATGGATGGATCATGTGATGACCGCGATGAGTGCGATGAGCGCGATGAACGAGGAGGAGGAGGAAGATCGATTGATCGCTATCGATCCGACGTACTGAAATACGAGTAGTAGCCCTTGCCGTCGAAGCGTACTGCCGGCACGAGATCGCCACCATACGGGTCATCGCACGCCTGGCTCTCTCCTCCGGTCGGTAGCGGCGTGCCCGAGGAATCGATGGAGGCCTGTACGAGGTCGGGGTTGAAGCGCCACCAGCCGGCGTACACGGCACCAGACGGGAATTCGAACTGGCCCCAGCGACGTTCGGACTCGAGCGTCATGTTGGCGGCCTTCTCTTGTTGCATGTTGCTATCGGTGGTGACGGATAGATGGCGAAAGTGTTCGCGCAAACACTCACTACACACACAGCGGTCGGTGCCCAGCACGTGTGAGCAGTGACACGCGTGCGTGCGTGCGTCCGTCGCGTTATCGAGAGCGTACCGTATTTGCGTCACCCACTGATTTCGCTCCTCGATCGACTTGACCGAGAGCTGATAGGCTCGCGTCGGCCCGATGAGCACGAAGCTGAACATGGGGCTCTTGCTCTTCATGGCCTTGGCATCATCCTCGGCCTTGCCGTCGAGCACCCACACGAGATGCAGCGGCCATTGGTTCTTGGGGTCGGCGAGGTTGCTCTTTTGCTTGGCCTTCGCCTCGGACAAGTGAACGACAATGTCGTTGAAGAGCCAGATGTGCATCTTCTTCTTGGTGACATCGTTGACCAATACCTGATCCAGCACGACCTTGCGACCAGGCCGCACCAAGCCCGACGCGCCACTGGCCGAGAGATCGAGCATCTTTTTCATCTTCTCCTGATGTGCTTGGCCTGCGTTCACGTTGGCAGCCACCTGCAGCCATGCAAGCACGCACACGCCATACGCGCGAAGTTCGATGGCAGGCGGTGTTGGTGGTAATGTCTGGAATGAGACTCTCTCTCTCGCTCGCTCTTGCGCACCTCCTCGATGATTGGAATCGCCTTTTGGATCAGGGCAAAGTCGGGGTGCGACGGATCGGTGCGATTACGGAGCTCACGCAGAAGCAACACATAGCGAGGGATTCGTTGGACGGGAGTGATCAACAAGGCGTTGAGACGCACTCCCAGGCCGTTCGCATTGTCGAGCTCTTCGAAGATTGCGTTCACGGCCTACGTCGGGAGAGCGAGAGCACCACCTTGTTGGTCATCGAAAAGGCAACAAACGAACCACGAACCAAACTACTACTGCGGCGATCTCTGACAGCAATCGTACGGGATTCTTGGTGATGCGCATAAAGGTGTTGAGCGCTGTATCGTAGTTGTTGGTGTACTGGTTGTACATCTTGAGGAATGGCGTCATGCTGATGAACACGTCTCCAATCACCGTGGTATCGGACCAATCTGCATCGCGCGCAAGATGAGAGTCAGAGAGAGAGAGAGAGAGTGAGCACGTGAGTATGCTTGTCCTGCAGCGATAACTCGTCTGAGGAGGTAGAAACGTACTGTCGATCTTGGGTTCGAGCAGCTCCAGCAGTTGCTGACTCAATGGAATGATGACGCGCACTTTGCCAAAGATCTCGTTCAGTGTCGACTCCTTCACCTCGCGAGCAAACACCGAGTTGGGTGGCTCAGTTGCCAGTCGCGCCTTGAGCGGCTCGTAGTACTTGTGCAACATGGCCGAAAGCTGCTCAAAGTAGGACCTGTAACACAGTGATGAGTTCTAGGTTTGTGTGGTTGTGTTTATGTGCGGTTGTGTGTGTATGTGTGTCACGCGTGTGTGCGTACTTCTCCGTGGCCAAGATCTCCTTTGCCAACATGGTGCGGTGGCAAACAGGCTCATCTGCGTATGCAACACGCGCGATCGAGCGATTAGACTTGCTGGACTCGCGTTCAGCATCGCAAGGCAGCGCGCGGGCTGCGTACTTCCAGCTGCCAGGAGATTGCGAATGTTGGCTAGCGGATCGACTCGTTGATCGTGGCGCTCGATCGTCTGTGAGCCGGGTGGGCCTCGTGGCGGTGCGGCAGGCGGTGACATGACTGGCCGCGGTGGTGGCAACACCTCGACCTCACGGCGGTTGGCATCGAGCTTGCGTGAGAGAGCCGACTCGGACATGAAGGCAGGCAAAGGAAGCGCTCGTGTTGACTCGCCCTCGCTGCGGCAGGAAGGAAGGACAACACATGGTGCGTTGCGGTGAGCGAGTGAGCAGCGCCGCTGCAGCGGCAATGCTCGAGCAAGCGCGTTGGCAGACGTACTTGAGCACACGACGACGCCCGATTGCAGCATTGAAGGTACGCGTCGACTTGCGCGGTCGAGCAGTAACGGCAACACGGGAGACTCCAGCCGCCGCTGCCGCTGCCGTTCGTGCGTCGCCAGAATCGGTCGCGGTCGAGTCATCGGACGCGGTACGACCGGCAGCGCCGGCACCAGTGGCATTCGCTCCGTCATCGTATGCGGCCTCGTCGTCCTGCTCCTCTTCCTCCTCCTCCGAGTCAGTCTCGTAGTAGTGCTCGAAACCGGGCGGCGGCTCCCACACGACCTCCTGCGTGATGGTGTTCCAAAAGTAGTAGGTCTGGTACTCGTCGTCCCACACGGCCTGCCACTCGACCGACGTCTGGCCGATGATGGCACCCAAGGGCTGCGAGGGCCTCGGCGGCGGCGTCGGTTCATCGCCGGCCGTCGTGGGTGTCGTGTTGACCAGCTTGCTCTTGGTGTGCTCGACCGCTGCAGGCCGACGGTCGACGATGGGCGACAGCGGCGGCGGCGAGTGCGGTGGCAGATGTGGCGACGAGAGCGGGCTCGGAGAGTCGCCTGGCATGCGCATCGGGATCGAGAGCTTCGTGGCCGAGGCGGCGATCGCATTGCTCGGCCGACCGACCAAGGAGGCTCCGCCTGTCGTGGTGGCAGCAGCGGCGGCGGAGGTGGCGGCACCCGCATTGCTGGCGGCGGTGGGCGAGGTCTTGTTCGAGCGTGGCGACGGCGTGGTGCTCGCAGTCGAGGCGACGCCGGGTGTTCGTGGTGAGGCGGCAGGCGACGAGTTGCGGCTCGAGGACGAGGTCTTGGCGGCGGCAGGTGTCGGAAGGGGCTTGGCGGGGGCGGGCGGTGGCGTTGGCGCAGGCTTGCGAGGCCAGTCGTCGGGCGCCGTCCATTGCACCTCCTGGGTCTCGAGGTGCCAATAGTAGTAGGTTTGATACTCGTCGTCCCACGTGCGGCCCCACTTGCCGAACACCGGCAGGTCTTCGAGGTCGCTTGAATCCTCGCCATCCGACGCCTCGTCAGGTGCAGACGAATGCTGGTGCTGCTGTCGTGGCGTTGGTAGCTTGGCAGGAGCACGAGGCGATAGAGCAGCCTCGCCAGGCGCCGATTGCTTGGCGGCAGGCGTTTCTCGAGCTGGTGGAGTCGGCGCTGGCGTCTTCGAGGCAGCGGCAGCGGTCGCGCCGCGAGGAGACAGTGCTCCTTCCGGTGGCGCAGGCGGCTCGCGAGCAGGCGGCTTGGGCGACGGCTTCGGATCTGGAGTCGGTTCGCGAGCAGGCGGCAGTGGCGCTGCGGTACTCGGCGGTTTGGCATTCGAGGTCGCACTCTTGGGACTCGAGGCGGCGGCGGCGGTGTTGGCACCACGAGGAGACAACGCTCCTTCGCGAGCCGGCGGCTTGGGTGAGGCCTTAGGTTCCGATGCAGTCGCGGCCGCAGCAGCAATTGGGGCCGCGCCGCCGCCGCCAGTAACAGCGGCAGCGATCGCAGCAGCAACAGCGGCCGAGGCCTTGACGGTCGAGGCCTTGGGCTTGGCAGTGTCGGTCGTAGGCGTTCGAGGTGCAGGCGTCGGTGCGACGGCTGGAACCGGCGTTGGCAACGCGGCCTTGGGCTTGGCAGCGGGCTCAGCACTCGGAGCTGCTGCAATTGGCTTAGGCTCGGGTTTAGGCTGGGGCTCGGGTTCGGGCTCGGGCTCGGGCTCGGGCTCAACAGGCTCGTCCCATACGGGCGGTGGCTCCCATTGCGTGGAGGCAGTAGCGGCGTGGTAGTAGTAGTAGGTCTCGTACTCGTCGTCCCACACGCGGCTCCAACCATCGCGAATCTCGGCGGCATTGGCGTCAGTAGCATGGGGCGCTTGCGTTTCGAGCGGAGCAGCATCAGCGGTATCGGAACTGGTAGCAGTAGTAGCAGTATCAGGGGCAGTGGTGGCATCGTTGGCGAGGTCGTCCGGGATCGACCACGAGACCTCGCCCGTGATGGTGTTCCAGTAGTAGTAGGCCGAGTACTCGTCGTCCCACACCTCCTGCCACGTGGTGGGCGCGGCGCGTTGCTCCTCGATGCGCTCGGCGTCGAGTCGAAGGTCCATCCAGCCTTCGGGTGGCGTCCACGAGGTCTCGTTGGTGTCGCTGTTGTAGTAGAAGTAGGTCTGGTACTCCTGGTCCCAGATCTCTTGCCAGATCTCGTTGACGGTGCGCGGCTCGGCCTCGGCGTCGTGTTGTTGTTGTTGCTGTTGTTGCTGGTGCTCGGGCGTCACGGGCTTCTGCATCGGTACCTGTGAGAGCGCGCGCGAGGGATTAGCATTTCGATAGGTTAGAAGCTATACGCCGCCATGGGCGAGAGGGCCATACGTACGGCACGAGTGCCACGACGCACGGTCGCGATCGGTACGTCGGAGCTTGACGGCGGCGGCGCAGGCAGCGGCTTCTTGGGCGGCAGCTTGGGCAGCGACTTGCGAGGCGCCTCGAGCTTCTTCGAGTCGCGCGTGGCGGTCGACGAGGCACCGCCTCGACCACGGCCACGAGAAGCCATGTTCGACGGAGCGGTGGCGGAGGCGGAGGCGGAGGCCGACGAGGTATCGACGATGAGACGCGGCGCCTCGGACAGCAAGCGCGAGGTCGGGCGCGCAGGCTTGGGCGACGCCGTTGCCCAGCCACTGCGGTCTGCTCGTGACATGGTGGTGGCTGAGGCGCTGGCAACCGCACTCACTCACTCACGACACACTCACGGCTCACGCTGCAGCGGGGGAGGGAGCGCGGAGAGCGAGAGAGAGAGGACGACAGGAGACGTGGCCTGTGTGTGATGGCAGCGAGCGACGGCAACGAATGGAATGAACGAGAGCGCGCACCAGACCACGACGACATTCGAGATCATCAAGGCGCGATCTTAGAGATAGGGGTCACTGACCGGAAAGTGGTCGTTGTATTGATGGTGATGGTGGTGGGGATAATGGTGGGGAGAAAGAGATACTTACTTGTGTGTAGGTTGGTGGTGGTCGTACAAGGGAGGGAGAGCTGGATGGGCGAGTCGATAAGGGTGGTGGTGGTGGTGCTTGTGGTACAACTACAAGGTGTCGCTATCGATATACAACGCGGCGCGTATATGGCTCGCGTATGGTTGCGTGGAATAGGTTAGGAGGCGCAATAGAAGAGGCGAGGGTAGTGGTGGTGGATTGGTAGCAGTTTGGTGGCTTGGTCGAGGCGCTCGAGCCTACTCATCGAGGTCGGCCTCGGTCTCGGGCTCGGCCTTGGTCTCGCGCGCCAGCGACGCCTTGGTGATCTCCTCGAGGTGCCCGAGTTGCAGCTCGACGCGAGCCATGCGAGCGTTCAGCTTGGCCAACTTGTCCTTGGTCGATGTGTCTACGAGCGACGAGACCCGTGCGCATCAATACACGATCCCTGAGCCCGATGTAGATCGAGCCGGCGAGGTAGCGATCACGCACCGAAACGATTGAGGAAGTCAGCGATGCGCGACATGGAGGCCGAGACGTTCGCGATGAACTCGCGATTGGCCCAATCACGTTGTACGCCTGGGTGCTCCATGAGAGGTGGGCTGGGATGGGCGGATAGATGGGCGAGCGAGCGAGTGGCGCGCGAGCACGAGCAACGAAGCGAATGGCGCTGCTGTTCCGTCCATCGCTGCTCACGTATCTCTCTATCGGCCTATCTATCGCATTGAATTCATGAATTGCGAATGCTCAATCCGACTTGATACGATCCGATTGATACTCTATACATTCGAGAGATGATGACGATGGTGACGATGATGATGCTACGATACATTCGGAAGAGTAGTACAGTGGAGTTTGCGTGGTTCATTCGACGAGCTTGGTGGTGTCGGTGGCGATCGAGCCGTCGTTGGCGCTTTGCGGTGGTTGGTTGAGAAGGCTGTGGTGGTAGCCGTAGAAGATGTAGCACAGCGCGCCGACGAGCAGGAAGCACGAGAAGAGGATCCAGGTCTCGGCCGGGAAGACTCCGATCATGTAGACGTTGGCGATCAGCGAGCTCAGCGGAATGAGCGGCATGGCCGGCAGCTCGAAGGTGGCCGAGCGCTCGTGGCGGTGCACGAAGAGCTGGTAGAAGCCGA
>Ga0209914_1003146_pt1 | contig 12140 bp, 6 predicted proteins | sample ThiBiot_500_plan_FD_183949 | JGI IMG/M metagenome (GOLD analysis project Ga0209914, IMG submission 183949) | Wastewater bioreactor microbial communities from Cape Town, South Africa - Thiocy_cont_500_plan (SPAdes) | ecosystem: Engineered > Bioreactor > Thiocyanate-remediating > Anaerobic-Aerobic ...
CATCGTCTCTCGTCCCTTCAATCTTGGCTCTCTATCACAACTCTTCGTTCAATGGCGCTCATTTTGGCATTCAACGTACGTTTTATAAACTACGTGATCGTTATTATTGGCCAAATATGTTTCGTGACATCGAACGACATATTACGTCCTGTCTTATGTGTCGTAAAAATAAACCATCTCGTCGAAAACCAGACGGACATCTACATTCGATTGTTCCTCCCTCGGCTATTTGGACACGACTCGCTATGGATTATATTGGACCTGTTCCTGCTTCTACCGATGGCAACAAATACATCCTCGTCTTAACTGATTTATTTTCTAAATATGTCGTTAGCAAAGCTGTACCTGACAATACCGCCGCAACCGCCGCCAATTTTCTTCTTCAGGATGTTTTTCTCGTCTATGGAGTTCCGGAAGACATCATCACGGACAATGGTTCTCACTTTTGCTCCTCTCTTTATGAAACTCTATTGAAAATCACTCGCTGTTGTCATGTAAAAACAACTCCTTACAATCCACAAGCCAATGGTCAATGTGAACGTCACAATGCAACGTTAGTTCCGAATCTCATGGCACTTTCAAATAATTCTCGTTCGGATTGGGATAAAAAATTGGCAGCTACGACATTCAACTACAATGCTACTCGACATGCGTCCACTGGTTATTCACCATTTGAATTAATGTTCGCCCGCTTTCCTCGATTTCTCGCGGACATATCTTCTTCTTCTTCATCTTCAATTCACTATCCAACTGTCACTCAACATCGCCAACTTCTCTCTACTTTTATTGATCAAATCCATCGCGCTACTCGTCATCGTCTCCTCCAACAACAAAACACAACAGCAGCACGATTCAACCGACACCGTTTAAACCCTCAATATACCATTCATCAACGTGTTCTCATTCGTAATCGAAACTCTCACATGAATAAATTTTCACCGAAGTTTATCGGTCCTTTTGTCATACTGCAACGTCCACATGCAAAGACTTATATTGTTCAACATCCAATTACACATCAGCAACTTCGAGTGCCTGTTCATGATCTTCGTTCAATTGATTAACTTTTGACTATCATATTTTCTGTTTGCTTGTTTTTTTTTCCTTCTTTTTTTTCTTTTCTTTTTTTTCGTATTCGGTTTTTTTTGTTACATGCGCCACTTTCAGTTTTTTTCTCTTCTGTCTTCTTATTTAGTTGTTTCCTCTTTGATTATCGTGGGTCTTTGTGAACTGATGTTCCTGTTCACTTCTCAAAGGGGGGAGGTGTTAGATAGTGGCATCTTCATACCACTATCTCTACCTCCTCTCTCTATCCTCTATATATGATTGGATACGGGAACTCATCAGGGAAAAGGGGAGGAGCGAAGAAAAGAAGAGAGTTCACTTTTTTTCTGCTTTAGATATCTCTAACACTGATTCACCTACATGTATCCATTGTACATTCGATGTTTGTCCTTTAATATACGCAAACGAATAGTTTCCATCTGTGATAGTAATAACAGTTGAATTAAAGAAACCAATAGTAATTTGTCCAGTTGATAATAATCGACTTGCTAATGTAGTTCGTGCTGTTGTTGGCGTTCTTAATGTTAGATTCGTTGCTAATGCAATAATAGCATCATCATAGAAATGCCATGATCGTTGAGCAGTAAGATTATGTGATGCTGTATCCATCATCGCTAGACCGTATTGACCATCACTAACACCACCAACAAATGATAATAAAATCCAAGGAAATGTTGCACCATTACAATGTTCGAGAGGTATATCATGTTCAACTGTAATCCCATTGATCGATTGCCAATCCCAAAGTGGATAAATATTATCATAATCATACGTATTTCCCGTGTACAAATTGAGTACACCTTGACCAGTATGTTCTGCTTTTTGATTCTCACCATTGATACATTCAGCAGGTTGTGTTCGAATCGATTGCATATGAATAGCAGCTGTCCAATTTTGACGATGATGTACAAGATAATCTGAATTAAAAAACATTCGATTACCAATCAATGCAGAAGCATTCGATAGACCATCGAGACGATCAGCAAAGTTCAGTAATTCGATTCTTGTATCGTTGTCATGAACGAAACTTGCAACTTTTCGAATTGATGGTGAATAAAAACCAACCCGTTGTTCTCGTTCGGGTCGTGCAATAGCACGTCCGATAACTGTAAAATCCCAATTAGAACCTCGTATCATCCATGCATCACCTTTAGTAATAAAATCAACAAATAATGCTAATTGTTGATCGCCTATTTCGAATTGTGTATCTTGTGTACATACAACAAATGAAAAAATAAGCTCAGCAAAAATTTCACCATAACTACCAGATAATAATTGTCGTCCATGAAAATGATAAGACCAATCAAATTGTACTCCGACGTTATTTGCTGATTCAATAGTTATATCTTGCCACATTCGTGTAAAACCTTCCACAATACCTGTCATATTATTGGTTGCTAATGAACGATAAATCTCAATTTGAATCATCCATAGAAGATTGGCTCCGACATCTGTTCCTCTTCTTAACCACCAAGCAGCACGATATGAAATTTCTTTGATTTTTTCAATTTCAAAACTTGTAGCATTATTACCTAACATCAGTAATTGGCTAGTGACATGAAGAGGAATACGTATTTCATTAAAATACCAATTTGGATTTTGCCAATCGTTAATCAGCCAAACATTGAGAGCACAGTGAGCTTGAGCACGTACTTTCGGATCATTCTTCAATGATGAACCATTGACAGTTATGGCTTGTAACATTGTTGTTATTCTATAGACATGTTCTGCCGTAAACCATGTATCAAGACCTTTATCATAGTAATTAATATCTGGCCAATAACAAGAACTATTTATTGTTCGAGTAAAGACAGTTGCATTCTCTACGACAATAGAAATATTTTCTTTTGCTGGCCATACCATTAATTCCATGATTCGATCGTGAATTATTGAAATATCATCATTTTGTTTATAACCAGTAGCATTACTGTTACACACGATTGAAAATACAACGCATAAGATAACAATACTGTTGCATCTCATTTCAAACAAAAATAGAGAGAGAGAGGACATATACAAATATGAAAGTATACTTAAGATAACGACTTTGCTTTACTTGGTAAAAAACCATTCTTTATCTATTCACATTGATAACAATTTCACGTTAAATACGTTAGAATTTGTTGGTTTTTTTCTTCATTTTAAAATTTAAATGGCGCCTAATCTTGATACATTAGTAGAAACTGTGATTACATGTCCAGTTTGTAAGAGACATTTCGATGAACCTCGTATGCTACCATGTTCGCATACGTTTTGTTTTCAATGCATTCAACAAATGACTGTGCAAAACAATGGTCTATTGGAATGTCCAAATCACGATGGAGTAAAGGTCGAAGAAGCTGCAATCGATCGATTACCTCCGAACAAGGTCTTGTGCGATCTCGTACAACTCATTGGTATATCTCAATGATACGGAACTTGACGTGGTTTTGAGAATTGTTTTTTTTTTGTCTAGATCGTCCGGCATCAATCGTATCGAAGTGTAATCGATGTGAAAATGCCGATGCTGAATATTGGTGTAATAGTGATTGCAAACGTAGTTTTTGTGGTCGATGTTGGAATAATATTCATGAAGTCGGTCAATATCGAAATCATACTAAAATGCCGGCTGAAGACAGACCACCTGAAATGCCTACATGCAAAGATCATACTCCTGAAGAAGAAAAAGGTACTTATTGGTGTGAAGGTTGTTCAAAAGAGATTTGTGGACATTGTCAACAACTCAAACATAAGGATCATAAATTTATTATCATTACGGATTTTGTTCAAGACGTAGAGCAACAGGTAATTACACACATTAGAATTGATAATTTTAAAACTTTTAATTGTTTTTTAGCATGAAAATGGTCTACAAAGTGTTCAATTATGCTTGAATTATCGAACAACTCGAGTGGATAATATGGTAGCTGAAGTCGAAAGTGAAAGTAAAATCAATCAGGAAAAAGTGAAAACAACTATGGCAACACTTCGTCAACTTATTAATGAACAGGAACAAGTTTTATTGGAACAAATTAAGAATACGGAAAAGGATGAAAAGAAAACAATCGAGGAGTATAAACGGAATCTTCAAGGTGAACAACAAGGTTTGATAGAACAGATATTCAATGTCATAGCTATTCGAAGAGATAGACAACCGAGGAAATTATTGGAAGCCAAGCAGACGTTTCAGGAATACATAACGAATATGGATGCAAGGTTAGTTCAATTGAAACCGTGGACAAGGAAAAAACAACAGGTGCTGGGAATTGACGAAATCGATAAATTGAAAAAAGCTGTTGAAGATGTCAAAGTAGCCGAAGTACCAAAGCATGTAAATGATAAACTAACACAACTGATTAATAACAACACGGACAAATCAAAACTTAGTTTGGTTAATTTGGAATTGAAAGATATGGATATGGAAATCGTGGCAAATGAAATGGCTATTAATAAGGTTATAAGCAAAAGAAAAACAAAATTTCTTTTTATTTATTTCTACTATACGTATATAGGCACTGAAAACATTGGAACTGTATAGCAATCAAATTGGAGATCTCGGCGCGCAATATCTGGCTGATGCACTTCGAGAAAGCAATGTATTGCGTGATTTTTTAGTGTAATGTGTATCTGATTTTTTATTTATGTTTATATAGACGGTCACTAATCTACAATTACATGGAAATCAAATTGGAACTGATGGGTTGGAACATTTTGCTGATGCACTACGAACGAACAAAGTAAATTGTGGACCTATTGTGAATTATTATGTACTTTTCTTTTATAGACTTTGGATAAATTGGCTTTATATAAGAATAATATTACAGATGAAGCAGCACAAGAAATTGCCGATGGACTTAAACTTAATGAGGCAAGTTGCTTTTTTCTAAAGGGTGGTGTTAATAATGTTGTTTTGAATTATAGAAAATGGAAGAACAAATTCGAGAAATCAATGTAATACCACGGCCCGCATATACTAATCCGGCACTTGAACAACGTATCGCTAAAATGGGAAATAGTACCGGTGAAAATTGGTCTGGTTCAAATTACACTGATGACGATATGTTTATTGTAGCCGAAATGTTGAAAAATAACACGGTAAGTCAATATGAAACAATAACTCTCAGTAAGATACTTCTTCGTTTTGTGAGCATTCATTTGTGTGATAGTCAGATTTTCTCTATCAGGAAGAATTACAGTTTTAAATTCGATAATATAGTGAAATCATAGTCGATTCCTGTTTCTTATTCATTATATTGTAGATACTTACGACTCTGTACCTTCACAGTAATAAAATTGGTGATATCGGTGCACAATATTTAGCGGACGCATTGAAAGAGAATAACGTGAGTGGATAGATTTTATTTGACGAGTTCTTCCTAATTAGTAAGTTAGATAGTAGTTACATGCGTTTGGAGTTCTGAATAAACACATCTTTTTCTTCTGAACCAAATCGACGATGACGGAGTAAGATATCTATCTGAAAGTCTTAAACACAATGGTACACGGTATCTGTCAGATGTACATATTCATAAATCAGCGTTTTATTGACGATGGGCTTTTTCATTATTGTAGGAGTTAGTAGTGTTGTATTTGAATACGAACCACTCAAAGTGAATTTTTACATCCAATAGTATAGCAAAATCTACTATTCATTACCTTATAGACACTTACGTATAGTTCTCCCGTTAGAATAAGTCTATGAAAATCGCAATACATCTTTGAAATTAATTCAAACATTTCATTTAGATGTTACAAGAGTTGTATCTTCACGTTAACAAAATCGGAGATGAAGGAGCGAAGTATCTAGCTGAAAGCCTTAAAGTCAATAAAGTAAGAGGCATATATTTACAACATAGATAGAACTGATAGTGTAGTACAGTTAGCTGCAGTAATCAGTAGGAATGAAGATAGTTTATTATCTGATTAAATAGATAGATTGGAAGTTAATGTAAACGCCTAAATCAGCTTTTTTCTTAATTATTGTAGACGCTGACAGTGTTGTATTTGAATAATAATCAAATCGGAGATCAAGGAGCACAGTACTTAGGTGATGCTTTAAAAACAAATCAAGTGAGTAGACAAAGAAAAGGCACAGTAGCTTTTATTTTGAGATTAAGATTTTCTTGAGTAAGCATCATAGAATAGTTAGACATTCAACTTTTTTTCGATAATTCACTTTTGAAGAGAGAGAACGTCAAATTTATCAAATATAATTATTTATTTTTTACTTTTTTTATGTAGAAATTACAACAGTTGTACTTATATCAGAATCAGATTGGAGATCAAGGAGCACAGTATTTAGGTGATGCACTAAAAGTGAATCAAGTAAGTTGACTTTTGAAAATTCTGACTATAGTAATTGAGTGATTTAAAGTAATTAATAATTCCTAATAGTGATAGGTAGTCTTCAACATAGTATGACATAATAAGTTGTTTAGTATTAATCAAATTTTTGTTTTTTTTCAACATAGTCACTTACACGTTTGGATATCTATACTAATAAAATTGGAGATCAAGGAGCACAATATTTGGCAGAAGGACTAAAACTAAATAAAGTAAGTAATATACATGTTTCGAAATCTGTAGAAGAAATAGTTGAGCATATAGTAATTAACTCTATTGAGCTAAAATCGATTTATTCGCATGTGTATAGATGCTATAAACTAATAATAATCGTCTTCGTTTTTTTACAATAGTCGCTGACTGTATTGCATTTGTATAACAATCAAATTGGTGATCAAGGAGCACAGAGATTAGCCGATGCATTGAAAGTTAATCAAGTAAGCTTCGTTTTTAGTAAACCTTCTCTCTTTCAATTACCAGATTGCTTGATATCTTCGATTAAGATAATATCTGTAGAACATGAGACTTTAAATGAATATAAACATAGTGGCTCGTATCAACTCTTTTTTTACTACAAATGAGTTTGAACTTTGAGTATGTGCTCTATAGAGAATAAATTAGATAAATCTTATATAATAAAGACTGCGTGTGTGTAGTATATTTTGTTAAGATTCATAAGTTACGTCAATTCATTCTCTATGAACGATGACCTATGATTTTTTCACCTTTCTATGTAGAAATTACAGCAGCTGTATTTGGGACAGAATCAAATTGGAGATCAAGGAGCGCAATATTTAGCTGACGCATTAAAAGTTAATCAAGTAAAAATCTATTATCTGTTATCATTCTTTTTTCTCAATTGTCAATAGACAGTTTTAGCTTAGCATAAATTTTGAGATAGGACTATTATTGAATAAGAAAACTATCTATCGTTTAATTTGAGCGAATGATTATATTGACATAATATAATTAATCCTAATTAGCACTAAGAGTTGTCTTTACTTTTCTTTTAATGATAGTCATTAACCATACTAAATTTATATAACAATCAAATTGGCGATCAAGGAGCACATAAACTAGCCGATGCATTGAAAGTTAATCAAGTAAGTTGACTATTTTTAAAACTGAGATCTATTTATTAGTATACGCTTTTCGCTCATTGTAAATGAAGTTTAGTTTGAGTACACATGTGCAATATTAAGATCATATATAACCACTTTCCTTTGCGTCTTCTCGTTCGATAGGAACACTAGTCTACGGTTGATTATAATTTATTTTCTTTTTTTTAATATAGAAACTACAACAGTTGTACTTACATCAGAATCAGATTGGAGATCAAGGAGCGCAATATTTAGCTGACGCATTAAAAGTTAATCAAGTAAGCTCTCGTATTGATCATACGATTGCGTCAGAATTCTATCTAAATGCACACTGAGTATTCGAGTAGATTAGATTAGAATATTCCTTGTGAAAAGTCCTCAAAACACATTACTGACTGTTTCGTTTAGACACTTACAAACCTAGCTGTTGGCAGTCAAATCACGGATAATGGAGCACGAATTTTTGCAGATGTACTCAAAGTGAACAGAGTAAGACGACACTACCGAAGGACTTAAGTTTAGATATAGGAAAATTGTAGAGTTATTCAGTGATAAAGAATAACAGAGAAATGATGTAATTTCTACTACCACAAATGAAAAATTAGAATAGCACAGTTATATAGTTCTTAATGTAGGTGATATTCCAAGTTTTTCTATCTAGATATTGACCACTTTGAGTTTGTATCAAAATCAAGTTGGAGATCAAGGAGCACAGAAATTAGCCAATTCATTGAAAGTTAATCAAGTGAGTTATTTCCCCAAATAATCTTTTGAGAATTCTAAAGTAAAGTTTTGAGTTAAAAAGAATAATAACTAGAATCATGAGACGTAGATAGGAATTGTATTTTTTATTTAAAAAAATTAAGTAAAGATCTGTCTAAAACTTGACGTATAGAATATCTCACAGAAGTAAAAATATTCTATGATCTTACTTGCATAAGATCAGTGAGTGACCATATACATGAATTCTTTTTTTGTGCAATAAATATTCGGGTTTTTCCCTGAATAGTGGACGAAACAATTACTATCTCGACATGCATAGTTTTAATTTTAATTGACATTGAAAGTCAGTCAAGTAAGCTGACATATTCATTTGATATATTCAGTATTGTTGCGCTTTCTTTCATTACAAATGTTGTTTATTTCGAGCATAAATTTTAAGAAAGAAAGAAAGATCGAAAACTAAACCGCTAAGATAATTTATTCTATTAAGATATTTGTAGTTTGAGTCATTTCAGTCGGTATAAACGATAGTTCATCTTTTATTATGGTTTTTTTCACTTTTTAATAGAAACTGCAGCAGTTGTACTTATCTCAGAATCAAATTGGAGATCAAGGAGCACAATATTTAGCTGATGGACTGAAAACTAATCAAGTAAGCCCTCGCATTGATCACATGGTTATATTTCACTTCTATTCGAGTCTCCATTAGGAAATGATTTCGTTTTATGAAAGTTTCCGTTCATACGATACTGACCTTTTTCATTTAGATGCTATCGAATGGATTAGGTCTAGAGAAATAAAAATTGTATGCAGTTATTGAATGAATAATAGATCATTTATGAGAATAAACATTTTCAATAAGAATTTACAATATTTTAGTTTTTTATTAGCATTTATGAACGATGTATAAAATCCTCTAACTTTTTTATCTAGGTATTGACCCATTTATATTTAAATTATAATCAAATCGGAGATAGTGGAGCTCAACATTTAGCGGAAGCACTAAAAGTTAATAAAGTAAGATACATTTTGCGAGAGTAACTCTTTAAAATTAAACTAGAAATGAGAATAAGTATACAATTGAGTAAATCAAAACGAGAAATTCTTCAAAATTCAGTCTCAGTTTTGACATTTCTTCAATAGGCACTCAAAAATTTACAACTTCATAATAATAAAATCGGTGATAACGGCGCACAATACTTAGCTGAAGGACTGAAAACAAATAATGTAAGTTTCGTTTTGAGTTCATCATCGAAAGCGTTTCTTACAAAGGTATCTGAATAGTGACGAATAAGTTCTTTCGTGCGATTATAAGAAAGTTAATGTTAGTTTCCGTCTGATATTATGATTACAGTAAAACCTCCTATAATGAACAGCAATCAATTAACAAAATGTTTTATGATTAATACGATCAAAGATGCGATATGTGATTGATAATCTTCAGTCATATACAAAAAGAGAGAAAAAGAACAGTTCGTTTTGTTGAATTGACAAAAAGTAAAGGCAACGATCGTGACTTGACCTTGGGACTTATTCGATTATCAACTGTAAAGCTCTTGATCACCAAGAATATCTTCTTTAAGGCGATATTTTGTAAAATAGTGCAACCTCTCTAAAATGAACAGTTTTGGCTAGTTCAAAAGGTGCCCACTATAGAGAGGTTTTACTGTAGTATAGAAAAATCTAGATTGAGAGTATTTTCATTCATATTTCTGCTAAGTTATTGCTTAGAAATTGTACGTTCTTATGCATTGTTTGACATCAAATACTATTTTGTTAGGCGCTCAAGGAACTGTACCTTTACTATAATCAAATCGGAGATAATGGAGCACAATACCTTGCGAATGGTCTCAAAGAGAATAAGGTAGGAAATATTCTTGCTGTATCTCTGTATAGCGTAAAGAAGGAAGGGCTCGAGATTGTAGTTTGAGGCCAAATTGTGATATAAGCATCTTATTCTTCGACTTTTTTCGTAGACTGTGCAGGTTGTATGGCTTCCAGCATCAGTCTCTGCTAACGTTCGAACTAATCTGAAGCAGCAGGATAAACGAATTCGTTTTCTAAATAATAACGGTGTTGAGGTTCAATAGATGCAATGAAAGCAATTTTAATGAGTCGAAAATAGTCTATATTTCATATTATTTCGCTTTTTGTTCTATATTTTTTGTTGCTAATGCACTTTTTTGACTACGTATTCAATTTGCATTTTGTATATATAATAAATCTTTCGCTTAGACGATTACTCATCTGTCTCTTCAAAATAATCAGATCAGAGATGCAGGAGCACAGCAATTAGCAGAAGCATTAAGGACGAACAGAGTGAGATTTGTTCAATTGATTCTATATCGTTGATTCATATTGACTGTTTTTCCTCTTATAGACGATTCAGTATCTATATCTTAACAATAACAACATTTCTGCGAATGTTAAAACCAGTTTGAAACAACAAGACAATCGTTTGCAGTTTTAATTAGTTTTTTTTCAACGCAATAAATATATTTGATATGAACAAAGAGCTTAAACTCGCTAACTATTTATTTGTATGTTTTTTAGATAATGACATACTTAGATCTGCGATCTAACAAGATATCTGCTGCTGTACAGACAAACTTAAAACAACAAGACAACAGAATTCGTTTCAGTTAATCATCTAATTATGATTTCATGAGCTCCTAGCATTTTTGTTCAAAAATTCAAACTGAATTCATGAATGAAGACATTTTTTGTCGTGTTAGAAAAAAAACTCATGCCATAACTTTGTACGTGTTCATTTCTCTTTTATTTATGTACAATTAAAACACGTTCTCATAATATCATGAATTGAAATAAATATCATCAGTATCATTCGTATTTATGCATGAAAATGATGACTTGATTTATGATAAGTTTCATATTGATAAATAAAATCATTGATACGTATGCACTAAGAGAATTAAATCGACCACGATTTTGTCGAAATTCAATTACTTTTGCCAATCAAAGCATAATTGGTACATATCCTTATGGCATTTTTATGAATTCAAAGAATTCAAATGATGTATCAGATAGACAACATGATCAAATTTTAATCTGAGAAAAAAACATCAATCCATCACGAGTAATGTATGGTTCTTTATCAACTCCATCGTGTCTGTTTGTAATGTCTCTTAATGCATCATGTTGCGGAATTTTTATTGTTCAATAATTGATAATAATCTAGTTGTGAAAAAGTCGTTGTATGACATAAATTGTCATTTTTCTAAATATATATCCTCAAATAATATACGCGTAATGATCTTTAAATCATTGTGACATTTTTGAAAACGTCATCTGCATGATAACACAATTCTTTTTCCTCGATGTGCAGATGCAAATTCTTTCATTCGATTCAAAATGTCTCAAAATAACAGCAGCTCTGTTGATGTTGAGAACTTATATGTTCCGTTTATATCCTACAAGATTCAATTTTGGACTTATCTCATTATGCTTATTCCATCAATGGTCTGTTTAATGTTTACTCTCTATCATCTTCTTTTCGATCGTACTCTTCGAAATAGTCTCAACAATCATATTATCATCATTTTTCTTATCTTGGACTTCCTATGTGAACTAACTGTATTTCCTTGGGCATTGCATTATTTTCATGTTGAGGGTGTATGGGAACGATCATTTGTATTTTGTTCGATTTGGGCATTTTTGGATTGGACATTTTATATGCTACAAACATTTATGCTTGCTTGGGGAGCGATTGAAAGACATATTCTTATTTTTCATCATGGTTATGTAGCAACAAGAAAGAAACGATTCTTTTTTCATTATTTACCACCTTTTATTCTAATCAGCTATTGTATTATTTTTTATATCAGTATAAATTTTCTTTCGCCATGTGAGAATTACTACAGCAATGATTATATGTTATGTGTTGCTTTTTGTATCTACGATAATGTCGAATAT
>Ga0209914_1003157_pt1 | contig 12076 bp, 12 predicted proteins | sample ThiBiot_500_plan_FD_183949 | JGI IMG/M metagenome (GOLD analysis project Ga0209914, IMG submission 183949) | Wastewater bioreactor microbial communities from Cape Town, South Africa - Thiocy_cont_500_plan (SPAdes) | ecosystem: Engineered > Bioreactor > Thiocyanate-remediating > Anaerobic-Aerobic...
TCATGGATGAAGCAAGCCATCTCGACGATGACGATGATTCGATCGCTGGTCGATGAGTGCTCGGCGATGTCGATGATTCCGAACGAGCTGCTGTTCGAGATCTTCTCGTATCTCGAGGCCCCAGAGCGCATCACAAGCAATCGATCTCGAAATGGCACCAGTACCAACAAGAACAAGAAGAGCACGATGATGTGAGGATACTATCCTGCACCTCCTCTTCATCGTCGTCATCATTCTCATCGTGCAGTAAACTCACTTCTAATCCAGCAATCAAGCACTAATGGTCTTGATGAACGGATGATGTCGTGCAATCTTGAACGAGATATCAATCAAGGCCTCTCTCTCTCCCTCACAAATGCGTTGCTCAATATGAGTCTTGTTCTCTCATCAATCAATACATCAATCTCAATCAACTTCTCTTTCCAATACAAATACAAATACCAAGACCAAGACCAAGAGAAGAAGCCCATATGACAAGAGATATTGACTCAAGCTCGTGCTTGCGTCAGTGTTTGTAGAAATGAAAGCTTGTATTCGCATCGTTACGGCGGCTGCCGCGAGCTATCAACGATGCCAAGGCATGCGTGCTATCTATCTACTCGAGTGCCATGGTGTTGTACGCAAGTGTGTGAATGCTGCGGAGCTCAGCTTTGGTAGTGGCGAGCGGCTCCCTTCGGGTATGCAGTTAGTACTCGACGGCGCTCTTGATGGCCTCAAAGTTCTTGAGCGCGTCGGGCACATAGAGCTTCTCGAATGCCAGCGGGAACGGCGTATCGTAGCCGCACACGCGATGCACCGGTGCCTCGAGATGCAGGAAGCATCGTTCTTGTACCGTGGCAGCGATCTCGGCGCCGAGGCCACTCGAGATTGGCGCCTCGTGGCTCACCAGCAGCCGGCCGGTCTTCCTGACCGACTCGAGCACCGTGTCGGTGTCCCACGGATACAACGTGCGCAGATCGATCAACTCGCACGAGATGCCAAGGTCGTTCTTGGCCTTGTTGCACGCCTCGGCCAGAACGTGAAGCTGCGCTCCCCAGCCGACGACCGTGATGTCGGTGCCCTGCTGCACGACTCGAGCCTGGCCCAGCGGCACCGTAAAGTCTCCAATCGGAACCTACGATAGCACACGCACACGCACACACACACGAGACCGATTTGGTCAATGCACCAACCGCAAGTGCGACATGGGTTCGGGCGTCGTTACCTGCTCGACGGCCGAGCGATACAACCACTTGGGCTCGAGGAAGATCACCGGGTTCGGATCGCGAATCGACGCAATCAACAGGCCCTTGGCCTCGACCGGCGTCGATGGCACGACGACCTTGAGTCCGGGCGTATGTGCAAAGTACGCCTCGGGCGACTGTGAGTGGTAGAGGCCTCCGTGGCCCACGGCACCGTACGGCGTCCTGATGGTCAGCTTGCCGACGTCGAACTGGTTGCCCGAGCGGAAGCGGTACTTGGCGGCCTCGTTCACAATCTGCGCGCGGTCGATAGTGTGTGTCATCGATCGATCGAAGGTTATCATCATGCGAGCCACACAGCGAGCGAGCGAGAGAGCGAGAGCTAGTGCGCGCGCGCCGAACCTGATCGAAGGCCGGGAAGATGTAGTCAGCGAACTGTATCTCGGCGATGGCCGTAGCGCCACCAGCAGCGACACCGATCGCGAAGCCAGCGATGCCTTGCTCACACAAGGGCGTATTGAACACCTGAACCATGTCCAGACGAGTCAGTGATCTCGATAGGTAGAGCCTTCGCGCTCGCCAGCTGGCTCGAACTCTGCTGCCATATCGATATCGAGCCAATCTACGTACACGATGGGCGCCATACTTGGTTCGCAAGTCGGCCGTGCATCGAAACACACCGCCAAAGGCGACATCCTCACCAAACACACACGCCGTCGAGTCGGAAGCCAACACCACGTCCATGGCCGACGTGATGGCCGTGCACATGTTCATCTTGGCGAGCTCCTCGGAGCTCAAGCCAGCGACGGTCGCCGCGTCCGAGAAGACCGACATGCCACCGACGGCGTACGCTCGCACTTGTTGCTGTTGTTGTTGAACCTACGATGACAGTCACGGATGCGTCAGTCACACGAATGCGTTCGTTCGATCGATCGATCGATGCGTCGAGGTCGACGTACGCGAGCAGCGTTCGATAGCGTGAGCGTCATCCTCGAGCCATGGCTAACGCGACGTAGCAGTTGCCGCAGCATCCTCACTCACAATCAACGATTCAATGACTCCTCGACCGATGATCGGAGGCTAGGAGTCGAGCGCGATGAGCTACGAGCGACTCGGGCTGGCTGGGTGGGTCGCGGGCAGATCTCGATGTGAGCGACAGCGAGCGAGCAACCGAATGAAGTCGATCGCGATCTCGAGCATCGAGCATCATTCCATCGCTGCCGCCCTCGATCCCGCACACTCGACACGATCATCGATTGCAAACCATCATCAATATCATCATCATCATAAGCCTCACCGCCATCTGTTCTATATGTTGATTGGATAGCTCGACGACTTACGATGTTGCGATCAGCTCGTCGTTCGACATCAGGTGAACTCGTACGCCATCGATCTCGCCCGTCGATGTTGATGTTCGCTGCAATCGATTGATTCGAATGGTTGGCATCATCATAGAGACCATGTAGTTGGTGTGGGTTATTGTTCTCGATATCTGATGATCGAACATCGAGTGCCGATGACGTCGTTGATGCCGTCGCTGTGGTCGGTTCGCCACGATCTCTACCGGCCTCGCTCGAGAGCCCGACATCATCATCATCATCATCGTTGGATATCGAACTCGTGTGTCGATCATGTCGTACGTACTTCCTATCCAACAACGGTAGTAGCGTACGTGATCCTCTATCTATCTATCTCTTTGTTCTGTTCTGTTCTATTCCATACAACGAGCTGAGCGAAGATCGATCGATCGATAGAGCGAGACCTGTCGAGTATTTCGATATCCGGACTCGATCGCAGCGGCATCTCGACTATCGCTGCCTCAAGGCGTACGAACCGAATGCAATGCATATGCTCGCATTTGAGGCTTCGAGTCATGTACTCGTATGCGAGCTGATGTAACGATCGATCTTGATAGAACGAACTGGCGTTCTTGGATCTCAATGCGAGCCTCGATGATTGGACCTTGCGCATCAACTGGAACAACGATGAGCTGCGAGCGGCGATCGCTCAGCGACAGCAGCAACAACGCCACGTTCAACAGCAGCAACAGCACCAGGCCATCTCGAGCGAATCACTGGAATCGACCGTGCTCGATGATACCTACACTCCAGCCGTCTCGATCATGGGGCAGCGAGGCTCCGGTAAGAGTTCGCTCATCGCAGCAGTCGCGAGATTCGCTGACTCCATGATCGAGCAGCAGCTCTCGCGAGCGACCGAGTCATCGCTATCAGCATCAGCATCAGCATCAGCCTCGCCATCCTCACCGACACCAACAACATCAACTCAACGTACATCAAGTGAATTCGTATCGAGCTCACGATCGAGTAGTCCATTGAGCTTGTCGCCACGAACGCTCGCACGATCGATCGGACCAACGACAGCCGACATCATGCTGTACACGGGCGCATTGGTGCGCGATCAAACTCGCGTCCGGTTCTTGGATTATGAGAGCCTCGACTCGGAGGACCTACTACCGCGAGTATGTGGTGTCTCGTTGCTTGCTTGCTTGCTTCTCAGTTGCTCAAACACTCACGAATCGGCCGTAGAGTGCTCGAGATCGCATGGCTGGATTGACGGCACGACAGTATGCACAACTCGCTCGAGCTCGCAAGTACTGCATCACACGCTTCGTTCCGAAGCTGGCGTACGTCGTGTCGGACATTCTGGTGTACGTGTCGACCGAGCCATGGAGCAGCCAGGTCTACTATGCTCAGGTGCAGAATCTGTTCGAGATTGCGAGCAGCTCGGTGCGCAGTGCCGGCAAGCCGTTCTTGCTGCTGGTGCGCAACTGTGCCACATTAGACGACGCTGCCGCCGACATGAGCGTTACGACGATCGAGTTCATGAGCGAGCATGGCCTCGATTGCACCAATCCCGACGAGCCGATGCTGTCGTTGTTCTCGGGCATCCTGTGCGTGACGCTGCCGCACAAGCACCATCCACTGCACGAGCGCAAGATGCTCGAGTTCCAAGCGCTGCTCGAGGACCTGATTCGAGCACGCCTCGAGCGACGTGCGTATGCCGGTTCGATCTTCAACGATAATGCGTGGTTCTACGCCTTCTGCCGCGTGACGGAGCAGCTGGCATCGAACGTCATGATCGACATGGGCCAGCTGCTCAGCGAGTTCTTGATGCCGACCAACATTGTCCAACGCAACGCGTACGAGCCAGCTCACTCATTCGTGTTGCTCCTCCTCCTAATGGTGTGCCACGTGATCGACAGATGCAAGTTCTTCACTCGCTTGTACCACGATGCGTTGCTCGGATGCAGCGATACGACAGCTGCTGCCGGCGCCGACGGGCAGCTATTCCTCCATTGTCGCGAGGCTGTGATCCATTACGCCGCCGTACTGTTCGCCGAGGAGGTGATCGGACGGCTGATCCAAGAGTACCCGGGCCAGTCGGACGACAGCCTCCTGCGTGTGATCGACAAGATCGAGCCGACAGCCGAGTGGCGCGGCTTCATTCGTGCCGTGATGCAGGTGGTCGATAAGCGCACGCCGTGCGCTGCGTGCCATCCACAACAACGCGACATTCGATGCTCGCAATCGAGACTCGGACACGAGTGCCACCGCTCGCCCAAGAAGGTGTCGGCCGTGCTGCACGATGACACGCTCGTCGTGCGCGTTCTCAAGGGCGTCGGGTTCGGCTTCCGGCCGGCGTGGGCAGGTGAGTTCGAGCCGCCGTTCCAGGTCGACGAGCACTTTGACGAGCACACGTTCCTGCGCTGCATGACGCAGTATCTGCGGCAGGTGGTGCTCGAGGGCTCGCTCGCCGCTCGGACCAACGTGCTCGAGACGCTCGTGTTCCCGATCGTGCGTCTGCCACGCCAGGCGATGCTCGACCTGCCGTTCGAGCCCTTCTGTCTGCTGTGCTTCCAGCCGACCGACAGCGCCGAAGCCGAGCTCGATCGCGGCAGCGGCCACCACGATGGCGACCGCTGTTGCGAGCAGCTGTGCGACTCGTGTGCCGCGACCTTTGCCACGTGTCCGCTGATGCACGTCGAAACGAGCGCCGTCACACCTCGTGGCGTACCGCGAGCATCAGCGAGCCGCACGCGGAAGCAACAGCGACTCTCGACGTCAGAGATCGTGCAAGCGACCTCCTACACCTTTTCGTCGGAATAGCGATGAATGCTGGTGTAGATATTAATGTGCCATTGATGGATTGTGTTTGATTGATTGACAACTAGCTTGCTAGATGATAGATAGATCGATAGCCGACGCGGAGCTGTACATATGGCGTGACGAGCAAGCACACTTGACGTAACAATGTCGCTGTCACTCACGAATGGCAGGCACTTGTAGTACTGCGAAGCGACTTGCTCGCTCTCACTTGCCGCGGAACTGGCGTAGTGCAGTAGGATTGCCACATGTCGACCACGACCACTGTGGTCGACGCACGGCCACGAACGACGAGGTGGTCGACATTGCGTACGAGCCAGCGGATGGTGCAGGCGTCGTGGCGGCCGCAGTGGCGGAGGCTGGCGCGTTTGCGGCGCTGCCTTGGGCTGTAGAGCAACAAGAAGTTGTATCATCATGGTGCGGCTGTTGGCGCTGGTGATGTTCGAGCGCTGGCGTCGATGGCGCCTGCTGCCAGTGCATGGTGGCCGAGAGATTCAGCTGTCGCCATCGCGCGTACGGCACCTCGAAACCGAGGCCCGACGAGCGCCATTGATCGTAGTCGCGTCGTTGCGCTGGGTCGCTGAGGATCGCATACGCGGCCTGAACCTTCTGGAAGCGCTGCGCTGCGTCAGGGCTCGAGTTCTTGTCAGGGTGAAGCTGCAGAGCCAGCGCCTTGTACTCGGCCGTGATCTGCGCGTCGGTCGAGCTCTCGACGCAGCCGAGCACCGAGTAGAGGTTCACAAACTCGGGGTCGATTTCTAAGCTCATATCGATCTGGCGGTACTTCAAGCTCTCGCTCGTGGTAATGAACAACGACAACGACAACACTACGGATAGATAGGCAGACAGACAGACGAGATTGATTGATTGATGAAGCGCTGGGATGGCAGAGCGAGAGAGAGAGATGCGAGCAGCAGCGAGCGAATAAGGGACTGATGAACTCCACCGGCAAGCAAGCAAGCCAACGCGAGATCGTGGTATCTTGCTAACTAATCAACTCCCTACGAGAACTGTGGAAGTCAGAGTCTCTCGTGAGCCTCTGCCATGTGTGTGGCAGTGCCTCACGAGACCGAGCCTCCGTCTCGCAGGTTCTTTATCAAACGCAATCGTTCGCCGTCCAAGATGATGGCATCTCGCGTGGTGACCGAGAGCGACTTGCGGAGGGCGTTGACTGACAACAGCGCCAGCGCTCGGCCGTCAATCTCGAGCTTGACGAACTCGGTGATCAGCGCCTCGAGGCCGATACGCTTCAGCCAATCGGCCACGCTCAAGACGTCAAGTTGCGAGAGTAGGTCAATGTCTGATGTTCCCGGCACCTTGAACGAGGCGGGCATTGGCACTGGGAGCTTCGGGGTCGGAGTCGGGGTGATGGTGGTTGCAGCAGCGTGCGTCTCTGGTGCGGCAAGCTCCAGGCTCGGTTCAGCGGCAACATCGAGGGCATCCGAGGTCGGGATGGGAGCGGGAGCACTTGGTGCTGGCGCGCTCGAGGTGCTGCTGGCAGGTTGCGGCTCGGCCTCGGAGACGGGTGGCACGGCCAGAGCGAGTGCGCCTATTCGCTCTTGCTCGACTGACAGCGGCGTGGTGAGGAACAGCGGTGGCGGTGGTGGCGAGACGGTGGCAGCGGGAGCCGACACGGTCTGGATCGGCGACGAGAGTAGTATCGAGGTGGCGCCGGCGGCGATCGCCGAAAAGTCGTCGGCTGCGTGGTGCACTTGGCGGAAGGGCCACTCGAGATGCTTGGTGGCAATCTTGTGCACGAGCCCCGAGGCGGAGTCGACGAGACACAGGGCCTGCTCGGGCGAGAGGCGCTCGCGTACGACCTCAAAGTTCGTGGTGGCGGCCGTGGGATCGAGTTCGGCGGCGGCCATTCCCGAGATCAAGACGCGATTGGTGTGCGAGTCGAAGAGAACGAACGAGTTCCACGCTTGTGGCAGCAGGTGTGGATTGGTGACCTCGATGTGCGAGGACACAGGATCGAACACGACATCGAGGACGCCGAGTGGGCACATGAAATGACTCGAGCCGAATTCGGTCTTGCTAACGCAGACACAGCAAAATCTGCACACGAATCATGTCAATTCGAGCAGGACTTGTCAGAGATCGACATAGAGAGAGAGAGAGAGAGAGAGAGAGAGAGGCACAGAGAGCGATTGTAGGAATGTCGACGTACTCGGTATTGCATTTTGAGCACTGATGAAAGTTGTTGAGTGCCTGAATGGGATCGTAGTGCGTCTCGTGGCGGCACTTGGGGCACGTGATCCACTTGCTTTTGCTCGAGCTAAGCGACACGAGCGATGCGGATGGAACGAATTCGTTGATCAAGGCAGAAGTGCTCGACGGCTCGCTCAAGCTGTTGGGTGTCGATGAAGAGAATGGCGTCGCAACTGACGTGACGTAGGGAGTGCTTGCGCCAATGGGTACGGGCTGCGCTGTGACCGAAAGCTGAGGAGGCTGCAACATGGCTGAAGGCGCGCTCACCATTCGTTGCTGGTACGAGTACGCGTTCACAAGTGTGAGTGAGTAGGTGTGAGAGAGCAAGAGAGAGCTGCAACCCTGCGGCGGTACCTGAACGCAACAACACACTGAGCAATTGAACACAGTGCCCTGTTGCCAAGTGGTGCCTGCCTCCCAGACTCCGCATCGGCGGCACTGGAAGAATGGCTCTTCGTGGTAGCGTGACACACCCCTGGTGAAGCACGGCTCGTTCGGCCTCCATTGAGCGAGCGTGATCACATCCTGTATGGTTGTGAGAAGGAGCGCGCTTGCACAATCACTGGCTGGGCTCTGGTGGCTGGAGTCACCGCGTACCATATCGGCCGCCAACGTGGGTACGCCCTCAGGGCAGTAGATCTCGACCGGATAGAGGTACGACAGGTAGACTTGGTGGGCGGCAGTGAGAATCGAAGGAGATGACCGGCAGCCAAGGTGCTGCAAGATCGATGCCCAACGCCCTCTCAAGCACGCCTGCGTGTGTGTGTGTGTGTGGCATTATTGGCCAATTGCATCACATTCCACCATCGATCAATCAAACCAGTCGATCTAGTTCTCACGAAGCTCAGCGCGGCGCGTCATACTTGCAAGTAACCGCCATGCTGCTTGACGAGCGAGTACAACGATGCTAGATCGACGGTGACCGATGGCTCGAGATTCATCCTTGTCGATGGCGGTGGCGAACCGAGCACCTGCGTGTAAAAGATCTCGATCGAGCGCTGAGCCTCTGGATCGACCTTGACCATCGAGCGGTGTTGGTCGGGAATCGAATCATCGATCGACGATGCGATCGAGAGCAGAAGCGAGATATCGTCGTCATTCTCGTCCTCCTCTGAGACTGTCGAAGATGCTCGCGGTGGAGTAGCGACGTCGAATCGAGCGCGCTTGTTTGGTGGCGTGTGTGTCGCCGCCGCCGATGAGTGCCTCTTTGCGCCGACCTTGTCACCATCGAACGGGTCGTCATTACGATAGCGATGGCGACGCGATCCTCGATCGTCATCCTCGTCCTCATCGTCCTCATCGTCTTTCTGATACTCATGTGAGGGGCGATGTTGATGATGGCGATGTTGAGGAGTAGAGTGTCGAGAATGGTTGTGGTGGTTGTGATGATGATGAGAAGATCCGTTGCCAGATTCGAGCTTGATCTGAGTAGGAACCAAAGTCGTTGTAGTCGTAGTGGAGGAGCTTGAGCGAGGTATCGTGCCAACGGGTGCGATCGAACTCGGTGTCAACGTGATGACCTTGGTTGCATGCTGCTTGGAGGTTGCGGTACTCGAGGCCGAGACCACCTGTCGGGGCTTGGAGACAGGTGTCGAGGGGGCTGGTTTGTGGCGAAGTCGATAGGCTCGAGGAACGGTCGGCGATGATGTCGCGACGATATGGTTAGTTGGCTTGTTGCCCCTGGACCTGATCTTGGGTTTGGCTGGAACGCTCGACACAGCCGATACGCCAGTGCGAGCCGAGTATTGCTTCAACCACTTGTCGTTCGCAAAGAGAATCTCGGCCCGCAGGTCCTCGAGAGACTTTTCGGAATCAGCCTCGAAGATGACACGCCAAGGCGTAGCTTTCGACTTTCCTGCTCCATTTCAATCAAGTCGATCAGCCCAATCAAACAATCAAGCAAAACAAAGCAAAGCAAAGCAAAGCAATCCTATCGAACCAATCGATCTACACTTTCGATGATCGACCGATATCGATAGTGCTGATTGGTTGGTTGATTGGTTGGTTGGTTGGTTGGTTGGTTGGCATACCAAGATGCACAGTAAAGTCGGTGGGCGAGTAGGTGGTACTGCAGCAAGCGCATCGAATGCCGTCGTCTATGATGACGCCATTGCTTTTCTTCTTGCCTGAGAGGCAATAGACTTGCTTCTGCTGCAGCGACGGAAAGTCTGAGAGTCGTACGCTGCGCGACAGGAGACTTGGTGTCCAATCCTGGAGTCGACGATCGACGACGCAGAGAGCAAGCAACCAGCCAAGCAACCGAGTTCAATCGATACACCAAACAGGCCAAATACAAGTCGTTCGTGAGCAACTCGGCCTCAAAACGATCGCACCAATGCCCAGCAGCGAGAGATCGAGGAGGAGATGAGATGAGATGAGATGAGATGAGAGTCGAATCGAGTCGAGCAAGCATTGCGATCAAGTAATCGAGGTGAGATCAAGTTCGATTTCGATCGAGTGTTGGATGAATGCGCTCAGGTTCGTTCTCTCGACCAAGAGATCACGTAGATCAAGTGGATTACGATGTTCGAGTAGATTGGGCGTATTCGATACGTTGATTGGTGTTCGATTGAGGGCCAGTGACCAAAGCCGCTCCAATGCACATCAATGCATTGGAAATCGAGGAGAAGATCTCCAACAAACACTGCGACGCGCGTCTGATTGCGAGGAAGACCGCGAGGCTCGGGAACATGGTGTGCAGATTGAACCTTGATCGATGATGATTGAATGAACTCGTAAGAGAGACCCAACACCAATGAAGCACGTGATGGTCGTGATGGTCGTGATGGCCGCATTCCCGTTTATCGATTGATCGAGGTCTATCAAGACCGCCGCACTCGAGTGTTCGTCACGCAGATGCTTGCTCGATCTCAGGAGATAGAGAGTAGAGAAGAAGTTGCGAGAACACGCGCGCACACGCAGCCAGTTCGAGGGGTTGCTCGTCGTGGTGTGGTGATTGCGTGCGAGTACAAGTGGAGACAAGGCGTGGTGTAGGCTGCGCAACGCACCTCAAGCGTAGCAATACGGGTCAAGAGCTCGTCCGAGAGGCTCGGGAGGTCTTTGGGCTTCGAACGGAGGAAGTCGGGCGTCAGCTGCGGGACGGTGGGCACGGTACCAGCGGCCTTACCAAAGCCTTTCTTGCCCAACGCTCGTTTCATCGCCTTGAAAGCCGCACGATCGATCGATCGAACAACCAGCAACGAGAAGCAAACAAACGATGGCGAGACGAGCAAGCGAGAGAACGGGATCACACGACAAACAAACACAGCCACGAGTATTCCAATCGAACAACTGGTAGGGTAATAACGTCGAGCGCGATGGAGAGAGAGGCGAGCGAGCAGCGGCGCAGCCGAGACAACGAGCAAACAACAACGCAACAACGCCACAACGCCGACAAAGACAAAGAGTAAAGCACCAGAGGGCTCAATTAAAGCCCCCATTGCTTTCTCTCCGCCTTCGCGCCGAGAATGCCCGAGACAAATTGATTGGATTGGATTGGATTCGATTGGATTCGATTGGATTGGATTGGATTGGATTGGTGATTGAATTGGATTGGATTGGATTGATTGGTGATTGAATTGGATTGGTGGATAGACAAGGGACATGCGGGGCGGCTTTATGACAAACGAGGAGGGTTGCTGCAGGGGCATAGCGGCGTGGGTGGCTCACAGACCAACGAGGAACTCGTCGTTGAGCTCGGTTCCGTTGGCCTCTCGCTTGGCGAGCATTCGCGATGCACGAATCCAGCCGATGCACGCCAACAACGACACGGCACACAAGACCACGATCACGAGGCCGAGGCCAACCACGAGCGGCACAGCGTAGTCGTAGAAGAGCTCCTCGACGGCGTTTTCTTCCGACGATGAGGTCTGCAGATGCGCGATTGGGAATGTCAGCTGCTGCCGTCTCGGTAAGCAAGCTGGCATCGCCGTACCTCTGAACTGGAGCTGTTCGAAGCTGGCGGGCATGGCGTTGGAGTGGGCGTTGGCGTTGGAGTGGGCGTCGGGGTCGGTGTTGGCGTGGGAGTTGGCATCGGGGTTTCGAACGCATGAATGCACACGATGCTTGTGACTGCCCGCTCGCAGTAGAACTTCTCGTTGGGGCTGGGGCACTCGTCGCTGGGATAATTGACAATGACGCCGTTCTCGGCCACGTTGACACTGCCACCGCCATCGAGATTGATAGCATTGACGGCACCGTACTCGATCAACATGGTGGCCATGTCGTACAGACTCACTCCACGCTGCCAACTCTTGCCATCGATCGAGAGAATCATCAACCTGCTCGACACTCAAGCGTGAGCTCATTCGTCGTGATGAGGGCCGTTGGCACACGCACGCACCTTCCTTGTTCGTCGTGGCCGATCGCATTGCGAGCCGAGACGATCGTATCAAAGTCGCCTCCGGTCTCTTGCGTCGTATGGTCCTCGATGGAACGCCAACTCGTGCGCACGAACGACTTGCCGTCCTTGACCAGCCACACGACACCAGCCACGAGATTCTCATACGGTGTCGTGTCTTGGTCGCCGACCTGCAAGAGTGTGTATGAGATACCGAGCAC
>Ga0209914_1003158_pt1 | contig 12073 bp, 14 predicted proteins | sample ThiBiot_500_plan_FD_183949 | JGI IMG/M metagenome (GOLD analysis project Ga0209914, IMG submission 183949) | Wastewater bioreactor microbial communities from Cape Town, South Africa - Thiocy_cont_500_plan (SPAdes) | ecosystem: Engineered > Bioreactor > Thiocyanate-remediating > Anaerobic-Aerobic...
GGCGGTCGGGCGTCATACCGGCGAGCACGGTGTCGGTGCGCCACTTCATTTGCGAGCGAGAGATGTACATCACCATGTTGTAGGTGTTGTTGACGCCGAAGCCATTGTAGTTCCACTTGCGCTGCACCACGTTGGCGGCGTACTCGGTCGGAATCAAGGGCGGCTTCTTGCCTTGCGCCTCGCACGTCGACGGCAGCACTGCTACGACGAACGCCACGATCACGGCCACGAGCAGCAGCTTGGCTTGCATGATTGCACGAGGTCGAGGGCAGCAAGCAACAGCACCAAGGACAACGAGCTGCACCAGAACGACAGCCGAAGTGACACTCGGAACATTCCATGCGAAGATTCCAACAAGAGTTTTCCGATTGGATTTTGTTGTACACCCCGCACCACAACCGACTCAATCAATACACGCAAGCAAATCAAAAACAAGCAATCAACAAGCAAACAAACCACATCAAATGATCGTGTGCTGCTCCCACAGCAGCAACGAGGCATCCTTGTTGGCGATGGCAATCTGCGAGCCTGATGGAGAGCAGGCGCAGCTTTGAATGCCCTTGCCATCGGTCGGATGCACGGTTGTGGTGTTGTTCGCGACGTTCCAGAGGAAGATCTTGCCGTCAGCGCCTCCCACCACGACGTGCGAGCCGTCGGGACTGAAGCGCGCTCGGTTGCCGTCGTATCCGTTGCGGTATTCCAGGTGGCTGCACCACCGAGCAGGTAAGCACGACGCCGTGCACACACGCGCACGCAAACGTGGAACGCGTACTTGAAGGTGGTCACGACTTGCATCATGCGCGAGTCGATCAGTTTCAGCGTGTTGTCCTTGCTATTCGTCAGGAGGTATCGACAGTCTGCGTCCAGAAGAGCCAGCGGCGGTCGAGAGCGAAACGAAACGAAACAAAACAATACAAGCAGACGTCAGGCACAGAACCCCAATTCGGTATCGTGGCGAAGGGCATGTGTTGTACCGGGCGAGTAGGTGACGCATGTCAGCTGGCTGGTGTGGCCGGTAGCGATAGAGAACACCTCACGTCGCATAGTTACATCGTAGAGCAGGATGTTGGGATTCATATGTGCCGAAGCAATGGTGCGCAGGCCATCGGTCGTCAGGTCGTAGCACTTGGATCTCGTCGGCACGTCGAAAAGACAATTGCCGAGCCGTGCGTCCCAGAACTTGATCTTGCGATCGTCAGAGCCCGAAGCGATCGTATCGGACGTCACGAAGCACGCACAAGTGACCGAGTCGTTGTGTCCGGTCAAGATATGCTGTTTCACACGCACGCACGAACGAACGTTGGCAATTCAGCTGGTCACGATTGCTGCTTGAACCTGGTACGGTGTGACAACATACCTTGAGCTCTCCCTGCTCGGCCCATACATACACGCTCTTATCGGCAGAGGCCGCCACGACCAACTGGGAGTCAATCGAAAAGTTGACACTTCGTACAGACTTGCTTGGCCCCGTTAGGAGCCGGTACGGTGCGCGAATCGCTAAATTACGCCACACACACACACACACGCACAGAGCGTAAGTGGATCGCTCGGCCGATACCGACAATGCTCGTGTTGAACAACGAACCTCCTGGGGCCCACAGCTTGACGCAGCCGTCTGCAGAAGCCGTCGCAAGCACGCCACGTGAGGCGTACGACACGTCGGTCAGCTCGCGGTCGTGCGCCTTGTCAAGCTTGCGTTTCCACGTGGCCGAGCGACCGGCAAAGTTGAACGGCACCTGCACAAGGTGCCGAATGTCTTGCTCGGTCTCGAGCATCTCGCCGTACTCCATCGACGAGTAGATGGTGGCTCGGGGGTCGCTGCCTTGAAGCTCGAGGCCATGCTCGGGCCGAGAGCTCGTGCTCGTGGCATCGCCGAACGGGTCTGTCTCGCAGCTGATGGCACGCACGCTCTCCATGGCCGACAGTCGTTCCTGCAGCGTTTGGATCAGGCGCTCGAGCTCCAACATCTGAGCTTCGCGCTCCTCGATCTTGTAGCCCAGTCGCTCGATGATCTTGGCCTTCTCGTCGACGCGCATCTCCCATTCGCGCTTCTCTTCACGTTGGGCGCGTATCTTGTCTTCGAGCGCCTTGCAAGAATCCTGCATCCATCATCAATCAGTCTGTTACTACTTACAATCGCGACCGAGGCCGGCAGCGAGAGCCACGCATGACGTTGCATACATGCAGCGCATCGTGTTCGCGTTTCAACGACACGAAGCTCTCCTCGGCCTTGATGGCTCGCTTCTCCATATCGCTCAACTGCAGAGCCAGTGCATCCCGTTGGCTCTCGACCTCGGCGAGCCTGCTCCGACACATCTATTACCGTCAGCACATGCCGTCGATCGAACCGAAGACTGTGCGTGCTTGGAACGGTTGGCAACGCACGCTTGACGAGCATCGGCAGCGGTCTTCTTGGCAGCCCGGGCCTTCTCGCGGTACCCGAGCAGCTCGAGAATGTGGCGGCTCGATGTCGCGAGTTGCTCCGTAAGATCATCGACCTTGGCGACCATGGCAGTGTAGTCACTGCGATATATGCAAGCCAATCAATCGGTGGGTACTGCTATCTATAGCTTGCGGGACCACCAATGTCGTAGCTACCTGCTATTCCCATCCGGCGTCGAGGAATCGCCCGACGACGACGACGCGAGGCGTTGGAGACGGTCATTGAGCTTGGCGTTCTCGCGAACCAGGCGGTTATGTGCGTCACACACACACAGAATCACAAGTCACAAGTCACAAGTCATAGATCAAAGTCAAGGAGTATCGAGAGTATCGACTCAAGGAGAGTGACACACACACACGAACGAGGGTGAGCGCGCGACACGACATGGATGGAGGATATTCTTGAGTACGAGCGGCTCGAAGGCGAGAACCTCTCGACGATTGCGACTCAGTAGTTGCTGAGTGATGATGAATCGGAAGCCACTGACGTGTTCGTCTTGTTGGTGGGGATGGTGATGATGATTGTGGTGGTGATGATGGTGGTGGTGGTGTCGATGATGCTGTGGCACGGTCGCAGCAGAGTCGTCGGTGATGGTGGGCGCGCTGTCGTGATGCGCTAATGATACCTCTGGACTGAGGGACACGCTGCTGCTGCTGCTACTTGTCGAAGTGGTGACGGCGGTAGCGACTGGAGTCTCATCATCGATGTGATGCACACTCGCCATGGTCGCGAGCGAGTGAGTGTGAGAGCACCGACGACGACGACGCGGGCAGCGAGGCAATGACGACGACGCCGCTGCCACGTCGGATGCGACTCGCTGTTCCTCGCTCGCCCGCTCACGCGACCCTCGCCGCTCGATCCGTCACAACATCACAAAACACGCACGGCGTGCGAGAGAATAGATCGAGCTCGATCATCTATATTTATACACACACCGCACACATATCACCCTGGTGGTGGGAGATGGGTCGCAAGGGATCGAGCTCGTCCTCGGCAGCTGGCGGTGGAGCGAGTGGCGCCGGCGAGTGGGAGGCTCTGGTCGATCCACGACGCATACGGTTCACGCACGCCAAGATACGACCGTTCTTCAGCGATGGCAAGGTCGTGGTCGAGACGTTACAAGCCATCGAACAGGGTCGCTTGAGAGTCGAGGACCTGCCCAAGATCACGATCATTCAACACGGAGAGGAGCAGTACTACTCGCTCAACAATCGACGACTCTGGGTGCTGAAGCAGTGTTGCGAGCTCGGGCTGCTCAAGGACAACGTGGTGGCGGTGCGTGTGCGGCCGCTGCCCAAGACCAAGCGACTGCAGAACAAGTTCGACCCAGCACGTTGTTGCGATACGGCGCGCTTTATGAAGGAGAAGGTGGCCGTGCGCGGCGCGACCAAGCCAGGCGACGATAGCGATGGCAGCGACGAGGACGACGACAGCGGTCTTGATGACGGACACGAACACGAACACGAGCACGAGCAACCTCCTCGACAAGCGAGCAACGACTCGAGCGCCATCGAAGATCGGCTAGTCGAGGCAATGCAACAGACTCTTGTCGTGAGCGAGGAGACAGCAGCAGCAGCAGCGAGCCGAAGTGACGCGACCTCGAGCACCACTACCGCCACACACTCGAAGGCCAAGACGAAGGCCAAGGCGAAAGCCAAGTCGAAGCCGGCAGCGCAACCCCGACGTCGACGTCGGCGTCGAGGTGATGACGATGACATTGAGGCGCTGAGTAGCGATGACGACGAGCACTGATCGAGCGACACCATCGAGCGACTGCGCGATCATCGGTGCTCGATGCTGCCTGGCGCCTCGGACTCGTGGCGCTGTTGTTGCACCGGCTGCTCGACACACGCGAATAAACGGTGCCAGCCTTTCAATGAGGCGATGGCGTCGCGCTGGTTGTCATGCAGCTTACCTCCAGGACTCACGGTTGCAATCAACGAACTCAGCAGATCGTTGCTGGTCTGGCGAGTCAGTCAAGAAGGAGCTCACGAGCTCACGCGCGAAGCGACGTACGTCGTATCGACCTGATGCGATATGGCAGCCAACTCATCGAGTATCTGTTGCTGTAGGACTTGGCGTTGATCAGCCATCAGAGTCAGAGAGTGTGTGTATGTGTGCCAAGCCGTGCGATCGAGCAGCCAAGCAAACGAATGACGCACGTGCGCCATCGATGTCGATCGACCTCTCGATCGACCCTCACTCACTCGCTCGCTCGCCTCGCTATCCATCATCATGAGCTCCGCAGTCTCATCGCGTGTGGTACTCGTCGTCGGTGCCACTGGCGGTACCGGTCGTGCGGCAGTACAATCACTCGTACGCCATTCGATCCCGTGCTGCGTGCTGTGTCGCAACCGCGAGCGAGCGGCGGCGCTCTTTGGCGACCGCGTGCATCTGATCGTCGGCGACACGACCGACCGAGCCTCGCTCGCTGCTGCCTTCGCCGAGCCGACGCCGCACGGCCGCATCACCGACGTCATCTGCTCGACCGGCGCCGGGTGGAACAACTCGCCCATCGAGGTCGAGCACCTCGGCGTCGCGAACCTGGCGCTCGAGGCCGAGCGTGCTGGCGTGCGCCACCTGGTGCTGGTCTCGAGCATCAAGGTCGAGCGGCCCACGAGCCTCGCGGCCGTCATGCTGAACCTGCTGCTGCGCAACGTCATGGCCTACAAGCTGCTCGGCGAGAACGAGCTGCGTCGTATCGGCTTTGCGAGCTCCACCATGTCGTACTCGATCGTGCGCCCCGGCGGCCTGATCGGCGACGGCTCGGGCACTGCGGTCGAGAGCGTGGTCTTTGGACAGGGCGACACCATCTCGGGCCGCGTGACGCGCGTCGCTGTCGGCGAGACGCTCGTGCAGACTCTGCTGCATACGCACGACCAGGCGTCGCCGGTGCACCGCACGTTCGAGGTCGTCGCTGCCAATCCCAACGACGCTCGACAGCAACGCGCCGGCGACAACGACTGGCCGGCGCTGTTCGCCAAGGTGCGCGACGACGCGGGACCGCTGCCGAACGCCGACGCCATCAGCGCACGCCATCGCCAAGTCACGCGCAACGTCAAGATCGGTGGTCTGCTGCTGCTAGGTTCTGTCGTGCTCGGAGTCGTGTATACGCTCCTGCAATGAGCCATTCGTTCAAAGCGTTCGTTGTACATACGTGAGAGAGAGAGAGAGCTGGCATGTTTGGCCGATGATTGATGATTGATAGATAGATAGAGCGAGTGAGTGACATCGCTCGCTGATGACATGGGCCGGTTGCTCTACTGCAGCAGGTGCGCGCTGTGGTGCTCAATGTGCTGATCAATGAAGGTCGCGATAAAGTAGTACGAGTGGTCGTAGCCCTCCTCCATGTTGAGCGTCAGCGCCAAGGCGTCGTTGTTGCTCGCGGCGGCAGCCAACGCCTCGGGCAGCAACTGCTTGTCGGTCAAGAACGAGTCGGCCGTTCCCTGTGACACGAGAATGTCGAGCTTGGGCCCGGCGTAGCTCTTGGCCAGCTCGGTGGCGTCCCACTCGCGCCACGCCGATCGATCGTCGCCGAGATAGCCGCTGAAGGCCTTGACGCCCCACGGACACTCGATCGGGTTCGAGATGGGCGCGAAGGCCGACACCGAACGATACTTGCCCGGGTTCTTGAGCGCACAGATCAAGGCGCCGTGGCCTCCCATCGAGTGGCCGGTGATGGATTGGCGCGAGAGGTCGGCCGGCAGCGCGGCGCCGACCAAGCGCGGCAGCTCGTCGGTGATGTACGAGTACATGCGGTAGTGCTTGGCCCACGGCTCCTGCGTGGCATCGACGTAGAAGCCAGCGCCCGAGCCAAAGTCCCAGCTGGCGTCCTCGCCTGGAATGTTGCAGCCTCGTGGGCTCGTGTCGGGACACACCAGCAGCAAGCCTCGAGCGGCGGCTGCTCGTTGCGCGCCGGCCTTCGTGATGAAGTTCTCGTCGGTACACGTGAGGCCGCTCAGCCAGTACAGCACCTAGAGCGCGCAAGGACGGTGGTAAGGGTTCGTCACGTTAGGTGCCGTCAGTCTCTCGCACACGAGAGCGATCATCGAGCATCGTTGCGTACGGGCGCCTTGTTCGAGTCGCTGGCGTTCGGCGGTATGAAGACCGACAGCACCATGTTGCAGCCCAGCACGGCCGACGCATGCGTGTACCGACGCACGCGACCGCCGAAGCACAAGCGATCGCCACCTTGTTGCTCGAGAGCCATCTCACTCGCTAGATCGATAGACGAACAATGTAGAGTTACGACCGAGGGTCACGACGACGACGCGAGGGCAGCGAGCGAATGAACGCGAGGTCGAGGTCGAGGTCGTTAGTCATTCGCTCGCTGCCCTCGTCGCGCAACCATCATCGCGCCAGCCATGCTCTCACGAATCGTTCGTCGAGCTGTTACGACCTCGACTCATCTTCATCGAGGCGTATTGAATGTGCGTGTATTGAGTACAAGCCACCAGCAGCAGCAGCAGCCGCCGTTCTCCGACTACGAGTTCGCGGCCAAGCATCTGGCGCCGCAGGTCGTGGCGCGTCCGCCGATCCTCTGGACCCATGGCCAAGGTACGACGCTAACGTCGACCCTCGATACCCCAACTCGCTCACTCACTCGCACCCTCTCGATATGCCTCACCAGGCAGCTATCTCTTCAACGACAAGGGCGAGCGCTACCTCGACTTTGCGTGCGGCATCGGCGTCACCAACACGGGCCACAGCCATCCCGACATTGTTCGCGCCGTGCAGAAGCAGGCGTCGCAGGCATGCCACATCCAGATGAACGCCGGTTACCATCAACCGATGATCGATCTCGTCAAGCACTTGCTGCCGGTGTTGCCTCGTGGCCTCGAATCACTGTTGTATGTCGCTGCGCTGCGACACTCGTGCTCGCGTGATGCTCGTGGTCGTTGACACGCAACCCACAGCTTTGCGAACTCGGGAGCCGAGGCCGTCGAGAACGCCGTCAAGATTGCCCGCTACCACACCAAGAAGCCCAACATCATCACGTTCAACAACTCGTTCCACGGCCGTACGGTACGATGGAGTCATACGCACGCGACCATCCTCTGAGTGCGCGTTCGTTCGCCGTTAACGCGCGCTCGCTCGGATGCATCATATTCGAACGACACAGTTCGGTGCCATGAGCCTCACCAACAGCAAGACCACCTATCGCTCGGGCTTCGCGCCGCTCTTGCCCGGTGTCTTTGTGGCGCCGGTGCCGTTCTGTTCGCACTGTCGCGTTCATGTACGACCCACCACCACCACGAGAGCCGTATTGCGCTTGCTCAACCACAGTCTCTCTCTCTCGTAGCGCAAGTCCGGCGAGGTATGCTGCAACGATCCGTTAGTGCAGCTCGAGCACATTCTCCACCAGCAAACGGCGCCGTCCGAGACCGCAGCCATCATCATTGAGCCGGTCCTCGGCGAGGGAGGCGTCATTGTACCGCCCGACAGTACGTTGGTGGTGGTTTACCGCGACTCGACTGCGCAGCCGCTGTCGTTATAACGGTGGTCACCACCGTGGCTCTGGCTGACTCTTTTGTTCTATCTCGCAGACTTCTTGCCGGCCTTGCGCGACATCTGCAACAAGAATGGCATACTGCTGATTGCCGATGAAGTGCAGAGTGGTTACGGCAGGACGGGCAAGATGTGGGGCATCGAGCACACCAACGTCGTGCCCGATATCCTGGTATGAAGTGGCTGCTCGTTGTTGGCTGCGAGCACAAGGCTGCGAGAGGAGGCGCGCGCGTATGGATTGCCGTTATTCTAACCGGCGATGGCTCTGCTCGCAGGTGATGGCCAAGGGAATCGCCAGCGGCTATCCATTGTCAGCCGTCGCAACGTACGTCGTCACTCTGATGCTGGCTCGGTGACGTGGCTTCGTCATGATGCTAAATGTCGTCGGTAATAGGCGCCCTGAGATCATGCACTCGCTCGGCACGGGCGCCGTCGGCGGCACGTACGGCGGCTCGGCCGTGTCATGTGCGGCAGCCGTTGCCACGCTGCAGGTGTTCGAGCGTGAGCGCTTGGTCGAGAATGCGCGTGTGCGCGGAGAGCAGATCATCAACGGCCTGCACTCGATCGCCGACGACGTATCCATCAATCCCTACGTGCACGAGGTGCGCGGTCGAGGCTTGTTCCTCGCGCTCGAGTTCAAGCCCGAGCTCAAGGGCATCGCATCGCAAGTGGTCGCTGAATGCCGAGCCAACCACCTGCTGACCCTGACGGCTGGCGCCAACGAGACCTTGCGCCTGCTGCCGCCGCTGATCGTCACTGAGCAGCAAGCCACCGAGGGCATCAAGATTGTGCGCAAGTCGATCGAACACGTGATCCGCACGCACCATCAATAGACAGCGCATCTCATTGCCTGCCTGTCTATCTCGCCCAAGCATCAATCTACATTCCCACGTTCCTTCGTTCCTTCTATACCAACCGCAGAAATGGTTGCGATGCATAAAGGAGATCATCATCATGATCATTCATTCTTCCAATCGAGCGAGAGCGAGAGAGACTGGCGCATTGTCGAGAGAGGGATAGAGGATTCTCTCAGAGATTTCTGGCTCACTTGTTGTTCATTCGCCTCGCTGCTGCTGCATCATCAATCCACCAAACCATCCAAACCATCCAACACCATGTCTCGCGTTGGAGCACTACTCGTGTTCCTCGTCATGGCGCTCGTGACGCTAGCGTTGGCGACACCGGTCGTGCGCCTCGAACGTCCCGAGTTCGTGCCCGAGGACGAAGTGCGCCTCACGATCGAGTCGATCTCGCGCTCTCGTCAAGTGCACGATGGCTGGAGCGTGGTCGGCAAGCCGTCTCGCCACGCCATCATCACGCTCACGTTCGCGCTGAAGCAGCGAAACCTCGATCAACTGCACACGATCTTTACCGAGGTCAGCGACCCCGATCATCCGAACTACGGTATGCCGCTGTTGCTGCCTCGTCTCGTGTGGCGACACACTCGCGCACTCGCTCATCCATCCACACATACACAGGCAAGTTCTGGGAGCCGTCGGCGATCCACAAGCTCGTGGCACCGGCGAAGGCCGATGTGCAGCTCGTACAGGAGTGGCTCTCGTTCCGATACCGCATCAAGAAGGAGCACCAGCAGCTGACGCTGTCGCGAGACTTCCTCGTCGTCAACGTCACGGTCGCGCAGGCCGAGAAGATGCTGCACACGAGCTTCCACACCTTCCAGCATACCAGCGGCCAAAAGTTCTATCGCGCCCTCGAGAGCTACTCGCTCCCATTCATGGTACGCGGTACCGCCTGCTCTCTCTCTCATATACACACACGCAATGGCTGATATTGATTCACTTGATGCCACAGATTGCCAAGCGAGTCGACTTTGTCGGCGGCGTGCTGCGTCTGCCTCAGATTCGAACGCTCAAGACCAAGCCGATCGAGAGTGATGGCTCGCAAGCAGTCGTCGGCTCGGTGACGCCGGCCTTGATCATGCAGTGGTACAACATCACGGCGCTCAAGACCTTCTCGCCCATGAACTCGCAGAGCGTCAGCCAGTTCCTCAATCAATACATGGACCCGTCCGGTACGAGTGAAGATGGCCTCTGCCTCGGCCTCGCTGGAATGGCTGCGCGGTACTCATCATCTCATACGCACCTGCTCGATAGACCTGACAACCTTCCAGAAGAAGTTCAACCTGCTTCCTATCCAGCCGCAGATCGTGGGCCCGAATGTTGCTTCGCGACCGGGCACCGAGGCATCGCTCGATATTGGTAGGTGGTGGTGGTGGTGGTGGTGGTGGTGGTGGTGGCTTGCGCGCACCTGGCAGAGTCAAGGCTCGTTTCTAACCATGCCTCGACGATGCAGAGTACATCATGGGCGTGGCCGCTGGCATCAAGACCTACTTTATCTACACCAACGGCACGACGGCGGGCCAGGAGCCGTTCCTCAACTGGATCGTGGCGCTCAACAATGTCACGAACGAGGCGCCGATCACCAACTCGGTCTCGTACGGCGACACCGAGATCTCGTTGACGGCCGACTACATGAACCGCGTCAACGTCGAGTTCCAAAAGTTCGGCGCCACGGGCCACACGCTGCTGTTTGCGTCGGGCGACTCGGGCGTCGGATGCAACCAGTGCCAGCGCTTCGTGCCCAACTTCCCGGCCTCGAGCCCGTTCGTGACGGCGGTCGGTGGCACCGAGCTCACGGGCAGCAACAGCAAGACCGAGGTCGGCGTCAGCTTCAGTGGCGGCGGCTTCTCGGACACGTTCGCGCAGCCGTCGTACCAGGCGGCGGCCGTGGCGGCCTACCTCGCCAGCGGCGTCAAGCTGCCGGCGCAGAGCTTCTGGAACAAGACCAGCCGCGCCTACCCCGACATTAGCGCCTTTGCGACCAACTTTGAGATTGTCGTGCACGGCCTCACGACCATGGTCGATGGCACCTCGTGCGCCGCACCGACGGCCGCCGCCATCATCTCGATGATCAACGACTTGCGTCTGCAGAACTCGATGTCGCCGCTCGGCTTCCTCAACCCGTGGCTGTACTCGAAGGCTGCCGCGACCACTGGTGCGCTCTACGACGTTACGATCGGCCAGAACTCGCACACGTGCTGCAGCGGCTTCTTGGCCGCCCCTGGCTGGGACCCCGTCACGGGTCTCGGCACGCTCAACTACACGATGCTCGTGAACCTGGCGCTCTCGAACAACTAAGCACACACATGCGTTGGCGCGCCTTCTCGCATGCGCAAGTGAGCCTTTATCTCTCTCTCCAATATACATTGTGAATCGATTCGAACAAACTCTTGCTCACGGTCGAACGTTCGCCGTGATGTTGGAAACAAGTTATGATACACGAGGGTGTGAACGTAGTGGTTGATGTTGTTGTTGGGTCACTTGTAGACCTTGAAGCGTGGGAACAGCTCAGCATCTGTACTGAGATTGTCGACGCTGAACGTGTCCGAGAACGACTGGTCGAATGCCTCGCGCTGCAGCCACCAAGCAAGTTTCGTCAGAAGCAGCAGAAGCAGGACTGCAACCAGTACGTTACATACGGGAATCGACGGTGCGACAGCGGCACGATGCACCTTGGGCCGAATCGGAGGCGTTAGCGTCGTGCTCTCGAGCAGCTCCCAGTTGATGTCTTGAAAGAATGCATGCTGTGTGATGGGGTTCTTGTCCGAACCCAGGCGCTCGAATTCGTCCTTGTGTAGCAGCTGCAAGCAAAGCCGAGGGAGTGGGTCAGTCGGTTGGTCGACTTTGCGTGTGCACGTGACGTTCTCGACGTACGTCTTGGATGAACGAGAGAGCCTGCGACGATAGGTGCGAGAACTCGAGGTACGGCGGCTCCTCTTTCTTGATCTGCTCGAACATGGCGGCCCGATCATCGGACCAGAACGGCGGCTATCGCAAGTACAACATTGACGGTGAGAGTCAGTCATGCACGACGAGTGCCACGAGGCGAACGTACCTCCTGCGTCAGCATGATGAAGGCCAACACACCGACAGCCCACCAGTCGACCGCGAAGCCGTGGCCAAAGTCGGAGAGCATCTCGGGAGCAAGGTAGATTGCCGTTCCCGAGTACGATACGACGCGCTTCTTTGAGTGCTCGAGCTTGTGTGACAGCCCAAAGTCCGTGATGCGGACGTTTCCTGTGGAGAGATCGAGTGAGTACAC
>Ga0209914_1003171_pt1 | contig 12012 bp, 18 predicted proteins | sample ThiBiot_500_plan_FD_183949 | JGI IMG/M metagenome (GOLD analysis project Ga0209914, IMG submission 183949) | Wastewater bioreactor microbial communities from Cape Town, South Africa - Thiocy_cont_500_plan (SPAdes) | ecosystem: Engineered > Bioreactor > Thiocyanate-remediating > Anaerobic-Aerobic...
CACGCCGCGCGGCGGCTGCGGCGGCGAAAAGAGACGGCGCAGCGCGCTGCCGCGCGACACCTTGAAGGACAAGAGATCGTAGTACAGGCGCTGCAGGCGCTCGGCCGCCGCGCGCTGCGCCGCGTCGGCCGTGAAACCGCGCGCGGCGAGAACCGCCTCGTAGGCGTCGAGCATGCCGCGCTCGGGGACTCTGAGTGTTCGGTGAGGCATCGAGAATGTTCCACTGCGCGGGAAATCCCGCCTAGTTCCTGAGTTGCGGCTAGCCAAGCCGGTCGAGCGGACTCGCCACGCCCCGACCGCCGCGATTGAGGACGTGAGTGTAAATCATCGTGGTCGAAACATCCGAATGACCGAGCAGTTCCTGCACGGTGCGGATGTCGTAGCCCGCCTCCAGCAGATGCGTGGCGAATGAATGCCGCAAAGTGTGCGGCGAAACCGGCTTGACGATACCGGCACGCGCTGCAGCCGCTTTGACGGCGCGCTGAACCCGCTTTTCGTCGACATGATGGCGACGGATGGCGCCGCTGCGCGGATCGCGCGAATGGCCAGCCGCCGGGAAAACATACTGCCAGCCAAAAGCGCGCGATGCCGCCGGATATTTGAGCGCCAAAGCATCCGGCAACCACACATCCCCGCGCCCAACCGCCAAATCCTCATCGTGCAACTGTTTGCGGCCGGCAATTCGCAAGCGCAAAGGCTCCACCAATTGCGTCGCGATCATGGTGACCCGATCCTTGCCGCCCTTGCCATCGCGCACGATCAACTCCCGACGCGACAGATCGACGTCCTTGACGCGCAGCCGCAAGCCCTCAAGCAAACGCAAGCCGCTGCCATAGAGAAGGCGAACGATCAGCTTGATCTCGCCTTCATCGATTCCGTCAAGCAGCGCAACCGTTTCCTCGCGTGTCAGCACCGTTGGCAGCCGGGCCGGCTTCTTGGCGCGCGTCACGTTATCCAGCCACGGCAATTCGATGTCCAGGACTTCCCGATAAAGGAAAAACAATGCGCTTAAAGCCTGATTTTGCGTCGCCGCACTGACGTTGCGCTCGACAGCGAGCGAAGACAAAAAAGCCTCAAGCTCGGACCGCCCCATTTCTGCCGGATGGCGCTTGCCGTGAAAGTAGATGTAGCGCTTGACCCACCCCAAATATGCCGTTTCAGTACGCATGCTATAGTGCTTGACACGTAAACGCGCACGCACACGATCAAGCAATCGCGGCGAATCCGGCGAGGCGTCGGTAGCAGAAAGGGTATTGGACATGGCAAGCTCCTGCAGACAAACCACTGTATTAATATACAGTCACTTAGCCAAAAACACCAGATTATTGGTCAGTCCAATAATCTGTTTACTTCCCGTTTTGTCGTCGACATCACGTTATGCATCGGAGTAATCACTGTGGCTAATCGTAGCTATCTCTACTCAACCAACGTCATTCCTGGGCCGAACGCCAAGGCCAACGGTCGCAAGCTGATTGGCATTTCGGAGTGGAACTACGATATACCAATCATTTTTAAGCTTCTTCTCTCCGGCAACCCAAAAACCTGCCTTTCTTCGATTTGGAACAACCCGGAGGAAATCGCTCTGATAGGTGATTACTCTTCTGGCGTGAAAAATCTTGAAGGGTTCTTGTCGCAAATAGATCTTCCCGAAGCTCAGGACTTGATTGCCGAAGCCATCGAGTTTTTGAACAAGCCAGGGAACCAAAACCAATACTTCGTTTTGGAGTGCGGCGAAATTTTCGACATGGGTGACACACCGCTTCTTGAGCAGAACCTAGTGCTCCTCGAGGAAGTAAAAAATCTCCAGCCTGAAGTAGAACAGGCGTTGCAGTCTTTGGTGCCGCCCCCTGTCGTGCCACCTAAACCAGTTGGTTTCTTCTCAAAGTTGTTTGGCCGTACTCCAGAACCTCCGAGCCCTGCGCATGATTTGATGAAACCTATCTATCACCTCGGGCTCGGAAACTGGTCAAACATCTTGTACTTCGACTTCACCAATGCATAACAAGTCCGTCAACCGGACCGTCAAAAAGCTGCGCTTTCTGCCGTCCGGTTACGTCCAACGTTAGCCGTCTGAGAATGCCGCTCTTCAAGTATCTACATCCAGATCGAATAGATGTTCTGCTGGGGCAGTCCATCCGATTTTCATCGCCTGCGGTATTGAACGATCCGTTTGAACTGAAACCACATCTTGCGGAACTGGTATCACCGGAACATATGGAGGCCCACATAACTCGGGTTCTCCCCGAGCTTTTGCGCGAAGAATTGGCGAAGCTCCCTCCGAAGGCTCGAGCGCTAATTTCTGTGGAAGCGCTACATGAAATCCTTCTCCGTCAGCTTCCTGAGGCAAAGCGAAATATTCAGGGCATGGCTGAACTGCTGATGCCGAAACTGCAAGAAGTTATGGCTCGCAAGTTTGAAGAGTTGATTGGTATCTTGTGTTTGTCGGAGTCAGCCGAAAACCTGCTTATGTGGGCGCACTATGCAGATTCTCATCGAGGGTTTGTAATCGAGTTCGACGAACGCTCTCCATTCTTTGATCGTCGGGTGAATCCCGAAGATGAATTTCGTCACCTTCGAAAGGTTTCATATAGCCCTACGAGGCCATCGCTAACGCTTGCGGATGTTGACGACTTCGCGCCGTTCATGACCAAGGGAACCGATTGGAAATATGAAGCCGAGTGGCGAATGATCGTACCCCTTGATACAGCATCAACAGTTATTGGTGGAGGGCCGCATGCGGTGCACCTCTTTGAATTTCCAGCTCAAGCGATAACCTCAGTTGTACTTGGCTCTCGAATGTCTGCGCAAAGGAAGGAAGACATCCGGCAAATTCTCGCTGACTCCCCGTACTTCAGCCATGTGCGCTGCGTGGAGGCAGAAATCGATAATGAACATTATCTAGTGCGGGTGCCGCGTGCCGACGGCTAACCCGGCAGTCAACCGGACCTGCGCGAAAAGCCGCGCAGGCCGGTTACTTTGAACGTTAGACACATCCCAATGGCCGCATTGCTACACGAGGTTTGGAAAGAGCAGGATGAGGAAGGGCAATGGTTACCTGGGCTATGTTTGGCGGGGCCAGATGGGGAGGGGTTTCGGGCGCTATTGAATCCCAATGCTCAGCTGGTAACGAAGTTCATTGCATCATGTCACTTTGATGCAATGTCCAAGTATTACGAGATCGTTGGTTACGAAAAATATGTCAATGAAGAACCGTGGTCACATGAGCCATATTCAGATGAGGAGGCTGATCGCCAAGCGCATCGATAGTCCAAGTTCGCGTGCTAAACGCGCTTCGGTTCCTGCCATGGAAACGTGGCCTTAGCTACCAAGTGAAGGCTACGGCACAAAAAATCGTCTAACCATGCAATCGAGAGGGACGTCCGCAAGCTGGCGCTTGCGGTTCCCTCCGCCTTCGGCTCCGGCCGCCCCTCATCTCCACGTTAGAGATCACAATGATCCGCTGGCCCACTCTTTCTATCTATGCAGCATGCTGGATATTGCTATCACCACCGGCAGCTGCTTCAGACTGTGACCGATTACAGTCCGGTAGCGGAAGTTGGTCTAGTTGCATAGCTGCCAACCAGTTTCGAGAAGCTGATGAGAAACTGAATCTCTTCTACGGAAATTTGATACGAATTCTGTCGAGTGAAGAGACCAAGACCCAGCGCCAACGCCTAATCCAGTCTCAAAAAACATGGCTACGGTATCGCGAACAGTATTGCCAGTTCGCATCCTCTACATGCAGCGGTACTCCCCAAATTTGTGATTCCGTGTACGAAAATTGCCGAGCTCGGCTAACTGAAAGCCGAGCCGAAGAAATCATTTCCTTCAGCGAAAAGTGGCAGTGATCTCTAACATCGCACTCAAAATCGCTCCCTGCGGTCGCTTGGACACGCCGCAAGCGGCGCGCCATTTAGTTCAACGTTATGCGACTTAGAACCTTTCTCTCATTCCTCTTCGCGGTGCTGCTAGGCGCGGCAGTAGCAGTTGTAATCAAGGTTGGCTTTGCGCTCCCTGGCGTCCTGCCAACCAGTGACATATTCATGTTTATCCTTGAGTCGCCGCTGGGGCAGTTTGCTTTAGCCGAGCGTGGTGGTGAGGGCGGCGTTCTTCTTGCCATTGCAATTCGTGCTTTCGCCTTTAGCGTCACAGCGGGGATTATCGCCGGCGCGGCACTCAGAAAGCTCAGATTCAAGCGTGCTTTTTGCTATGCGGCACTTTGGGTTCCACTTGGGAATATTGCCATTGGCTACCTCACCCTATCTGCCGCATCCGCATCCAACTCGGAGCAAGTGTTTGCCATGCAGAAGAACTTCGGCCAGTTAGTCTGGACGGACCTATGGGTCTTCGGTTGGTATTTCCTTGCACTCTATGTTTCGTTCATCATTACCAGTCGCATAACACTGCGCTCAACCGGACCTGCGCCAAAAGCCGCGCAGGCCGGTTAGCTCTTCGTTAGGCCTCTCGCAAATGACAAACAGCCTCAAGAATTCGAAGTTCGATATTGTGTTTGCCGGTCTATCAGCAGCCGCCTTACTGGAGCGCGCTATTCGAGGCATATTCTTTTCCGAGGCTTCGAGCTTCGTTCGTGGCAACCGCACACCCCGTCTATTTACGGGAGAATCTGCCACTTTGATGGGATTGCTTTACCTTGGATTTTCGTTTGTCTTCATCGGCTACTTGTTGCGATTTAGCCGATGGAAGGCTTTGCTTTTTGTGGGGCTGTTTTTGTCTTGGTTACTCATCTGCGTCGCAGTACTTTGTTTATAAACGCTCGGCTGTCCTGACCATGATTACGAACAACTTCAAAATACTCACTATTTTCTCCAGCCGGCCTAACCCTGTGGTCAAGGTGCTCCCTTCGGTCGCTGGGACGCTGCGCGATAAAGCGCCGCGCAGCGCCCCTTACCTTGAACGTTAGGCATTCAAATGAAAATCTGGCGTGGACAACCTGACAACTTCCAACCCTTTCCCCTGTCGCCCAAGGAAAAGGGGCACATTTGGTTGGCTTTCTCCGGCCTTAGCTTCCTCAGTGCGGCAAATTCATACATGTGGCCAGCATCAAGTGCAGCCACCGGGCGTTGGGCATGGATTCACAACATTTTTTATAGCCAATTTGGCTCCTCTGGTGATCTCGTTCTTTACGTTGTAGCGGGAAGCGCATTCCTTCTTGCAGCTTTATCTCAGTACGGAAAAGCATCCGTAATAACGAGTAAATCTCAATGAGTAAAGCTGCGTTGCCTAACATCCCACTCCAGCCGACTGTCAAAAAGCTACGCTTTTTGCCGTCAGCTGAGCTAGCACGTTAGAGGCTTCATGCTCAAAGCCCTCGCATACGCAGTGTCGATAGTTTTTCTCAGTACTTCCTTGGTTGAGGCTGCGCCTAATTTCTCCGGCTCTTGGTCGGTTGATCTTCGCTCTGCGGAAGAAAAGAAAAATAATGTCGAGTGTGGTGCCGCCACCTTCGATCTCGCTCAATCCAAAAATGAAATCATTGGTAATCACACTTTTGCCACGCCTGGCTGTGGCCGGCTCAATGAGGGTGGCGAAGGCACGGTCAAAGGCAAAGTGAAGGGCAGCGTTGCAACCCTCACTGTTACCAGTGATCGCAATGGCGCTGTCTTCGTTGGCACTGCCACAATGCAGGGCAACACAATCAGGTGGGCTGTTTCTAAGCAAATCCGTTCAGGCGAGCCTGAAGGTGACGCGCCGCTTGTCTTGCAAAAGGGAGTGCTGATTCGTGCAGTCAAGTAGCCACCACGCCTCTAACCCTACAGTCAAGCGGACCGCCACAAGCTGTGCTTGTGGTTCCTTCCGCGCTTCGCGCTCCGGCGTCCGCTTACTTCCACGTTAGGCACCATGGTTACTCCTCACGATTTCAAAGCTTTTTGGGAAGCTAACGGGGGCGAACTCACAGCGTTCCCGGAAAGTACATTTGTCGGCGTTAATATTTCGCAGGAAGCAAAAACGTTTCTCAGAAACGCCGGAATGCCGAGCAGTGCAGCCCCCTTCTTGACGTTTAATGCTCCCAAAACCGGCTCGCTGCCAACCGTTGCGGAAGCATGGGGAGTAGGCGACAAATTTAGCCGCCACTACATTATCGGTTTCAATGGCTCGGGCGATCCCATAGCGATTTCACCCATGGGACCAGTCGTCTGCCTCAACCATGATTTTGGTTTTGCTGAGGTATACATCAACCAAGATATTTCTGTTCTTGCCGAGACGCTACTGCAATGTAGCCAACTGATTAAAAGAACCCTAGAAATTGCTGGTCCGGGAGCTTATCTAAATGGTCTAGTACCAACGAACCTCAAAACTGAATTCATCGAATTTCTCCAAGAAACCGACCCTCTCGCGCTACACAACGACGCAATGTGGGCAGTAGAAATCTCAATGTGGGTTGCGTAGCTTCAATGTCCAAGCGCAATAGAAACCAATTAAATCATCGCCTAACAATGCGGCCCAGCGGACAGTCCGCCAGTTGCGCTGTCCGACTGCCGCTGACCTTCGTTGTTAGGCGTTGCTCATGAGCAGTCATACCAAGACATCTATCCGCCTGATCTTGTTTGTCCTATTTGTATGGCTTTCTCGTCATTTTTTTGCACTTATGGAAATTGATAGCTGCCTTGACGATGGAGGTACTGTCCAAGATGGTATTTGTATTGAAAGCCGTCATGGCCAATGGGCACTTGCGTCAGAGCGCCCATTTCTGGAGTGGCTAATCTCGCTGGGCACTCCAGGTCTAATCGTTTGGGTTATTTCTTTCTACGCGCTACGAGCAAAACAAAACGCATCATGACCCACACCAACTTGCCTAACATCCCGCTCCAGCCGACCGTCAAAAAGCTGCGCTTTTTGCCGTCGGCTGAGCTTGCACGTTATGCGTCTTCCGTAACTCAACGCAAACCGCTTTGTCATGCGCCAACTCATTGAATCGCTATCTTGGTCCTCAGGCTTCTTTATGGTGGCAGCTGTATCAGCTGTTCTCGCACTTTTTACCGGGCGCCTACAGCCTGCCGCTCTGCGCTGGTCCGCCTGCGCCCTCGTCCCTGCCGCAGTTTCCTACTGCTTGTACTGGTCTCCTGTTTGGCTGGGCGCTGAGTACTCTATCTCCGAGCATTCATCTTGGTCTGGCGTCTTTCTGTTTCCGTGGTCGTTGGTAGGCGCCTTGGCGTCAGTCGCAGTCACGGCTGGTGTCCGTCAGCACCTCAAGGCTAAGCATGTCCAAGATGCATAACCCGCCGCTCCAGAGGGACGCTTCGCCGGCAAGCCGGCTTCGCGCCCCTGAGCTAGCACGCTGAGCCTCTACTTCCTATGCCTAAGCGCCCGGTGACTACTACGCACATTAGTGCTCGCACCAAGTGGCTTGTCGTCACCGTCTTCGTCGCGGTTGGCCTTGCTGGGCTTTACTTCGGAAATCCTGTTCAACGGTTCCGCGAAAGCGAGAAGGCCTCATGCAGAAACACGTGCTCAAAGCTCAATAAGGCACCTCGCTTAGTTTCGCACTTCGCCACTGGCATGGTGGCGCCGGGAAAGTTCGACGGCCCGTGGAGATGTGAGTGCTATTAACTACTCAGCGTTCTGCCTTTGTCACGCCCGCTCCTGTCGCTATGGTTCGCGGTGGTGGAGTGCATCTGCAAACTCAGGCGCAGTCTGCCTTTTCAGGTTCACTTATCGGGCCAGTTTTTGGTTATTGCTGTGGCATGTTGCTCCGAGGCCCAACCCATCATTCCACCGGACCTGCGCGAAAAGCCGCGCAGGCCGGTGAATTCAAACGTTAGGCATTTCACACCACAGGAGTGACAGGAATGGACTCGGAAGGCCCAAACATCACAGACGTCACGATAGCGTTTTCGAAGGCTGTCTTCGGAGCTGCTGGGGCGATCTTCACACCATTAGGTCCTGCGGCGCCGTTTGCGGCCGAGCTGATCGGACTTGGCATTCCTGGGCAACGTGTTGATGTTCTTGAGCAGCGCATTGCTCGCCTTGAGACGCTATTTACGGCCATCGTTAACTCAATGCCTGACCAACTTAGGCCGAAAATTGACCACAATGCGTGCGATTTTGTGATAAAGCGCGTGGCAAATATTCCAGACAACGAGGCTACCCAAGCAATACAAGAATTGCTCAACGACGGTGACTCTACATTCAACGCGCTGGGTACAGAGGATCGCTTCTTCACCCTAACGCAGATACATCTAAACGAGAAGGGGAAAGCCGTTCAGGGAACGCAACGAGTAACTAGCGCGTTGCAGATTGCTCTTCTCAACAAAGCTCTTTCGATACCAACCCTTCAAGAACGCGGCGGGCACTATTTCGATCTTGGTGTTCTGTTTGGTGCTGCTGGAAAGCATGTCGAATCAATTGAAGCCTATCTGGCCGCAATTTCGAACAACGATCCAAATCCCTCTTTATGCTTCATGAACATTGGAAACCGCTTTCAAGCCATGAACATGAACGAGCAGGCTCTAACGTCATGGGAAAGGGCAATCGAGTTAAATCCACGCCAATGCTTGGCGTACCTTTATGCTGGCGAACGATACAGGCAAATTGGTAAATACAAAGAAGCCTATGTTCGACTCAAGTTCTATGTCGACTTTATTGACGAAAACAACATATCTGAAGACTCCAAGTATTACTTTGCGGAAAGGTACAAGGCCGCGAAAGAATTCATCGCTGAGAAGATTTCTCTGAGCGGAAGCCATGCCTAATCCTACGTTCGACCTCGCCCCCGTCGGTCGCTGGACGCTACGCGACAAAGCCGCGCAGGCCGCTTGTTTTCACGTTATGCGGCACCATCACCGAGCACTGTAGAGAATGGCTGAACTGATCGAACTTGAAACCGAGCGACTTCGCTTACGCCAGTGGAAGCTTGCTGATCGTGAGCCCTTCGCCGCGATGAATGCAGACCCAAGAGTCATGGAGTATTTCCCCGCAGTGCTCACGCGCGCAGAGAGTGACGCGATAGCCGATCGTTGCCAATTGCTCATCGAAGAACGAGGTTGGGGCTTCTGGGCCGCTGAGTGCAAGGCCACTCATGAGTTCATCGGGTTTGTCGGCCTGCATACGCCATCTGCTGAACTTCCATTTTCACCTTGCGTCGAGGTTGGGTGGCGCCTTTCGTTTCTTCGATGGGGTAAAGGTTTCGCTTCAGAGGCAGCAAAGGAAGCCCTTCGCTTCGGCTTCCATTCGCTCGGGCTAAAGGAAATTGTCTCCTTTACGGCTGTCGGCAATCTCAGGTCTCGCGCCGTAATGGAACGCCTCGGCATGCGGGAGTCTGGAACGTTTGATCATCCACACGTACCCGAAGGGCTCGGTCTTCGACGTCATTGCTTGTATCGTCTTGCCCGTTAAACCCATTCCGCATAACCTGCGCTCAACCGGATCTGCGCGAAAAACCGCGCAGGCCAGTTAGTTCCACGTTAGCCATCATCAGGAGCGTTCGTGCAGAAGATCGATCTCAAGAAAGAGTTGAAACACCTCTACCAACCATCCACAAAAGAAGTGGTTCAGGTTGAAGTACCAACCTTCCAGTTCCTGATGGTCGACGGTGAAGGTGACCCCAATACATCACAGGAATATGCCCAGGCAGTGGAAGCCCTCTTCGCCGTCTCCTACACGGCAAAGTTCATGGTGAAAAAGGGGGCGCAAGGAATCGATTATGCGGTCATGCCTCTCGAAGGACTTTGGTGGGCAGACGACATGTCCGTTTTCATCGCCAACGACAAGTCGAGGTGGAAATGGACAATGATGATCATGCAACCGCACTTCGTGGCAACCGAAGTCATTCAGGCAGCCATTTCTGAGGTCAAGAGAAAGAAGGCACTTCCTGCCGTCGGCAAACTTCGGCTGGAAGCCTTTTCCGAAGGCAACTGCGCACAAGTGCTTCACATCGGGCCATTTTCAGAGGAAGGGCCAACGATTGAGCGCCTCCACAGTTTTATCGACGCACGGACGGGGCGAGATGGAAAGCACCACGAGATTTACCTGAGCGACATACGTCGTGCCGACCCAGCAAAATGGAAAACAATCATTCGCCATCCAATCAAGTGATGGCCAACATCTCATTCCACCGGAGCTGAACGAGAAGCCGCGCAGCCCGATGAATCCAAACCTTGGGGCGCCGCACGTTATAGAGGATGTATGACAAAGAAAGTCTTCTGGGACGATCCGTACGCGGCTTCGTATTCAATCTGCATCTCTTCGGTTGACTACACGATTGCTATCAATGCCCCTTGCTTGGATGGTGTCGACCTGTCATCCATCAAAGCGGGGGATATCGGTGAGCGCAACCTTTAAGCATCCGCCGTCCGACATGGCGTTCGAGAGGGACGCGCCAAAAGCGGCGCCCCTCGATTTTTCGTTAGACCTCTACCAAATCTATTAGCGCCCGCAAGGAAATTAACGCAATGGACATTCCAAGGATATTCAACATCACCGAAAGTGCGCACCGCATCCATAACCCGTTCACACCCGAGAAGTTCGCCACGCTCGGCGCGGCCTTGCGCCTGGAGCCAGAGGGCCGCGTTCTGGACCTCGGCAGCGGCTCGGGCGAGATGCTGTGTACCTGGGCGCGCGACCACGGCATTGTCGGCACAGGCATCGACATGAGCCAATTGTTCAGCGAGCAGGCGAAGCGCCGCGCTGAAGAACTTGGGGTCGCTGATCGCATCGAGTTCATTCATGGCGACGCCACGGGTTACGTTTCCGACGAGAAGGTCGACGTAGCCGCTTGCGTCGGGGCGACCTGGATCGCCGGAGGAGTGGCTGGCACCATCGAACTTCTTGCGCGAAGCCTGCGCGCCGGAGGAATCATCCTCATCGGCGAGCCCTACTGGCGGCAATTGCCGCCAACGGAAGACGTCGCCAAGGGGTGTCTGGCCAACGCGATCTCTGACTTCCTTGTGTTGCCAGAACTGATCGCATCCTTCGGCCGCCTCGGCTACGACGTTGTTGAAATGGTGCTGGCCAATCAGGACGGCTGGGACAGGTACGAGGCGGCCAAATGGCTCACCATGCGCCGATGGCTTGAAGCAAACCCCGCCGATGAACTGGCCCAAGAAGTGCAATCCAAATTGGCCTCGGAACCTGAGCGTCACGCGGCTTACACACGCGAATATCTGGGCTGGGGAGTGTTCGCGCTGATATCGCGACTCAGCCCCGGGCAGGCCTGACAATTCATTCACATTCATACCGGCGCCGCTATGCGGCGCGGCTTGACTCAGGCGCCAGGCTGAATAACCGGACATCATCTCCATGCTCAAAGTAATTGCCCAGGATTTCATCAAACCGGAACACATCGAGGACGTCATGCCTCTATACCGCGAGCTTGTGGAGAGAACCAAAGAAGAACCGCTGTGTATGTCTTACGATCTTTACATCGACCAGAAAGACCCGGGGCACTTCGTGTTCGTAGAGGAGTGGCCCGATCGTGCGGCTTTGGACGCGCACTGCAACACCGAACATTTCAAGAGGCTTGTGCCACAGATAGATCGGCATCAGAGGTCGCCTGGAACCTATCTGCTGATGGATGAGTTCCAGTGATATTCCCTGACAACCCATTCAAGCCCGCGCCGCTTCGTGGTGCGGTTTAATTCTGGCCTCATGCGCAATATCTCTCGCTCTTCCTGGTCCCCAACGACGTTCGCTGGCAGCTAGCCCGTCATTCGAAGCAATCTGCGCAAAAAATGCGCAAACACCCCAACCTCATGATAACAAGCATGAATACCGTATCCCGCAGGCCATTCCCAGCATGAAATGCCTTGTCGTAGTCGCCCATCCAGTTGCCGACAGCCTATGCCATTCCTTGGCGCGATCCGCCATCCAAGCGCTGACCGAGGCCGGACACGAAGTACAGGTGGAAGATCTCTACGAAATCGACTTCCAGCCTTCGCTCGCCGCCAGCGAACGCCAGAGCTATTACGATCCGCCTTTTGATTCGTCGGCCACGCAATCGCAGATCGAGCGGCTGCTTTCGGCTGAAGCCCTCGTTCTGGTGTTTCCTACTTGGTG
>Ga0209914_1003180_pt1 | contig 11997 bp, 14 predicted proteins | sample ThiBiot_500_plan_FD_183949 | JGI IMG/M metagenome (GOLD analysis project Ga0209914, IMG submission 183949) | Wastewater bioreactor microbial communities from Cape Town, South Africa - Thiocy_cont_500_plan (SPAdes) | ecosystem: Engineered > Bioreactor > Thiocyanate-remediating > Anaerobic-Aerobic...
CCTGGCCAATGGCGTCAACTCGAATGATGGCACCAACTCGGTCGAGCTGCTGCTTGGTGCAGAGGACTACCTCAGGTACGAGGTGGCGGTCGCTGGTGCTGGCGCCGGCGCCGCGACGCTGACCGCGCGCGTCCCAGGCTCGAGATGGAGTCGCTGCTGTTCAAGCGGCAGGGCGAGATCGACGCCTTGCGCGAGAGGCAGTCGAGAGAGATGGACAAGGCCGTACGGAGCAACCTCGAGCACCTGACGGCGCTGGTCGAGCAGCACGTCGGCGAGATCGAGCTCAAGGAGGACGCCTGGCGCAAGAGCATCCAGCTCGAGATGGCGTACGCCAGCTGCTGCTGCTGCTGCCGATGCCGATACCGATGCCGATGGCGCCGCTGTTACTGACCACGGCGGTGTCGGGCGCGTGGTGCGCGCAGCAAGCAGAAGCGCAAGTTCATCGAGTACGTCGTCAACAACTACGAGGGCGACCTCAACATCGCGTTCGCGACCTTCGAGGGGCAGGCCCCGTCGTCGCCGCCGTCGCGCCGCGCTAAGGACGCCGCCAAGTCGGCTCCCGCGCTCGCAGCATCGGGCAAGCTGTCCGACAGCAAGGGCGCCACGTCGGGGGCGCCGGGCAGCGCGGCGCAGGCTGCGGGCTCGAGCGCCTTCCGAGCGGCCGTGGGACTGCGCACGCCGACCGTCTACGCCATGTCGTTCGTCGTGGCGCCGCTCATCTCGTTCCTGCACGCTCGAATGCACGACCGCACCGCCCGCGCCAAGGCTTGCCAGTCGTTGTATGGCAGCAGCCTCGCCGCCGTGGTGCTTCCGGTCGAGCGAGCGCTGAACTACTCCACGGCGCCGACCGCATCGGCCTTCGCGGCGCTGTGCACCTCGTCGACCGAGCTGCACTTTGAGCCGCTGCACGACCAGATCGACTTCATCAAGTCTCAGCTGCCAGCCGCCTCGTCGCTCTCGCATCCTGCTGCAGACTTGCTCTCGTCTCCGCCAACAGAACCAGACGCCGCTACATCGGCTGGCAGCGCGTCTGCCACCTTCCCAGTCGTAGAGATCACACAACGTGCGTGTGTTCTCGAGCCTGTACGGGAAGGTACAGGGCAGTCTACCAATCTGTGCCAATGTAGTCGAAGCAAGGATACGCGTACTCACGTCTCTCTCTCTCTCTCTCTCTCTCTCGCATACAGGCGACACGTTCGTTACGCGACATTCCAACCTCGGAGAGACACAAATCGTCTACCACCTGGTTTGCCCCAATACCAATATCCTTCGCAGCTGTGCATTCGCCGTTGACACACGCCGCGCGCGCATCCATTCACTTGCACGGGATACCTTAACCCTTCGATGCTGCCTTGATCCTTACCCTCGATATCAGAAGAGGAGATGTTCAGCTTGCCACTCGATTCGCCGCTGGTCGTCGGGTTCCGCAACATTGTAGCAAGTACGCAAGACTCGCCCTTGCTGCTCTTGCTACTCTTGATGAGAAGGCGCTCACACCTGTCGTACGCGGTAGTTTCGAGTCAATACGATGTCGCGACCTTGTCGTTCCCATTGTTGCTCGCCGATGTGATCCCAGAGAGCTTCGTCAACCATGACATGTGCCTCACACGTGCCGCCGTTGTGTTGCGAATCTTCAAGTACGCGTCGTACTCTCGTTCGCCATGATGCTGTCATGGGTGCTCACGTTACACACACTTCGCCCATCTCAACGCGCTCGTACAGGACTCTCTTATTGATGCTGGCTGATACCACGATCAAAACCGTGCGCTTTTTGCTTCCACCACAAACCTCTGCCGAAATGCTTGGACGTTACGAAAAGCTGCTGGCCAGCATATTCTCCATTCAGTCGTAGAGCTTGCATCGCTACCACCACCACGACCGTGATGCTCCTAAGTTATTGTACAGATTGAAAGCGTCGTTTCGTTGCGCAACATTCATTCATTCATTCATTCATTCCTTCTTTCAATCATTTCATTCTACACATGGCAAGTAGCAATCCGAGTGTGACACTAACGAGGCGAGAACAGCTTGGTCTTCAGCTTGCTGAACGACAGTAGCGACGAAGGGCTGATGGCCTTGGTGGCGGCTTTGAGGTCGCTCGTCTCACGGAGCGTTCGCACAAAGGTCTTGTACTTGAGCTCAGTGAATTCAAAGGTCTGGAAGAACTCGAGTGCCTTGGCATAGTTGTCGGTATGGATGTGCTTGTCGATCAAGGCCGACGCAGCATCGTACGTATGCGCAACGATACGAACAAAGTACAACCGACTGACCTTGATGGTACACAGCGGAGTGCCTCGAATATCATCCGAAACAACCACGTGGCTGTTGATGGTGGCGATGTGTGTGATTCGGCGGACATTAGATTAGCCAAACTATTTTGCCTTCTCGTTCTCGCAACGCAACAACAACAACAACAACAAGTTGGCGCACATACCCGTCTTTGTCGCCGCTCTTGAGGACGGGTTTCACCAGCACGGCACGGTTCAACACGGCTCCGTCGTCGGTGATCAACAAATGAACCGTGCCTGCAAAGTTGGTCTTGACGTAGCAGAGTGGGAGGTACTGGAAGATTTCGGCTAGCTTTTGCTCGTTCGAAACTGCATACCGGCCCCGCGTGTGAGTAGAGCAAACAATTTGGCGATGTCGTCGGACCATGTCGACGCACCTGTTGGTCCATAGTCGGGCGTCTCCAAATCGTACGCGTTCTTGCGTGAGAATGCCGTGTACGCCGAGAGCGACAGGTTAAATGCCGTGAGAATGCGATCGAGTGCGCCTGGCTCGCCGGCGATAGCAAACGAGCCGCTGCCACTTGACAACAGCTCAGAAGGACTAGAAGCACCTGTCAGGAACGCGAGGATGCTCTCCTTTTGGCCTGATATCGTGCACAAGAACTCGCTCGCGGGCTGACCTTCGTCTGGCTTGAGCACAATATCCTGAGGGGAGACATGAACCACCACATCTAGAAAGAGGCAACAACAAGCGGAGCGAATCGAATCGATAAGACATGCACTCGAATCACGCTCGAGTCGATCAACCAACTCACGCACCTGGTATCGGGTCATCCAACACGCATATTTTGATCTTGCCGCTCCATTGACATCCTCGCCATGTGTTGAGCAGAAAGTGGAACGAGTGATTCAGCCGTTGATCCTCCCATGCCTTGCTGGTGGCAGCGGAGGCCGCATTACTCGGTGGCGACGACGACGACGGCAGCGGGGGCGAGGAGGACCGAGGAGCCGAGGCGGTAGTGGTACTTGCATTGGCCGGCGGCGGTGAGCCGACTACCGAGGAGTCGCCATGTGACTCGCGTAACGAGTTTGATGCGGACGGAGGCGTGGTGCCCGAGTCGCTAAGCGACGAAGAGTGCGTGGTCGACGACGACGACGACGAGTTGCGCAACGGCGATGTGCCACTGCTACTGCCACTACTCGTGATCAGTACCGACGGCGATGAGACGGCGCCGCTCGTTCCCGTTGCCCCACTTTCGTGCGGGAGCTGATCCTCATCGGCATGAAGATGCAACCGACTCCGAGCGACAGCAGCGGCAGCGGAGGCGGCGGCCGAGATGTTGGCTCGCTCGCGCGCCATGATGGCCGCGAGCTCTTGCTCCTCCTGGCGTTTTCGCTGCGCTTCGAGCAACGCTGCTCGCCGGCGGTTGATCTCCATCTTCTCAGCCTTCATCTTGACCAATAGCTGTTGCAGCTCGACCGCCTCCTGGCGCGCTTGCAGCTCCTTGATTGGCTTTCGAGCAAGGTCTTCCTGTTTCTCGTGCTGCACAATCGCCACCACCGCACGGTCACGGAACCGACAGTAGTCTCGATAGTCGAATCGAAAGGCAGTCGCGAATGCGAGCAACTCGACCATGTGGTCGCATAAGATAGAGTCCGAGCGTAGCGCCGACACGATCTATCCCCATAGATACAATCAATATTGGGTGTCATTTCAAATGTGCATTCTATCTCTCTCTATCTCTCTCTCTCTCTCTCTCTTTGTGGAACATACCGAATTCTTGCCACTCAAGATTGCTCGTAACGTCTTGCGAGTGAGGCTAGCAACACACGTGGCATCACTGGTCGGTCCCAATGATACGCTAACTGAGTCGGGTCGAATCCAGAACGAGACTTGCTTGATGCGCGAACGATCAGTGAACTCGAACATGATCGTAGCACTCACGCCGTTGCCAACGAATGCCAGCGGCGCGTACGCAATGGCCGCCTGAACAGAAATATGCAACGGTGGTGTCAGCGCGTACGAGTAGGAACGGTGCCGAGTAGATGGTGCATACCTGGAGCTGCAGATCATCGATCGCCGCGAACCATTGCAACGATTGAATGGCTCGAGGTAGCAGCGCAGATTGCGTGTCGAACAGAAACGCGCCCGAGATTCCGAGGTGCGTCAGGGGATGAACGGCGCTCCCAAAGGCCGAGATCGAGTTCAAGCGCAACGGATAGCGATGAGCATACGATTCGAGGTACTCGGCAAAGTCGCGGGCACTCGTGCACACGCGGCGACCGTAGCACTCGCTGAATGTACTGGCCACTCGTTGTTGTTCCTCTTGGTTCATCTCCAATGGCAGCAACGCGCGATAGCTCGAGAGCGCCCTTGCGAGGTCAAGCTCGCCCGTAAGTAACGACACGAGTGTCATGGCCGAGAGTTTCAGAGGACCGAACGAAGGAACGCTCAGGACCGGCGGTTTGGAGGTCGCGAAGCTCGCCTCACCCGTAGTGATCGAAACCAAAGCCGCTGACTCGAACACGAGGCACACGTATTGATCTGCCTTGCCGTACGTTTGAACGAGGAACACGAGTGCTTCGGACTCGCTGGCATTGGTGCCCGTGCAAATGGCCTTGCGTTGACGAACCAATCGCTTGAGAAACAATAGTGCGAACTGGAGCTCGTTTGAGTGAACCGAACTGACCTCGGCCTCCTCACGCCGCACTCGTTCCTCCTCTTCACGTCGAAGGCGCTCTTCCTCCTCACGTCGAAGGCGCTCTTCCTCCTCACGTCGAAGACGTTCTTCCTCCTCACGTCGAAGGCGCTCTTCCTCCTCGCGTCGAAGGCGCTCTTCCTCCTCGCGTCGAAGGCGTTCTTCCTCCTCGCGTCGAAGACGCTCCTCTTCTTCACGTCGAAGGCGTTCCTCTTCCTCGCGTCGAAGGCGCTCTTCCTCCTCGCGTCGAAGGCGCTCTTCCTCCTCGCGTCGAAGGCGTTCTTCCTCCTCACGTCGAAGGCGTTCCTCTTCTTCACGTCGAAGGCGCTCTTCCTCCTCGCGTCGAAGGCGCTCCTCTTCTTCACGTCGAAGGCGCTCTTGCTCCTCACGTCGAAGGCGTTCTTGCTCCTCGCGTCGAAGGCGTTCCTCTTCTTCACGTCGAAGGCGCTCTTGCTCCTCACGTCGAAGGCGCTCTTCCTCCTGACGTCGAAGGCGCTCTTCCTCCTCACGTCGAAGGCGCTCTTCCTCCTGACGTCGAAGGCGCTCCTCCTGCTCACGTCGAAGGCGTTCCTCTTCCTCACGTCGAAGGCGCTCTTGCTCCTCACGTCGAGTACGCTCCTCCTGCTCACGTTGACGGCGTTCCTCCTCGTCACGATGACGGCGCTCGGTGTTCTCAAGTAGCCGTGCTTGCTCGCTATCATCGAGAGCCTGCTGAGCAGTATTACTCAGGACCTCGTGCTTGGTAGGTGGTTCGCCAGCGACGGCAGGCGCGGTCGAGTCCTTTGCAGCGAACAACCAGTCAGCATCGTGCGACGTAGAGCCGTCAACTGATGCAGGCGAAGAGGTGGCGAACGGATCAGAGGCGAGAGACGTAGGCGCGGCCGTGGCCACGAAGGCGGAGAAGCAATCTCCAGAGTTGGCCGACGGTTCAGTTGTTACCGCAGGAGCAGTGACGATCTTGGGAGATGATGACTTGGTGCTCGGAGTGTCAGCTGTAGAGCCACCGAACAGCCAGTCAGATTGTTGCGCCGCGGCCGGAGACGGCGTGGGTAGCGCGTCGAAGAAACTTGGCTCGTTGCTCGACGAGGCGAACAAATCGTCGGCGGTCGAGGTCTTGCTGGAAGAACGTGACGAAGACTTGGAGGCCGAGCGGCTCGACGTGCTGCCAAGGTCGAACAAGTCGTCCGAGATCACAAACTCGCTCTTCTTCGAAGGCGCCGAGGTTGCAGTGGCCGCAGGAGGTGCCGATATCGGCGCAGCCACGGCGGCCGAGCTGGTTGCAGGCAGCACGGGATTGCCGAACAAGCTCGCGGCACTAGCAGCTGCAGGCTTGACAGTCGGCGGCGGCGTCGAGAATAGGCTTGGCGCAGGGGCGACGAGCGGAGTAGACGGCGTGGAAGAAGGCGCAGCAGCGGTCGGGCCCTTGGCGGCCGCAGCGAGCGTCGCGACGTGCGTATCCGAGTGCGAGCCTGGCAGCGACGAAGGAGCGGCTGCCGTCGAGGCGACTGCCGTCAGCGTCGCGTCGGTCGCAGACTTGGAGTCCGTGGAGGCTGCGACGGTCGGGAGAGACGCAGGCTTGGTGAGCGAGGGGTCAATCTTGGAGTTGTAGGAGGATGGAGGTAGGATGCGGCCGTGCGATGCCGACGGCGGCGCCGGTGCCAGCTGGCTGAACAGATCCTCGTCGGGATTGAAGCCCGCCGGCAGACCACGCGTCCGCGACGGCGGCGCCTTCTTGGCTGCCGCCACGGCACCACTTGCGCTTCCCGAGCCACTGGCGGCGTTGGAGCTCGCCGAGGCCACCGAGGCCTTCGAGGCGGTGCCGAGCAGGTCGTGCAGCAGATCGGCGGCGCCGCTCGCAGGAGCAGCCGGCAGCGGCTCGGCCGCCGTAGCAACGCTGTCGAGGAACGAGCCAAAGTCTCCCGTGCTATTGGACGCATGGCCGTGAGCGTGGCCGTGAGAGTGCGAGCCCGATGAGGCACCGCCGCCGCCGGCGGCAGACGAGCCCGAGGCCTTGGAGGCAGAGGAGGAGCCGGACGACGAGGCGGCGCCGGTGTGGCCCGCGGCGCCCTTGGCTCCGTCGTGGAGCGCCGCCTTGGAGCCCGAGGCTGCTGCGGCGCCGGTTGCTCCAGCACCACTGCCGGCCGTGCCTGCAGCGGCTCCGAACGAGAACATGTCCTCGGGGAAGGAGGACGAGGCGCCCGAGCTCGATGAGGCGCCGGTGCCCGCAGCGCGGCGCGCGCCGTGCTTCTCGCGCGCCGCCGGGAAGGCCACGTACGCCTGCTGCCTCTCGTCGTCCGTCACCGGCCTGGCGCGACCGATCACAAGGTGCCACCCAGTAAGCTCTCTCTCTCTCTCTCTCAGTCTCGAGTGGGAGGCGGAGGCGTACTTGGCGTCGAGCGTGTGCAAGGTCTCGGAGCAGTGCGCAATGACGTACTGGCGGTACAGCGGCGTGCGACACACCGGTGCTCCGATGAGGTCGAGCCGCTGCAACGCCGGTGCATCAAAGATACCTGGCATGGAGAGAGAGGGAGTCGGTTGAGAGTTGCATCAGAGACAGAGAGACAGACAGGGCGGTCGTGTGTGCGATCGAGGCGCCGAGGGCGCGCGGGTACCTTCGAGCTGCCGGCGGACCTGGAAGCGGTTGCCCGAGAGGTCGAGCGACACCAGCGACGTGCACGCAGCCAGTGAGCCCACGTCGGTCAGCTGCGCCGTAGGCTTTGATACCTCTACCACCTCGCTCGGAGAGCATCGCTGCAGAGTCGACGACTCGAGTCAGAGGCGATGCGTCAGAGCACGAGCGACGCAGCGCGCACCTGCTCGGCGGCAATCTTCTCGGCCGTCAGGCGACTCATGGTGTGCTCGCGCTACTCCACCACAACCACGACGACCAAGAAGGCCACGAGTATCACCAGTAGGGGGCGAGAGGCGTCTAGGTCGATAGCACGAAGAGCGAGGGAGCGAGAGCCGCAGCAGCAGCAAGCGAGAGTGGGGCAGCAGGGGAGTGGCGCAGAGGCTCGTGTGGGTGTGCGTGTGTGTGTGGGTGCGCGTCTGTGTTCTTGCGAATGTTCTGTGATGCCCACCACGAGGATGACTTTACTCTTCTGCAGGGGCGTCTTTGTACAAGGAGAACCAAGTGGCAACTAGCTTGGTGCGGTAGGTGATTGCTGCGGTTCGGAGGCTGGCGGTGTGGCTTGCACGGGGTGGTGCACTGGATGCGACGGCGAAGGAATCGTGTCGGGCAGCAGCAACGAGGCAGCCTCGGCGGCTAGCTCCTCGCTCGACACTGGTGGCTGCTGTGGTGGTGGCGGCGGCTGATGCACCTGGCTCAGCGTCTCAATACCTGCAACAGTTGGCGGCAGCGGTAGCGAGACAGCAGTCGGACGCGCTGAGCCTTCATCAGCCGGAGTCACTTCCGCCGACGAGCCAGCGGCTTCGACAGGCTCATTGCGCGGCGGCGTTCCGGCGGCTTCGAGCAGACTGACGAGTATCTCTCGCAGCTGCTTCAAGTCGGTCAGGAGATCAATGTGTGGCAGGTCGCACGAGTAGAACTCGTACGGAGTGCCATCGGGCGGCAAGGCGCAGATGAACGGGATGCGACCATCGCCTGTGCGCAACGACGATGACGTCCACGAGGAGGAGTTAGTACGAGGCCCTGCCTTGGAGCACCTTACCGTGGTGCCACCGACGTACCGGCGACTGCAGGGCCGCTCGTAAAGTCGAGTCCTCGAATGGCGTTGGGTCCATCGAGTACAATGTGAGCGAGAGTCGGATAGGCACCGCTGGCCAGCACAGCGATCGGCGGGTACTGGATGTGGCTCTTGTAGACGAGCACGTGCTCGCGAAAGTGTCGACCTCGTGCCAGTGCCACACGCATGTGCTCGATCGCTTGCTCGAGTGCCGCCTGCCGTTGCGAAGCGTCTGCCTGCGGCGAGAGCTGAAGGAACTCGTCGAGCATGCCTCGGTGCGAGAAGACGCCGATGCGATGTCGCAGCCACGTGTCGACCGAATACAAGTCCAAGTGCACCTGGTGCAGATCGATGTCGCGCTCGAGCTTGACAAAGTGAGGTTCCGATGGCGGTGGCCGAGCGTCACCATAGGTGCCGGCTGCCGGGCCGTTCTGTTGGTGTTCGTGGTGGTGCTTGTGGTCCTTGTGCAGCATGGCCGAGCTGGCCGGGAACAGCCGTCGAGCGGTAGCGATGGTCCGAACGAGAGCCATGGTATCCATGGTGTGCTTGCTTGATCGAGTCGAGGCCGAGATGCGAGCTTCTCGGTCGCGCAGGTCGTGGAAGGGTTCGACGAGATGCACGCCCGTGTCGAAGCGCCTCGCTTCCTCGAGCGAGAGCGGGAAGGTCCAGAAGCTCGAACCGAATGACAGCAGCGTCGACGGACTGAAGACTCGATCGTTGTAGCCGGTCGGAGAGCCGAGTTGGAGGTCCTGCAGGTACCCGAAGCCCGGGCCGAAGGGCACGCCGGCCAGCACGACGCTGTTGAAGAGCTCGGGCGCGCGGTTCACTGCCGCGAACGTCACGACGCCGCCCATCGAGTGCGCCACTACCTGCACGCGGCTCTTGTGCTTTGCAGCGATCTCGCGACAAAACCACTCAAAACTAGGTGCGCGAGTCAGAGTCAGAGTCAGGGCAAGAGGGCCAGGGGGCCAGGGTCCAAGAGAGGGGAGGGACGTACAGCACGGCGTTCTCGAGCGGGTCGCGGCGCCAGTCATACGTGAAGGTGTAGCACGGCCGCTTGTTGCTCGAGAGATGGTTGCTCATCTTTGATCGGCGCGACACCGCAGACGCAGTCGCAGGAGCGAGCAGCAGGTTAGGCACGGCGGCGGCTGCAGCGATGGGCTTGCAGTCGTACCCACAGCAGCATGGTGTCGTACACGGCCTGCACGCGAATGCCGGCGATCTCGACCGAATGCACGGTGCTGCTCGCCTGAGCTCCGAGCGCATCGCACGCCGTTAGCAGCATGTCGGGCGAGGCGAACGATACCAGAGGTGGCAGGGCGCCAACGACATACGTGGAGGGCGTCGCGGTCCTGGGTGCCGAAGCGCCACCGCAGCGGCAGCCGCAGCGGCAGGTGCGAGAAGCCCAGCGCCTGCGCCAGCGTCAGGTAGTGCCGCGTGGCGCCGTGGTGGCTCTCGCCCCCGGTCGTGGGCGCCGCCACTGCCGCGATACCAGCACGTCTCGGATGTGCCTCGGACTCGTCGGGAGCAGCGGCAGTGGTGGCGGCAGCGGTGGCGGCGGCTTCGCGGTTGGAGTCGGCGTCGAGGTGCGCGTCGAGGTGGCAGCCCTGATGCTCCCTCGCGCCGGTGAGACGGGCGGCACTGGCGCGAGATGGAGGACGTGCAGGCGTGTACCTTGAGGCCATGGATGAAGATCAGCGGCACGTCAGAGTCGATGGGAGGCACGTCGGCAGCGGCCTTGGAGCTGGAGCGCAGCCAGTAGTAGGCCGTCGGCAGCATCGAGCCCAGCACCACGGCGCGGCTCAGCATCGCGACGGCCGCAGCGACACCGAGCGGTGCGTGTAGGCGTGCGGTAGTGGCAGCGCACTACGAACACGGCGAGCAAGGCGAAGACGACGAACAAGCGAGGCGATGCGGGAGGGTAGGGATGGCTGGAGTGGCGCAGGCGTTGCGGCAGCGAGCGAACAACGCGAACTGCCGCAACGCTGACAGCGAAGCTCGCTCACAGCACGTCTGCTCGCTTGGTGGCTCTCTCATTCATTCGCTTGGTGCCTCTCATTCATTAATTCGCTTGGTGCCTCTCTCATTCATTCATTCGCTTGCTTGGTGCCTCTCATTCATTAATTCGCTTGGTGCCTCTCTCATTCATTCATTCGCTTGGTGCCTCTCTCATTCATTCATTCGCTTGCTGCCTCTCTCATTCATTCATTCGCTTGGTGCCTCTCTCATTCATTCATTCGCTTGGTGCCTCTCTCATTCATTCATTCGCTTGCTTGGTGCCTCTCATTCATTAATTTGCTTGGTGGCTCTCTCGTTCATTCATTCGCTTGCTTGGTGCCTCTCTCATTCATTCATTCGCTTGGTGCCTCTCTCATTCATTCATTCGCTTGCTGCCTCTCTCGTTCATTCATTCGCTTGGTGGCTCTCTCATTCTCTCATTCGCTTGGTGCCTCTCATTCGTTCATTCGCTTGGTGCCTCATTCATTCCTTCGTTCATTCGCTTGGTGCCTCTCATTCGCTCATTCGCTTGTTGCCTCTCATTCATTCACTTGGTGGCTCTCCTGCTCTCTCTCGATCAAGGTCTACAGCCATGTATGTGCGGCTGGTGAGCGAGGACGGACGCGAGTTCCGCGTCGAGCGCAAGGTTGCCAACATGTCGCTCACCATCAAGAACCTCCTCGACGATATGGGTGCCGACGACGACGACGACATCGACGACGCGAACAACGACGCGCTCGCCTCGAGCCGCGAACGCAGTGAGGCCGGCTTGGGCATGGCGATACCGCTCAAGAACGTGCACGGCGACGTGCTGGAGCGCGTGCTCGAGTTCTGCGCCTTCCATGCCGACGACCCGGTCGAGCCTCGCGAGCGCGACGAGTTCGACTGGCGCCAGCGCGACTCGGCATTGCGCACGTCCTCAAGGCAGAGCTCGTTGTCAGGCTCGTCGAATGCAGCGCTATCAATATCGAGCGACGCCAACTGTGGCGCCAGCTCCAACAGCACCAGCAGCAGCAGCAGCAGCAGCAGCAACGGCGGCGGCGGCATCGATGGGTCGCTCTCTCCCTGGGACGCTGCATTCGTCGAGGCGCACCCGCTGTCGTTCCTGTTCGCGCTGATACTGGTATACGCCCGAACGCATCGATATCGATCACGAGAGAGTCGAATCCGAGAGCTGACCTGGGTGTACGCGTGTGTGCGTAGGCTGCGAACTATATGGACATTCGGCCGCTGCTCGATGTCACATGCATCGCCGTGGCGCGCATCATCGACGGCAAGGCGCCCGAGGAGCTGCGGCAGATCTTCAACATTGAGAACGACTACACTCGAGAGGAAGAGGAGCAGGTTCGCCGCGAGCTCGCCTGGTGCGAAGGCAAGTGAGCCAGC
>Ga0209914_1003182_pt1 | contig 11996 bp, 14 predicted proteins | sample ThiBiot_500_plan_FD_183949 | JGI IMG/M metagenome (GOLD analysis project Ga0209914, IMG submission 183949) | Wastewater bioreactor microbial communities from Cape Town, South Africa - Thiocy_cont_500_plan (SPAdes) | ecosystem: Engineered > Bioreactor > Thiocyanate-remediating > Anaerobic-Aerobic...
GGGGGGGGGGGGAAACCGAAGGACCAGGAAGTTACGGTTGCCTCTTGGGAAGTCCAGCACATTTTTGTACGGCAGCAGGAAAAAATTGGAATGGCCCGAAGGATTGGTCCCGCAACGCGCAGGGACCCGGGTTTTGATCTATCGCTCGGTGGTGAACATATTTTTTCGCGTTTCGCGCACGACACGACATGCGCTCTCTATCTGTTCTCCTTGTAGTTGTTTTACTGCCAGTCATTGGTATTCTCTTTTTTTTTTTTTTGTTCCCCCTTGGGGCTGACCAGTGAACAACTATTCCCTCAGGCGCACAGCTTGTGTCCTGGAACCTGATGAGCGCCAACCCAGCCGTGTCCGCCACCGTTTCGGGTTCCACCGCGGCGAGCAGCATTGTCGCGGGGCCCCTTTCTTTCGGGGGTGGACTCACCCCCGTCAATGCAACCGGCTGGCTCTTTACGAACTGGCCGAACACCACCGCCGGCGCGACGCAATACATTGCATGGGATCTTACCCCGTCCGTTGGCCAACCTGTGCAGATCTTCTTGGTGCAACTTGGCTTTGACATCTCGGTAAGTACCTTCTCTACTGGTAGAGAAGAATTATTTCTCTCGCGCGGCTTATGCATCGCAACTTTAACGATATTACACCCAGACTCTGGGTCTTGCGCATGGGCCAACAAATTGGACTCTAGCGTTGTCGGAGGACGCGAATTTCACTACCGGAGTAACGTCTGTTCCGTTCATAGTGAAACCTGGGCTGTCTCTCAAGCCTGTGTCGATTCCAGGTTTTTTTTGTTTTTTTTTTTTTTTTTTTTTTTTTTTTGGGTTTGTTTGTCTTTCTCAACAGAATGCTGAGCTCTCTCTCTCTCTGTACCCAAAGGGGTCGTGGCAATGGGGCGTTTATATTTCAGGGCCTACGGGTATAACGCGAATCCTACCGTTGATGGTGGCTTCGCAACGGTCACCGGAAGCGTTGGGGTACAGGTGTATGGCACCCTGCTCGTCACCCTCTGCGCATGCGGTTCGGCACCATGCAGAAACGGCACACTGGTTCCGCAAAACAGCTGCACCAAACTGAATGACCTCTGCACCGGCGCACCTTTGGCGAACATCATCATCTCCGGTTCGCCTTCCGCCTGGAACGTTTCGGAATACGGCCAGGCGGATCTCAACTGCACCTCATCGATCATACGGTCCGGCCTCGCAGCCTGCGGCGTTTGCTCGTCGCTCTCGACGGTGGTTTCCTGCACCAATCAGTGCGGATCCGGCGTCACCTCAGGCGCAAGCAGCAGCAGCAGCAGCAGCAGCAGCAACACCGCTGGAGGCAACAGCAGTGGAGCTGAGACATTGAGCTCGATCATGCATTGGATCTACACGCATTCGCTGCTGTGGATTTCTTTGGACAGGTGATTTAAGAATAGAGCGTGCAGCTTACACACTGATTATGGCGCTCAAGCTTCCACAGCGTCTATCTGTTGTTGTTACGTTTCCAATAAATCATTCCTTTTGACTCTCCGCTCTCGTGCACACAGTCGGTCCTCCGTACCGCTCAACACCTCTACTCTCTACCTACGTCAATAGTTGTAAGACAGTAAATACTTTTGTGTCCCAACATTTGAGCCTCCCCCTAATCTACGCGGTCTTCTTCCTTCTCAAGGTTTTCAACGCCATACTCACAGGAGCCCCTCCAATCCCCTCTTCCGGGAGAGGAAGAACTCCGTGCGGTGTGGTGTTTTCGACGTGGGCTTGAGTGCGGATATTGTTGTGGGTGAGGTAATTTAGTAGGGGTTGGAGGGTGAGGTTGAAGAGAAGAGGGCGGACGAGAACTTCAGGCACTCGATGACTGAAGTGCGAGAGTACGAAGAGACTATCAAAAAAAAAAAAAAAAAAAAAAAAAAAATTTAACGCAGGTAGGTGTTGTGGCCTGGTTAGAGTGTGGCGGTGTCAACGAGGCCACGATTCTGTTCCAACCACTCTGGAATATTCCATTGGTGCTTAATGCCCTCCTCGGTTGCAGAAGGCGTACCAGCAAAGTGCACAACAAAATCTCCTCTATGCCAGCCACACTCCGCGCCCCCAAAGTATGGCCAACAAGAATTCATTACCCGCTGATGAAGAATTGCGACCTCACTCCTGTTCTGCGCAGACTCCTGCTGGAGCATGAAGTTGATGGCCGCCTGTTCCCACCAGCCATGTGTGTGGAATTCGCAGTGTCCATACACTCGGGTCAGAAAAACGATGGAAAAAGGGCTCCTCTTTATGAGAATGACCCCTGTGTTCACTATCGCCACCATATCGCTTGAGAAGATGATATCCTCCTTCCTATCAGGTCCGATGATTGATTCCAGCGTCACCAAGGTGTTGGTGATGAAGGTATCGGCGTCAATGTAAAACACCCATCCGCAGTGCGGGTTGAGCAGAAGTTGTTGGATGGATAAAAGTTTGCTCCACGGCGCAGGCCGCTCCTTATCAAGGATGACCGTCTCGTGAAAAAAGGCGTAGCCATGAAGGTCGCAGTACCTCTTCTTGTTCTTGAGTGCCAGTTCTCCCAGAGGCCCCTTCATCTTGCCCCCGCCATCATGAATCGTCAACAGACAAATAGTCGTTCTGGAGTGCATCGATGGCAGGTACAATGGAATAGCGGCGTTGTACAGCGACCAGAGCAACACAGCCAAACCCGATCCGACAACGAGTAGTAGGACCCCTGTGTGTGCGGGTGAGCATGGGCAGAAAAAAATAAATAAATAAATATTTATTGCGCGTAACGTTCAAGTGCTGCCGAGCAGGGCTGCCAAAACGACTCGGCTTATGTGACTAAGTCGGGACCGTTTAGAGTCGTTTACGTCGATTAGCTTGTCCGCAGTTTCTACTTTTCTTGGAACGACTCAAGAAGGGTCGCCAAATTTTTCTCTGAAGGCTACGTGGCTGCTGCTCCCCTGCGACGCAGTGGGAGTGGTGGCCGTCGTATCTTTTGGGGGGAAGTTCGGTCGGCCCGCTGTTATTTGTAATGGCGTTACATATTTACAGGAGGTTTACTTCCTGCTGAATTTTTTTATCGACAACGGTGTCTGAGGTGTTTTCGTAACCTCTCCCCCCCCCCCCAATAGGGATTTGGATGACAGTTGGTTAGCAGACCCATCTTCATTCCCCTATTGGGTTTTATAGGACAAACTGCATGGAGAGCTTTTGTGGATGCTGGTGCCTAGTCACCACTGGCGGAAATGGAAGTGGGGATTGAGAAGACAAAGGATTTCTGACTGGCAGTCAGGAAATGGATCATGGATACGGAGAATCGTATGACAGGAGGATCAGCTAGGAGGGATTAGCTGAGGTTGGGAGCCCACAGCTTGCCCATCAGGAGGGTGACAGAAGTGCCATATAGGAATACCCACCAGGGGCCATGGGGAGGGTCTGTTTTCTTTTTGTTTTTATCCCTTTACTGTAAGGTCCCGGCCTGTGCCGTGAGGCCAGACCAAGGACGCAGTTTGGGGCACGGGTACGTCCCGACCTTTTTTCGAACGGCGAAACAATAAACTGTCCGCATTTACCACCACCAAGGAACGCAAGGAAGGGAATGCGTATGCAAGATGCTGTTTATTTGCAATGAAAAAGAGGCGGCTTTCGACAGAGAGTGATCAGATAGGCTACAGCGCCTCTATCTACAACCCAACCAGCATACGAGAACATCTGCTCAACCACAGCACTGCTTGTCATCAACACCAGGTATTTCCTCACCAATTTCACAAGGAAAGGGTATGCCACCCACCATTTCAATGGATTAACAAGTTTTCCTGGTTGTATAGTTGGTATATGTTGCTCTTGCAAGTAGCTCTGAATTTCCTGATCATTGCTGGGGGGGGTATCCTGCCAACCAGTGCTGAAGAAAGATGAGTAGATTGCAGCCATGTCCTCCAATGGTGGTTGGGAAACAGACACTCCCAGATGCCAGCTCCTCCTCTTCTTTCTGGTGTTGTGATGTCAGCTGTAATTTGCTTATTTCTTCCTCTACAAAGTCTTTCACAGAGGCAAGGAGCTGTTGTTGAGTGGTTGGATTGGTGATGAAGAAGAAATCTTTCACCTGAGGATCAAGGAAGACCAATAATGTGAGCTCCTTCCCCTAGTCTCCAATGAGAGTGTTGAATGTTTTTGTTAATGTGATCTCCCACCAGTATTTTAAAGGACTCAAGAAGTGAAACTGAAGGAATTGTGATGCCCTGTTGCTGCAAGGCAGCTTGCCATTGTTGCAGTGCTGTGGTTGTGTTGAGGTGGAGGGATAAGATATTGTGGATGATTAGAAAGATGGTCCTGATTGTAGGAATCTTTTGGCTTTGGAGGATGGTTGTGGCTTGCTGGAGTGGATCAAGGATCTTTTCAAAACTGGCTAATAAGTTCCATTCTTCTTTAGTGAGATTGTTGGGTGCTTTTTCCTTGCTTGCACTCAATTTTGCCAGTGTAGCTGCAATAGGAACTTGGTTATAAAGAAGGTGGTGTATCATGACACACATTGATGACCATTGTGTAGGACAATTGGTTTGTATTCTAAGTGGCTTCATACCAACAGCAATGCACTGTGTCTCAAGCTAGACTAGGTATGTATTAGGTGTATGAAATAGTTTTGTTATTTACCTCAAATGCAGCCTTATTAAAAGAGTAGAAATAGCAGGCAATCTTTTTTGCTGGCTTCAACACCACTTTTCAAAACAATGTCCCATCAATTGCCTTCTGAATAGCATGATTCAATATGTGTGCTACACAATACAGCCACTGCAATCCCAAGAACTTAACAACAGCACAGTGCATGTTACCTGCCCTGTCTGTGACTACACTGACTATTGAAGATTTTGGCATGCCCCATTCTTTCTAACAATTATTCAATAAAAACCATGTCAATGACTCCAGAGTTGGGAAGCTGCCCCAATGAGAATCAGACTATAACTCTAGGAGGGGAGGCCTACCATGTCAAACATTTGTGTAGGTTAACAAGTTACAAGTGTTCTATTACAATCATTGTTTGATATGTAATCACCTTTTCTGCTGAAATGGGCTGGTGTCTTCTAGAAGCTTGTGTTGTGACTGTCTATGAATTTATTTTTTTGTTTTCCTCACAAATGAGAATCACTACATTTCTCAAACACATACTCAATGACAAGCAAAAAGAAAAAGCACACAGATGTGCCAGGTACAATCAACAAAAGAAAAAGGAAGTATCCACAACCATAGAGAAAATCAAAGAACAATTCAAAGTAAGTCTTGAGACTTTCAACAACAAGAACCTCTTTCCCCATCAGCACTCATGAATCACATCCTTGATAAATTACACATCCATCACTGCTTGGATGAGACAATGTGTGAGGTTTGCAAGAAAACCAAGGCACTAACAAAGTTGGGAGTATGTACAGAACTAGAACAAAAATCATTTGACAAAGGAATACAACACAAACAATCAGCACAACATCAAATGCAACAATACCTCCTCAACAAATGCAACATTCAAAACAACACCGCACATGATAAGGATATTCTTGTACTTCAAGACTTCACACAACTCAAAGTACAAGGGACATTCTTTCAATGTTTTATATTTGTTATTTATTCCCACAAGGCAACCGCAACTGACAACCTCGACCGGCACTACTACCTTTTCCTTGGTCCGAACGGAAAAAAATGATATCCGTTTCGTGATCCAAGGTTGGAAGCGATTGAAACAGCAAGGGATATTAGATGTGGAAGGCACAATACGGGTATGGAGCGATGGAGGTCCAAAGCACTTCAAGATATCCTCAAACATGATCTTGATGTCTATTGTTGATGCAGAGCTAGGGTCAGGGAAAAATCCGTTACAATTTTTTTTGAAGCACTTATACTACTTGTGATGCTGTTGCCAGCCAGGCCAAGCGACGGCTCAACCACTTTCAGCGTGATAAGCAAGTGCCCATTACAACAAGGGAAGCGATGGTAGGGGTGATCTCGGGTGTCAGAAACCACAATGCACAGATGCTTCCTGCATTGCGAGGGAGGCGCCCTGAAGTTCCCACAATGAAGAACATAACTTCATTCTATGCCTGGAATTACACGGCAGCTGGGCGCTGTAATGCCTATTGCAAGAGTGGCCAAGAGGCGATTGCCCGTCGATACCGCCCAGGTGCCGAAGCCGTTGCCGCCGTGCGTCGCCTCTGGCTTCGTCCACTTTGACGGCGAGAACTTCTGTAACAAATGATTTTTATTGGTCGGCATCTTCCGAACTCCGGTGTCATGCAGGCTCAATATGAGGCATTTACAAAAAAGACTTATAATTTTGTGTGTGTTTTTTTTTTTGAAAAAGAAGTTAATCGACTTAAAAGGTTAGCCACCTTCTGGCGACTTAGCTCTAATTGACTTGGTTAGTCACTTTGGCAGCCCTGCCACAAGTTTTTACGGGACCGAATATTTTTTCTTGCGCGGAAGAGAAAGGCTGTGCGCAGAAGAATACTTTGTGCAAACGCCTAACCCAGAACACCAAAAGGGTGGCCCAATGGCCTAATAGCCACCTCGATTGGGTGAGTTTGGATTGCCTGGTCATAACCATAGACAGTCATTCAGTGGTTGAAGTGTTCTATGAGGCCACCGGGCAGCATACTCTCCCACCAACACCTTTTCGCCTTGGCCAGGCCAGCGCATCTCTAAAAAGCATCTCCTTCCCTCCGCTAAGCAACAGAACCAAGAGACCTTCCTTCTTCAACACATTATTCTTGGCCTCAGCAGTTGACTTTATCAGTGATTTTGCATAATGTCAACTGCATGTGCAACACTGATGTACATGTTTCTTTTCCTTCAGCATCACAGTCTGTGGCGGTGTTGTGACTGTTAGATGAAGGAAGGTGCGGCCCAAATGAGGGGTGGGGCAGTTGCTTTAGGCCGTTCTTAGCGCTAGATGGTGAGAAGATTAAGCAGGTGATGAGAACCAGGCATCGCAGGCCACACATCATCTGTCTTCTGCCACCAAAGTTCAAGAAGAAAATCGCTTTGCGTTCTACTATTTTCTTTTGTCGGGGCACAACCATTACTTGAGGAGGAAAGGTCTTCCTTTATTGTATGCACGCTCCTATGATATCACTGCAGGAAATTGGGTTGTCATCGTATCCGCTTTAAACGGCGGAGGTTCTGTAGTGGTGGCCTCCTGGCATATGACGTGTCCAATACCATCCCAGGCCTGCTGCTGAGCAGAACAAGGGATACACTCAGTGGCACCTGCAGCCGGACTGTAAGAGGCAATCGGACACGTGGCACAATAGGTACTCCCACTAGAAGGCAGGACTATTATTTACAAGAGAAAAAAAAAGAAAAGGGAGAAGACTCTACCTATTGGGATTGTAGCGACCACGAGGACAGTCTATACATTGGTCCCTGTAACTAGAATGGTAGGTCCCAGGTGAGCACGGGATGCAGCTATCCATCGAGGCATTGAAGACACTTCCTGAGGCACACAAAGGTTGTAGCGTATCGTTGGAGGGAGGAGATCCCAGGATGAAATGAATCATGTCGACCACCTCTGTGATCGGAACAGGAAACTCTTTCGATGCCCAAGAAAATCCGGGAACTGGATGCACCCAATATTCAAGGCCTAGAGCTACAAATAGAGTAATTTTGGGAGAAGAAGAGGGGGGGGGGGAAAGCGAGAGCGAATCAGAATTCATAGCTTGTTTGCTACAAAAAAATTATGCTATACCGGATGCAATTCCCCAATAGAGGCCAAAATAGCTCGTAGCAGAGAAAGTCAACTCGATGATGGAGGTGGAGGGGTTGGCCCATAGCATATTGGCCAGGCCAGCGCCATGCGCACCGACGATCACTCGGGCTCGATTGAATAGCCGCACAGTGTTGACAACGGATAGATCCCCATCAAACACCACCAACTCCAAGGGGAGGAGCTTCTGCGAGTCAGCCCCAGCCTCCCCCACCTTCCCGATGATTCGTTGATTGCGAGAGTCGACATACGATCGGAGTTCAGCGACCAATTCCATTTCGTTGCTTATTTTCCGAGACCCTTTGCGACTGATATAGAGAATCATTGTGGCGTTGATATTTTCTGATTCTGCATTGGCCGCCTTTGATAGAAGTAGTTAGCAAATCAAATGGAAGCAATATGGGGGGGGGGGAAGAAACCGTTAATATAGCCGCTCGAACGGCAAACATGCCACTTTGGGAAGGTCTGAATATGGGAGTGTATTGTGTGACATACAATTCGTCCGCTTGGAGGACCCTCCCTGGATTGGCATGTAGCACCAGTCGATTCTTCGGAATCCCCAAGAGAGAAAGAAACTGTTGAGAGATAGAACAATGAACACAAACCTGTGAGAGAGAGAGAGAGAGAGAGAGAGAGAGAGAGAGAGAGAGAGAATAACCTCGGGAATGTAGGACCATAAGCTAGGGACAACAAGTTTCACTAATGGGTCCTTGTTCAATAGCTGGCGAGCTAACATCACTCGGGGCAATGCTTCAATCACAAAGTGATAATACGCGAAGTACCAGACCTGACAAAAAGAAAAAAAATTGGTTACAGCTTTTGGTTTCATGAGGGTACCTGAGTGACACTGACGAGTTTTCGATGGTGCTCACACATATACACTTTGGGGATTTGAATGGTGTCAGTGTCGAGTACTCGCACAGCGAAAACACGTTGTTTCACTATCACTAGCTCTATAAAGATATGAACAAATTAATTATTACACTCCGTTGTTTTCCCCTCCCCCCCCCCCTCAAAAACCCAAATCTGTACCGTTAGAAAGCCATCCATCGTTGACCATGGCTACAAACGGTGGTTCCTCCGGCGAAAAAGGAATACTACAACGAACTTTAAGACACAGGGTAAAGGAAGAGGTGTACCTTCTATTGCGATGCTGTAGAAAGTTCCCAAAATACCTGGCGTGACTGCGCAACAACTTCGGATCTAAGCTAAGTGAGTACGCGGGCCGAAACGATTCCTTTGGAAAGGTACCTAATACGCGCGGAAGCTCTCGCGCGGTTGGGCGAGTCAATGTATCGTGCGGAGTGTCACCAAAAGGATTGCGATTGAAACTAAAGATATCGGGGTCGATGTAAGCATCTAGCGCAGTCCAAGATGCCTTCATTTCGCCTCTAAACTCCCAAGTTATATCACTGAAATCGGGCCGCGGACAAGTAGGAGGCATCGGAGATGTAGGTGGTGTTGATCTTTTCCTCGCCACCAGAGGCTTGCGTCGCGCGCGTAGTCCGGTGTGCGCCAAGAAGGTAGCGGTTGCTACGATAATCACCATTGTCACAAGACAGATGGCCTGTTGATGCGGCCGTTTAAACGACGAGATCTTGGTGTTTGGGGGGGGGGAGGAAGAAATACCGTGACTAGAACCAACCGCCATGGGATGACGCGAGGTTTGGGCAAGCGCATCGCGCTGAACTGAACAGCAGAAAAAAAAAAAAAAAAAATAGGAAAAATGCAACGGGCCACAAGGACTTCCTAAATGAAAGCACAACCCTTGAAGGGGTTGTAAGGCCAATATTCCTTGTTGCTATGGGCCGTAATAGACCGGACAAAACTTCTCGTTGGCTTTCTTCTTCAAGACCTCCTCGATGGGGGCAACCAGCTCGTTGGGGCTGCACCAACTCGCTGAAGTGCTGAATTACATTACCTTCTCGATCCATCAAGAACTTCTGAAGGGAAGCCGCGGACTTTAACATAAAGACAGCAAAGGATGATTATCACCTCGAAGTTCCACTTAATCTTGCACATTCTTGGCCTCTTTCAAGAAAGGATTACTTTCGAAAACAGCTTGAATGTAACGCCATCGGTCTTTTTGCAAAACTGCTGAATCCTCTTCATTGGTTCCGGGTTCTTCGTCGCCAAACTGATTGCAAGGGGAACCTAACAAACACAATGAGCGTGAAAGAAAGCATTTTTGAACCTATGCAAAAAAGGTTGAGTCCTTCGGCATGGAAATCTTGATGCAGCTTCTGTAATCTTAAAATGTTGCAAGTTCATTTGCTTATACAAAATGCGCGCAACTACCTTCATATTGTGGTGTAGAACCGCAAAGTGATGAAACGAAACGATTCTTGGGACTAACTGTCACCAAAGAGCGAGTGGCATACGCCCATTCCATGCCAATAAATTGTGAATGGAATTTATTTGAAGGATGGCTGCCTATCCATACAGTAAATGAGCATTACTTGCCTGCACACCAACTGGCTATGCCCGCCAGTTTCTTTGGTACGTTTATCAAAGCCCCAGAGAGCTGCATCAAGGGAGGAAGAACAAGAAGGTCGAGACAAGAAACAAAGAAAAAGAAAAGAAAAAAGAGGGGAGAATAAAGAACAAGAACAAAGAATAACATCGAGAAAAGAGGATAATATGTCGTTGAAACCGGGCGTGACCTACTGTCGCTCAAATACGTATTCTTCAAATCAGGAGGGGGGTTGCGCTTTCACCAGAATTTTGATTGAGCGACAGTAGGTCATGCCCGGCACATAAGGCATATAACGCACCCTGTTGACAACGCTGGATGGGATGTTTCCTTCGGGATTGACGTGTAAGACACGCACTATCTTCGTGCCTTTCTCATCAGGGATGAAACCATAGCTGCCTACAGTAACAATGGCTCTGTGTTTGCCAGGTTCAGAAACCGCAAGAAAAATGATACGATTTATTGTTACCTTACAAATTTCGCCGGCTCTTCAGGTTTGTCTGGATGGGTAGTAGAGGTTCCAACCCAGTAGTAGGCGCCATCCTCTTCAATAAGAATCAGAACGTATACGACGGTCCTAGGGTGATACATATGAATTTTACGTTGAAATGATGCTGAGAGAGAAGAAGAAGTGAAAAGATAGTACCTGTGCCAAAGAGGCCAAGGGAGATTGTCTTCCTGATAAAATACTCGGTAGTTATCTCCTTTTTCAAGGATAGCCCAATCCAAAATATTGGAGTCCAGAATCTTACACTCCTTCATGGTAAAGGAGTCCATCAGGTCGGCCATCTCCTTTGGTGACTTGCCTTGATAGTATTTTGAGTTTTTTTTTTTTTTTTAAAAAAAAAACTAAATCCGGTTCAATCTACCTGGCACCACACCGACTGCACGGAAGCAATTGATGGGCTCTCCCTCCAAGACGAGAGACGCTAACGTCGCGCCATCAGCTTCCTTGACGAGATTCCAGTCGCTTCTTGCCTGAAGGGATTTGTAGAACTCGAAGGCCTTTCTGGCTACCGCAGGATAATCTATGCCCTCCATTCGCAACTATTTCTCTCTCGGTGCCAGCACACTCCTTTTTGTAAAAAGAGAGAAAAAGAAGGATTACTCTAACATATACGAATTCCTCCTCCCCCGCAGATAACCAACCAATTGGCAACAATGACATGCACAACATTTGACCATCACCCGCAAGTGTTTGGTCCCTCAAGAAAATTGTTTACCTCTATGCCAAGGAAATCCTTGCTGCCTCCAGCAACCCCCGCACGTTGGAATAAAAGAGAACTTGAAGCACACATAGGGCATATTTGTTGGTGAATGTCTTCAAGCGTGTGTCTCCTCCTGATGGTACTATTCAGCTTTGGTTTGCAGGTTTCCGCCGGTAATTCCTTCCGTACCTGTCACTGCCAGTAACAGTTGTGATCGTTTTGGTCCTAGGGCTGCTGGATACCAACACCGCAAACTGTAAAGTATTGGGAACGAACCCATACCACAGGCTGTATTGGGTTCTGAATGACACGGCACAAACTGTTCAGTTTCAGATCGTGGTTCAGGTCCACAATAGGATGTGTTATTTGGTTTCTAATGCTTGTTGTTAGGCGGTGGGCTGGGTTGGGTTCGGAATTTCTACAAACGGACTGATGGACAGCGGCGGAGGTAGCTTCCGTTGGATATCTTTGCCCATGTTCACACAAAGTTTCTTCTTTCAGCTGGCTCCGATATGGCTGTGGGATGGGTTGGAAGTGGGACTTGTAGCACAGGATGCGTTTATGATTACTGGGCCACTTCGAAAACTCAGTATTGTTGC
>Ga0209914_1003184_pt1 | contig 11991 bp, 17 predicted proteins | sample ThiBiot_500_plan_FD_183949 | JGI IMG/M metagenome (GOLD analysis project Ga0209914, IMG submission 183949) | Wastewater bioreactor microbial communities from Cape Town, South Africa - Thiocy_cont_500_plan (SPAdes) | ecosystem: Engineered > Bioreactor > Thiocyanate-remediating > Anaerobic-Aerobic...
TACAATGACGGCTCGCCAGATATCAAGTACATTCCTCCTGGACACTGCTGGCTCGAAGGCGATAACGCTCCAGTCAGCTACGATTCACGACACTACGGACCAGTATGCAGCACTCTCCTTCCTTCCTTCCTTCCTTGTGTATCAACGCTGACTGACGCGATGGTCGCACACATCAAGGTTCCTGTGGCATTGCTGCAAGGCAAGGTGACGCACGTCGTATGGCCGCGACAACACGCACTCGCTCGCACCGATGACTGGCAACGCCGTGTGTTATTCAAGGGGCCAGCATAGACGCAACGCTCTTGATGTGTCCATGAACGACAACAACAAGGCCAACGACAATGAAGTTGTGTAGATAGATACATTGTGATTGATCTGATTGATACGATACGATACGATACGATACGATACGATACGATACGATACGATACGATACGATACGATACGATACGATACGATACGATACGATACGATACGATTCGATTCGATTCGATGGAATCGTTTGATAGATTGAATTGGATCGACAACGAGAACACAGCTCGATAGCAGCAGCACACTTCTTTATTGCATCGTCGGCGCGAGGACGCGCATATGCCCATCCATCTATCTCGTGATCTCGTGCCTCACAGACTCTTCTTGATCGTACACAAGGATGGCTGCTCTATCATCATCCGTGCTGATGCGTCCACTGCAACTCGGCGCCTTGTTGCTGCCACATCGTGCGTTGATGGCTCCACTGACGCGCGCTCGTGCCGATACGCACGGCGTGCACAACGTCACGCTCGCAAGCAAGTACTACGGTATCGCGTCGCCTACCTTGATCGCTCCCTCACTTGGCCCCGAGTGTAGTAGTTGATGTTTCACGGGGCCGATGTGTCGCGAGTGTAGCCCAACGCGCAGCGGCAGCGTTGATCATCACCGAGGCGACGTCAGTGTCGCAGCAAGCGTCTGGTTGGTACCGCGCTCCTGGCCTCTACACTGATGCGCAACAAGCCGCGTGGCACGAGATTGTCGATGCTGTCCATGCTGCCAATGGCCGTATCTTTGTGCAGTTGTGGTACGATACGTGAGGGAGAGCGAGGGAGCGAGCGGCCCCCTCCAATGTCGTGAGTCAGTCTGACTGAAGGATCGACCTGTCAATCGCCACTGAAGGCACATGGGACGCGTGAGCCACCCGAGCTTCCAACCTGCAGGAGCACTGCCCGTAGCACCGTCGGCGATCGCTGCTGAAGGATTCTCGCACACGGGCGATGGGAAGCAGCCGTATGTCATGCCTCGAGCTCTCGAGAGCCACGAGATTGGCGGCATCGTGAGCGACTTTGCTGCTGCAGCGCGTCGAGCTCGCGCTGCTGGCTTCGACGGCATCGAGATTCATAGTGCCAACGGGTGCGTGAGTGAGTCTCCGTTCTCGGGCGTGCGTGAGGCGCTGTTGACTGAGCGCTGTGGCTCCAACTACACGATCAATCCAGCTATCTGTTGGACCAGTTCCTGCGCGATGGGAGCAACCACCGAACGGACCAGTACGGCGGATCGATCGAGAACCGCGCCCGCTTGTTGCTCGAGGTGGTCGATGCCATCAGCGCCGATTGGGCTCCTGAGCGTATCGGTGTGCGCGTGTCGCCAGTGTCGCGCGAGAAGAGCATGACGGACTCGGACCCTGTGGCGCTCTTCTCGCACGTGGCGCACCAGCTGTCGCGGCGCCGCATCGCCTACATGCATGTGCTCGAGGGCCTCGAAGGCTCGTCGCGCCATGTTCCCGGCATGCCGATCGTTGCACCGCACATTCGCCGTGCGTTCGATGGGCCACTTGTGCTGAACGCCGGCTACACGCGCGAGACGGCCGAGCGCGCCATTGCGAACGATGCTGCGGATGCCATCGCCTTTGGCACGGCGTGGCTCGCCAATCCCGATCTACTCCAGCGCTGGGAGCTCGCGGCACCACTCAATGTCGATGATCCCACGACATGGTACACTCACGGTGAGGAGGGCTACACTGATTACCCCACACTCGCAGACGCAGTAGCAGCGGCCAAGTTGTAGTGGAACGGCGTGGAAACGCAAATGAATCTCGCGCTCGCTCGCGTTCACTTCTTCTCTCTGAAGCTCCTCCGATCGTGCATCAGTTGTTTGCTATTCGCCTTGTCGCCGCTGTCACCTTTGTTTGTATTGCTTGTTGGTGTGTCTCGAGTGGTGATAGATTTGGTGTCATGGACCAACGCAACGAAGCTTCCAGTGTACTGGAGGAGGTTATTCACGGCTCGTGTAACTGCGGTGCCCTCAAGTATCGAGCGAGACTTCCTGTGCTGCATTCATGCTTTTGTCATTGTAAGGTACCGATACAACATGGAGTATATTGATCGATAGTGTATCTCTCTCGCTGATATATTTGTCCAATAGCACTGTAGAGCATCTTCGGGAGCTCCATTTGCAGCGATTGTGGCGTTTAGTTATCGTGACTTTGAGTGGTATGCGTGATACTACACTCATAATCATCGAGTATTGTTTGTGTTGTATCAACGTTGTGGCATGACGACTTTGATTCTAGGATACAATCATCGACATTACGAGTGTACTCCTCGGCTCCACAGTACGATCGAGTATTTTGTTGCGTTTGCGGCACGAACATGTGCAACCTTATCAAAGCTATCGAATGTGTATCGCTCAACATGGCACCATCTCGGTACAATCGTTGATATCTATCACTGCTGGCGATGGTGGTGGTGGTAGGCTCTCTCACTGACATTGTGGCGTACTGCAGGATGTCGGAGGCTCCAAGATACGACCAACAGCCCACGTGAACCTCGAATCAAAGGCCGATTACTATCAGCTGCCTGCCGATGGCTTGCCGCGTTACGATACATTCCCTGCTGCTGACATTGAGGCTATCAAGGCTAAGCTGGGAGTCGTCTCACCAACAGAGTCACCAGCGTAGTGAACAAGAGAAGATTAGATATATGCATTCATTGTAACGAGATGTGTTTGTCAAGCAGTAGCGCTGCTCACACAACAATCACAATGCCTTGAGCCATGCAAAGATCTCGAACAAGAGTTCGTTCGGAAGCAGTGACAATGCGGACTCGTCGACCAGCGATCGAATCATTGCCATGGTCTCGACTGCTTGCTTGATCGATGACGGAGCCTCGTGATGTCGATCAGGACTCCAAATGAAGCCTTGCATATCGAGATAACGATCATGATTCATAGGTGGGAGAGTTGAACACCAATACCAATACCAATACCAACAACAATACCAATACCATATGAGTCTATACGATTACAATAGATTGGAGGAGGAAGAGTCTCGCACCTCGATCGTGAATCAGTTGCTTGAGTGATGGTGTTGCGGCACCCTGTGCTGCGGTATCGCCAGTGTTCTGTTGCCGACACGGACGGCAGTTGGCTATCGAGCGAACGCAACGGCGGACGAAGAAGGAGGAGGGCGCCTCGACGTACCGATACAATGGTTGTGTCGGCGCCATGGTCAAGGAGGAGTCGGACGATTGGCTCGTAGCCATTCTTGGCGCTGATCGACAAGGGCGTCACGTTATCCTTGGTCGTGGCATTGACCGAGGCCTTGCGCTCGAGGAGCAATCGCACGACAGCCTCGCGGCCATTCAACGCAGCAATGAACAGCGGTGTCCAGTCGCTCTTGCTCATGGCATTGATCGAGGCCCTTCGATCGAGGAGCAATCGAACAACGGGCTCGTGGCCGTTCCAAGACGCCGTGTGCAAGGCCGTCCAGTCGTACAGCCTGCTGCTGCGACGGTCGACGTCGGCGCCTTGATCGAGAGCGAGAGCCACCTGCTCCAAATCTCCTCGACTGGCGGCGTGAAATAACACTCCTCCCAGGTTGTCAGTATCAAGGGCCTCTGGCTCGGAAGCCATGATAGAACACAGCGTGCACGCGAGCAGCAGCAACAAGATGGCAAGCAACAGCGAGATTCGCACAAGCCAAGCGCCACCTGGAACCGCCATCCCCGGCTTCCCGCCAAAATCCCACACCAACGCGCGCGCCTCTGTTCCATTGAGAGGGAGCAAGCCTCACGGGCGTCAGGGGACATTGGTCTCACTGGCGTCAGGGGACATCGGTCTCACTGGCGTTACGGAACTTTTCGGTCCCACTGACTCACTGGCGTCAGGGAAGCCTGAAATCGGTCGCACACGCAAAAGGTTGCGAGAATCGGAGCCTTGTATTGCTTTGATCGTAACATCCGATTGCCAACGCACAGCGAGGCGTTGCTCTTTGCTTGGCTTCCCTCTCGCGATCCCTTCCTGCTTTCTCTTCGGCCCGTGGGCATGGTAGTTTGGACCGGTGGCCACCAGGGTCGCAATGCCGAAGCTCTTCCACACCGTACCCGAGGGAGAAATCCCGTCTTTGGAGAGTGGCACTCATTTGTATGCCTACCGTCGTCGCCTGTTGACGGTGTACACGCATCACGCTGTGGTGATACGATTGTTGGACTTGCCTGAGCAGCTCCATGGGAAGGTGAGTTTGTGCATTGGTTGGACCGGCACTGAGCCCGATTGTCGTTCCATTACGCCTGATGACGTCGCTGCCAACACGGTGCTTGTGGTGGAGCAAAACGTAAAAGGAGTACAGCTGGCCACGATCGAGGCCTTCCGGCGCGGCCACAGGGCGCGCAGGTTCTACTACGGCGTCCCGGCTGCCGAGTTTGCTTTGAAGCGCGCTGGCACATGCTCTGTTCTGCCACTTCTCGAGAAGCGTCTCATCTTTGACAATGCCGCAGCGGCACTCCACAATCCCCAAGGCTGGGAGCAGTACAAACTGTTGTCGGCCAACTGTGAACACTTTGCCATGTCGATTTGCACGCAAGCCGAGTTCTCTGCTCAGATACTCGCAGCTTCTCTCGTGATTCGAGATATTTTTGGAGGTGCTGCCTCTGTTGGAAGTCAGCTCTCGACTTTGGTGCGTCAGCCAGTGACCCATCCACGCGATGATACTTGATTCTCTACCTCTAACCACGTCTTGTTCGCTGTTGTGTTTGATTGGTGTTGTTCTCAATCCGTTATCCAATAGCTCTTCAAGATACCACAAGTAGCCGCCTTCTTCTTGAAGATGTTGCGAGTAGCCCCGAAACTCGCCGGCCCCCTTGCAGCAGTTGGTATGTCTCATCATCGTCATTCTCTGTGCAACTCTGAAGCGCCGTCAATATCACTGAGCACTGGCGTGAACCCACAGTGGGGGCACTGGCGCAACTTGCTGCTGGCGGAGTCGAGGCATTCGTGCATACGGTGCGCTACGTAAACTATTTGGTGCACAAGAAGAAGATTCGAAAGGCCGTCAACGACGAAGAGCGGCTGAAGGCTCAAAAGGCTTTGGCCAAATCCTTGAAGAAGGGCTGGTCGGTCAATTCGTTCCAATATGGGGGCTGTCTCGTCGAGGCTTTGATTCCTGCTGCCGTTGCGGCCTTGGCAGGCCTCGGAATTGTTACTCTTGGAGTGATTACGGGAGGGCCAGGAGCTGTGGTTTTGCTTTTGGCCATTGTGATCTGCCCGCTGTTGTACTTGGTGACCACCAAGGTCGTGCGTTGCATCTACACCATGACGTTCCTTACCGTCGAGGGCGAGCAAGTTCGAATGGCCGAGCTTCTCGAATGTTCGATTGCGCCTCCAGAAGTTCCAGACGCACAACCTGAGCAACAGCAGCAAGCCGACACGGAGAATAGCGATGACGAGGAAGAGTCACTTTCGTTTTTCTTCTGATCAAGAAGCGCTTCTATATTCATTATTGTCACGAGACTCAAGTACAATCAGCTATTCATCAGAGTGCTCGAATAAATCATCATCACCCTCAATCATCGCTCGCTCAAGCCAAGCGATACTCTTGATGAGGATCAAAGAACGAAAGGACAGCCTCGAGAGACGGTCGACGAGATGGATCACATGACACCATACGCTGCAACATTGAAGCCTGCTCGACGCTAAGTCGATCTGTTGGAATACGAGCAATCTCCGAGTCGTTGTATCCAACTGCTCCTGTCGTTCGATCAGTGACATTGGCTGGATAGTCGTCGATCGGTGTTGTACCAAGAACGATCTCGAATGCAAGAACACCCAGCTCGAACACTGGCTGCCCAGAGTAATCAATCTCGACACCGAGCTGGCTCAATGTCTTTGGCGATGATTGTTGAGCGAGAATCGCATGGCCAAGAGCCGAGTGAAGCTCAGGAGCAATGTGTACTTGGTTGCCCCACACAGTGGAGAGAACGTTACCTCCTGGCCCGATAGCCATCACATCCTTGAGGTCTGGACCAAGCGTGCAAGCAGTTCCAAAGTCCGAGACGACACATCGCTTGATTGGAAGAGAATTTGGCTCCTCCTCATTGTGATGGTCTGGATTGAGCTCGACCAAGATGTTGTCGAGTTTAATGTCTCGATGTGCGACTCGGTGCCGCTCGAGATGAAGCAACGCCGATCCCACTTGAGACACTATCATTGCCACCAATCGGTGAGGAATGATTGTCGGTGGACGATATTCCAGCTTCAAGAAGTGCTCCAACGAGATGTCGAGTCTCTCGAGAACAAAGAACTGGGTCTTGCGATTTCGCATCGATCCGTCTTGCAAGTGAACGATCGAAGATTGTTGAACAAACTCGGGGAGGTGCACACGAATCGAGTTGTCGATCTCGGCAAAGAACTCGCACATGAACTGCAAAATATGTGGATGATTGGCGATGGTGGAGTGCTCGCGATACTCGTTCACGAATGCTCCCTGCGCACGTCGCGAGCTCAATCCAAAGTTGAAGCAAACTTTCAATGCGTATCGTTTGGTGGGTTGTGGATGTTGAGGCTCGATACATCGGACATCCATGGCCATTCCATTGTCTCCGCTGCCAAGAACCTTCGAGACCTCAAATGAGCGATGACTCTTGCAATTGGTCGACATGAATCGCTGCTCGGGCGTTTGTTGCTCCGGAAGCAACGATGCTGCACAGAACTCAATCGTTAGAATGCACAATCACGCCTCTCACATCAGAATGAGCAGCGACATACCTCGCACTTGTTGTTGTTCAATGACTGAGATTCGTGGTTGTCCAATTTGCTGAAATGAGTCAATGGAAATTGGTTGGAGCAGCGAATATGACAGCTCGCCTGTCGAATCGAAACTTCGAATCAACTCATTGAGAGAAGGTCGACGAGATGCATCACACGACACTGCTCTCCTCAACATCGATGCTTGTTCCGAGCCGAGTCGATCTGGCGAGATTTGAGCAATGGCATCATCGCCATACTGCACCCTTCCTGTTGATCTTGGTGTTACACTGAATGGATATCCTTCGATCGGATGACAGCCAGTGATGATCTCGAATGCAAGAACTCCAAGTTCGAACACTGATTGTCGAGAGTAATCCAACTCGACTTCTTGGCGTCGATTGGCCATCATGGCTGATCCAAGAGCTGAGTGGAGCTCCGGTGCAATGTGGGATGCATTTCCCCATGCGGGACCAAGAATCTTGCCAGTCTCACTCACAGCAACGACATCCTTCATGTCATCGCTCAATCGACAGCTCGTTCCAAAGTCGATCAACACACATCGAGTGATCTCGATCTCGTTCGTTGTTGAGTTGACCAGAGTTTCAACCAAGATGTTGTCGGGTTTGACGTCTCGATGAGCCAGTCGATGACGATCAAGAAGTCGAAGAGCTGATCCAACTTGAGACATGATCGTCGCCACCATTCGATGAGGAACGATCGATGGCGGTGCGAAGCTCTCTGCCAACAATCGAGTGAGGCTCATCTCGACGAACTCCAACACGAAGAACTGAGTTTTTCGATTGGTCAAGGTGCCGTCTCGATGCTTGATGATCGACCTCTCCCGGGCAGTGGCTGGAAGTAGAGATCGAATGTTCTCATGGATCTCGTCGACGAACTCACACAAGAATCGAACAATGTTCGGATGTGACGGAAGCTTCACGAGCTCGATGAACTCGTTGATGTATGCATTGCGAGCTTGATTCGTGTCGAGTTCAAAGTTGAAGCACACTTTGAGAGCGTACTGCTTGTCGGGCCACAAGAAACCTGGTGTAGTGCAGGCTACGAGAGCGACCATTCCATTGTCTCCTGATCCGAGCACTCGAGAAACTTGGAACTCGTTGGATCGTCGACAAGCGGCAGACATGAATCGTTGCTCGTGGATCTCGTCTCTTGCTCGGTTCAATGATTGTTCGATTCGAGTAAGTCGATGTTCAAGTTCGCTCCGTACTGTGGTAAATTTGGATTGGAGATAAGAACCAATGCAAAGAGGAGAGAGAGAGAGAGAGAGAGATAGAGAATTCAAGAAGAGTTGGACATCGGTACCTTGAGTTAGGTGGGCAAGTTGAGATTCGGCTCCTCGTGCACGTGCCTTTGCTTGTTGGAGCGTCTCTGAAGTGCATTAATCACAGGTGAACAGTAGTTCCTTTTCGATTGTTAAATGCCATTGCCGTAGCAGTAATCGAACCTCGGTCTTCAAGCCGAATTGACGAGAGATTGGAGATGCCAAACAACGACAGCCTCTTGTTCGGTCGGTCTGATAGCACTTGATTGTTGAACTCGAGATATTGTCGGTCTGGCTCGAGCCCGATCATGGCGGCAATCGCTGCCTGAAGATTACTTACTGTTGATCGGACTGGTAGAGAGATTCTCAAACTCGAGGGGCCTCCGTTCCTCGTTTGAGATCGATCAACGATCAATTCGAGTACTTGGATTGGTACCACATTCCCACAATGAATCCGTAAGCAACCGCGAATTGCTCTCTCAATCACGTTGCTTGGCATACCATTTCCTTCCATCTCGTAGGTTCGACTTTTGGTAGATTCAGGAGCATCTTGGTACTGTTGTTGATCATCTATTCCATTACATCGTGACGACAATCAACATGATTGTACTTCCCGAGTGGTGATACGGGAGCGTACAGAATAGCTTCTTGATCGATGGTGCCGTGGCAGCATCCAAAACGGTTTTCGGTGCCCAACTAGCAGTCTGTCACAATGGACAGGACTCGCCGCATCAGTACGGCCCAATATCATAGAAAGCGAGCCATCACTGACATACCGAGACCACTGTTGTATCGGCCCCTGCCTCGAGGAGTATTCGGACAATTACCTCGTGTCCATTGCTGGCAGCGACGTACAGTGGAGTCCAGTTATCGTGATCTGCGGCTTCGATATTGGCTCCTCGCTCGAGGAGTATTCGGACAATTGCCTCGTCTCCATTGTATGCAGCAATGTATAACGGCGTCCAGCTATCGTTGTTTGCGGCTTCGATGTTTGCGCCTCGTTCCACGAGCAAACGAACAGTTGCCTCGTGACCGTTGTTTGCAGCAAGGAACAATGATGTCGACGAGTTTTCGTCCGCCGCATTGATGGCGGCGCCTCGATCGAGCAGCAATCGGACGATGGAAGCGCTGCCATTGGTTGCCGCAAGATGCAATGGCGTTGAGTTGGAAATGTTTGTCGCGTCAACGGAGGCTCCTCGATCGAGCAGCAATCGAACAAGCGATTCGTGGCCATTGCGAGTTGCAATATGAAGCAGTGATGAGGAGCCTGGCTCCGAGACGCCAATCGCGGCTCCTCGTTCGAGAAGCAGGCGAGCCACTGATTCGTGCCCATTGCGAGTAGCAACGTGCAACGGCGTCAGGTTCCCGTAGTCCGGGGCGTTGAAGTCCGCTCCTCGATCGAGAAGCAATCGAACAATCGGCTCGAAGCCATTACGAGCAGCAACATGCAACGGCGTCCAGAAGCAACTGGTGCGGCTGCGCCAGTTGATGTCCGCACCTTGGTCGAGAGACGCTACCACCTGACTCAAGTCTCCTCGAGAGGCCCCGTCGTAAAGGGCCCGCCCGCGGAGCTCCTCGCGCTGTTCCGAGACTTCTGTTACACTGTCGTGTGGCGCCATCGAGAGAGTGCCATACACCTCCCCCAGGTCAACGGCAGAAGGCGCTGATGCAGTGACAACACACTGAACAGCGCGGGTGTACGCAGACGAAGAGAATCTCCCGCAGAGTGCGGCACTCGCACAGTCAGCCGAGCAACACGGGAGATCACATTGTTTGTCAATGGAGTATTCTTGCTACACATCAGATCGACAAGTAGGTCAGACGGAACCAGCCAGCCTTCCCGGTAGCCAGGTGATACGTCACAGTATGCGACTGGTGCACACTGACAACGCCGCACCCTCCGCACGACTCGTCGCACCATCACCCAGGTATCAAAAGCAGGCCGCTCGGCGCGAAGAACACAACCTCCTTCGCCACCGCCTCCCGCCCTCTGACAAGAGACCTCAGCATCGCGTTGTTGGAGGGCTGCCGCTCGTCAAGGCTCGTCGAGTGCTCTGAGATGGCTGCCCTGCAAGAGATCAGCGAGGCCTTCCTGCTCGACACTGCGTCGACACCTGCTGCTCCAGAACAGATTCAGCAGCTCGCTCAACAGCTCCAACAATCCTCTACCACCAAGGCTGTCGCCGTGCCTGCTGGGACGTGCTCGTCCTCTGTTCCTGGAGTCGGAGCGATCACTGGTGTACCGACCCTGGAGAAGCTCTTCTCGGCACCAGCGAGACGAGCTGCGGGCACGACTGCGATTACCCACCGCTCGAACCTGGGCCAGACCCGAGACTCGCTGTCACCGCTCACCAGCCAAGGAGCGCTTCCCGATGCCCCGAGTCCAACCGCACAACCGCCGCGGATCCAACTACGACCACGTTCACAACCACAACCATCACGATCACAACCACAACCACAACCACCACCACAACCACAACCACAACGAGTATCACCGCTCGCTTCACGAGGTATGAGCTGTCGCCATCATGTGGCAGTTGCTTGATTGAGTGATTGAGTGGTTGAGTCTTTTGATGCTTCGCAGAGCTCCTGCGAGAATTCATCGAGCATGTCTGGTCTTCGCCCGAGGCTCTGCAGATGCAAGGCCAACACCTCCTCGAGCTCACGAACCTCAAAAAGGACGCTCTCGTACGCAACACCACGCTCGTTTGCACGCACAACCTTGACTTGCCAACAACAACGACCAACCAACCGGCACCCACACACGTTTCGCGCACACACAGAGAACAGTAACGAACGGCCCTCCAGTGACTGAGTACTACCGAGAGTACGTTGCGCGCCTGACGGCAATCGTCGGCTCCGACATGCTGCACTCGGTCGTGTCGAGCTTCGCGCCTCGCTTGTCAGCCGCAACCGCTGCTGCCGCTGCTGCTGCCGCTGCCACCGCCACTGTGACCAGCCCCGCTGCAACCAACAAGAGACCACTCTTTGCCGCCATTGCAACGAGCCCTGGAAGAACAACCACGGCGTCTTCTTCGCGACCCACGCCAACTGCAATGCCCGCTCCTGCTTGGAGACCAACACCAACGATGACGGCAACAACATCGACGGCAACGACGACGGCAGCAGCAGCAGCAGCAGCAGCAAGGTTGCGGACCCGGCCTCGACAAGAGCCGGAGCCAACGTCGACCTCCAACGACGAAGACCTTCCGGGGTCAAAGCGCCGCCGAATCACTGCCAAACCTCACCAACCGGACCTGAAGGACATTGAGACCGAGGTGGCAGGCGATGACGAGAAGACGTGCGTCATCTGTCTCACCAACAGGCTAAACACGTGCATCCTCGATTGCGGTCATGTGTGTGCGTGTTCGGCATGCGCCCAGAACCTCAAGGAGTGCCCAATGTGCCGCGGCAAGATCAGCAAGGTGATTCAGATCTTCATGCCGTGAGGAGGAGTAAGAGTCGAAGCTCGACTCGTATTGAAGCTCGATCGTCAATTCACAACCATTGAGATTGATTGAAATCATTGCCATGCTCGCCCAGACCAACCCCCAGGAACGGTCAGAGTCAAGAACTGCCGGAGAAGGCGATGATTCCTTTGATGGTTCACAGCCGGAGAACGATCGAATCGGATCAGTTGTACATTCGTATCGATCCGAAAAATCTCAACACGAGAGAGAGAGAGAGAAGAGAGAGAGAGAGAGAGAGAGAGA
>Ga0209914_1003187_pt1 | contig 11979 bp, 10 predicted proteins | sample ThiBiot_500_plan_FD_183949 | JGI IMG/M metagenome (GOLD analysis project Ga0209914, IMG submission 183949) | Wastewater bioreactor microbial communities from Cape Town, South Africa - Thiocy_cont_500_plan (SPAdes) | ecosystem: Engineered > Bioreactor > Thiocyanate-remediating > Anaerobic-Aerobic...
TCGCAATAGGCGTCTACTGCAAGACTCCAGAGCGAGCTGCGAGTTTCTATGACGTGACACTGACGATCTCGCAGCACGTATTCGGCATGCTGCAAGGAGGTACGCCTGCATGACTCCCACGATCTCAAGCGATGACATCCACTGCCAATCGAACTCACTCGCTCATTCATTCGTACTGTTTCGCTTGGTAGCGGCACTCGATTCGCATCCCGACGTGGTATGCGCGTACTTTGATATGTTGCACGAGCTCTCGACCAAAGCACCGCAGGTGTTGCATGGCAGCGAGAACAGTGGCGCGATCATGGATGTCGTGCTACAGCTCGCACTCGCATCGCTGCGGTTTGAAGGTTCGCCACATGATCATCAAGCGAGTCAACCGTGTGCGTGTGATTTGAGTCTCATTTCCATCCATTGACGCTCTTGTGCTCTTGCCTGGTGAGCTAGAACGTGAGTCTGTGCGATCAGTCTTGACGTTCTTGGGTCAATTCTGTACCCTATTCGATGCGACACCGCCACCATATCTCGAAGCAATCGTACACTCAGTGTTGTTGGTATGCGCCATTGCTACCACACCGTCGTCAATCACTCTACACAATAATTGAAGCGGTACTCACGAATCGAGGCCTCTTCTAGACTCTCGGCAGTGTATTCAATCGCAGCTTGTCTCGCTTGGTAGCTGGCATATTGTTCCCATTGCGTATGGCTCTCTCTCTGTGCGATAGTTGATTCTCTACTAACTCGTGAGATTACTACAACAACAGTTGTACGCTTTGGTGCTCAGCTCGAGCAAGCGGTTGTGAGTGGGATACAAACGATCGCATCGTCGAATCCCGAGTTCAGCGCCCCAGTACGCCAGCAAGTCGCCATCATTCTATTGCAGTACGTCGTACGACACACATACACACCGTTGCCTCTTGGAGGAGCGTGCCAAGCTGAAAGGGGGGCTTTGTTGTGGTAGGTTCGGGCGAGTCCAGCAAAGCCACGTCGAACGACGGTTCCAGGCACTACTTGGCGATGTATCTCGCGTCGTGAATGGTGATGATACAGTCGATGTATTTGCAGCGTACGAGCTCGTCTCATAGTTGGACGACTGGGCTGCGCAATCTACTGATAAATCTATCCCCAACACACATTAACGCCGTGTGATACTCTCCATCGTCAACATGATTATTCTGCATATTCTTATTGATATTGACCGATTGATAGCGCATTGAACAGAAACAAAGAAAAGCATTCACTCTCACACAGCGATTATTCTACAACAACAACAACGACGACAACGACGACGACGACGACGATCCACACAAGCACATACGCTCGCTGTTCCTATACCACAGCGGCGATTGAGAGACACAGACACAGACAGATTATACTCGCTAACAAACTAACTAACTATTAAGTGGCGATTTCGCGACTAAGTGATACTAACAAACATGAAGCCTCGTTCCACACGTCGTTGTGATGGCACCAAGGCATCGTTGCCATCACGTAGATACTCGCGAAACTCGGTATCGCTCTCGAGCACGATGAAGCTCTCCTGGTCGCCTTCGACGTTGCGCACGTATTGGTTGTACTTTCGAGCTTGGTAGTACTCTTCGAGCTCTTCAGCCACTTGTTCCTCGAGTGGTAGGAATACACCGCGCGTCGATACAATGAACCATGTGCCACGTATCACTCGAAAGCGTCGTCCTAGCAATGGTTCGAATCAGAGAACGAATGAGACGACGAGAAGAGACGAGCGAGAGAGAGAGAGACGACGACGACGAGAAGACTCACAGCTTCGAGACATACCATTCGATAGAGACACGTGAACTCGCTCAGTGACTGAGACAAACGCACGACCTTGATCGACAACGATGTTCTGCTGGCGATTTCGGTCGTTCTGGTACGCCTCTTCGAGTCGGTCGTGGTCAAAGGTCGAGTACGCCTGCCACGAGGACGGAGCGCGCCACAGCCACTGCACCACGAGGCCCTGGTCCTTGATGGCGCCGTCGAAGCCGTGCTCGCTCAGACGGCCTTCGGAGCGCTTGGTCGAGGCGGCCTTGAGCAGCTTCGAGGCGAAGGTCGAGGACGAGAGCGACTCGCGCGTCGGTTGCAGGCCGCCTCGATCGACGCCGCGGTTCAGCAACTGCTGGTTGTAGTAGTTGGTGCCCTTCTCCTCGCTGCCGGTCGACGGCGAGGACGACAGGCCAGCGGTGGCCGACGGCGGCGAGGTACCGCTGCCGCCACCCGAGAGCTGCTGCTGAATGGCGATCGAGGCCGACGCTGCGTGCAGGTACTCTGGCGGCAGCATGCTCGGGTACGAGGCCGAGTGCATGTTGGGCAGCAGCGCTCCACCGGCAGCGGCGATGGCGGCGATGGCGGCCGCTCCCCCGGCCGTGCCGAGCGAGGAGTGGCCGCCGGCAGGAAACATGTTGGCAGCAAAGGCCGAGCCTTCGCTGGTGGGTGAGGTCGACGTGAGGCCGAGCGCGTTGACCTGCTGATGCGCCATGAGCTGCAACGAGCCGGTTCGTTTGCGCCGTTGCTTGGAGCGCTTGGCCAGCGATCCGTGATACGACACGAGCGACACTGCCGCCGTTGCAGCATTCAATGGCTGTTGCAGTGGTTGTTGTTGTTGTTGCTGCGGCGGAGGCTGTTGGATCACGACCGTTGCGGACTTGCCGCCGCTGTCGGTGAGGTCGTTGCGCATGGGCGACGAGGGCGGAGACGACGACGACGACAGCTCGGTCGGATCAGCGAGCGGTTGCAGCGACTCTGCGAGCAGCGTCGGCAGATTCTCGATCGTCACCATGGTGTGCGAGCCAGGCTCGGCGTGGAACGGCGAGCCTGTGGCGGACGCCGACGCCGAGGTGGAAGCCGATGCCGATGCCGAGGCCGAGCGACTGTGTCCGCGATATCGACGCGACGATGCCGAGGCCGACACCGAGGCCGCAACCGCTTGTGCGGCACCGAACGAGCTGCAATCGACCTGCGACGGCACCATCGAGTCGTCAGGCTCCGAGTCGATCGATGAGCCGGGCGAGTCGTAGAAGGACATGGCGTCTCCCGAGTGTCGCGGTGATACATGGAAGGAATCCATCGTGATGACGGTACCGCTGCTGCTGATCGATGGTGCAGGCACTGATGTGGCGGTTGTTGCTATTGTTGTTGATGATGATGAGGAGGAGGAGGGAGCCAGCAAGCTCGTCGCCGGTGTGGTCGTGGTCGTGCTCGAGCCTCGGATCGCGATGCTCTGAGGCTGCGAGCTCTTGGTCTCATCGAGCATCGCTCGGAACTCGGCGATCGCCTCTTTCAACTCGGGCTCTCGTCGAATCTGCTCCACTCCGATTAGCTCCGTGCATCAATCGAGTGCATCAATCGCGTGGATGCGATGCGATGCGATGCGTGGATGCGATGCGATGAAGCGAGTACCATGTGGCGCAGCAGGGGCTTCTTGGTGACGGGGCAGGTGTTGTTGCGCTCGAGCCATCGTCGGATTGCCGAGTATTCAAAGTAGTTGCCGTACACGGTCAGCGCTGCATACATCATACATTAGGCACCAGTAGACGCGAGCGCGCAAGGTTAGAGGCTTCCGAGCAACCAAGCAGCAACTGGATGGATGTCTGTCGTCGTCGTCGTCGTGTGCGCTCGTCGTCGTTACCTGGATCGCTCATGAGATCGCCCGTGATACCACATCGAAACACATCGGGAATCTCGAGTTGTTGGGTACTCGTGGCCATCGCCGCTCATATGCGTGAGGGGAGCAGCCGTAGCGCTGGCTCTCTTGCGCGCACGCGCGCGCGCACACACACACACGCTTGTTCTCCTCGCTCGCTCGCGGTCCAGACTCGCGCGAGAGCGAGCCAGTGCCAATCCTCTCTCTCGCTCACTCACTCGCTCGCTCGCTCACGGTCGTGCAGCGTGTCACGGGGAGTGGATTGGTGGCTAGCTATTAAAAGACCACAATGGGAGAGAGCGAGGCCGTCGTCGTTAGTGTCGTCGGCGGGCGGTGGGTGGCCGCGCGGTGGCTTGCTCGAGTGACGAGGCGCAGCGAGTGACGAGCCGCTGCGCGCCTCGCTCGCCCCTCTTGAAGGTGGGACTACTGCCTCCTCCAGCTGGCGGCACGCAGCGCGAACCGCCAAACCTCGCTCACCGACTCAGTCGCTCTATCGTTCCACGGCGTGAGCGGAAGCGTGGGTGTGGGGGCTCGCGAGAGGAGAGACCCACGCACACACGCACAAGCGATGCAACCTTCGGGTGAGGCGGGATGATAAATAGGAGCAGCACTGAGGCGCGCAGAGAGCGAGAGCACCGAGGCGGATTGCCGACAAACCGAGAAAGCGACAAAGCGACAAAGCGGAAAAGTGCTCGTGGTAGAGCGTCTACCAGGCTCAAGCCGTTCCTTACGCGATTTATTCGATGGGAGTGCGCGATTGGCTCAAGGAGACCCATCGATTATCGATGCATCATCGGTGATGCGGACCGCCAACACTGAGACAAACGTGATGGACCGAGGTTGAGCATATCATGAGGGAGTGAGTTGGCCGCCAGGCGGAAGGCGGCCATTGCAGGTCAGGTCAGATGAGGCGGGCCACTGCAGCCGCCGCCACTCGTTGTTGCTCGCTCTCCTCCTCTCGCTCGTACCACCTCATCCCATCCCGTCTCTCTCTCTCTCTTGTGCGCGAACGAGTGCATCGATCGGTCCTCGACGTGGAGAGAAGAATACACGTTCGTCAGAGGTGGTTAGAGTGGCGACGACGCGAGACGGCTCACACGCGCGCTCACGTAAGCACGCAATCGAGTGCGAGTGCGGCTGCGGGTGCGTGCGTCGTTGTAGCGAGCATCACGGTGCCTCGAGCCTCGGAGCCTCGCTCTCGGCGCCTCCCGTGATCTCGCGTCTTGCTTGAACCTATCTCTCTTTCTCTCTCTCAACGATGGCGGACCCAACGACGCCAGCCTCCTTACCTCCTCGTGCGAGGCCCGTGATATCGCCATCGCCCACGACGATGCTGCCCGCGAGCACCTGCAGCACCTGCAGCAACGCCACGTCTTCCTCGCCTCGACTGATGCTACCGATATCGTCGTCGTCGCCTTTGTCTTCGTCATCACCACTACCACTTCCAACACCAACACTATCTACATCGCCGCCACCGACCTTGCTATTCGGCAAGCTCTGGGACTCGCACACGCTCTCACTCTCCAAGCTCCATCACGATCTCCGCGAGCAACTCGAAGCACGCGAGCGCGAACTCGTCGCCGAGATACAACGCTGGAAGCATGCGTTCGAGTGCGAGCGCGCTCTGGCACAGCAGCTGGCCGAGGACAACGAGCGACTGCGCCAGCGTATCCAGTCGCCGCGCTCGGTCGGCTTCCACTTTACCGGCTTCTCGAGCACGCTCGCCAACCGAACCACGCCGGCGTCGCCGCTCTCTCGTCCGGCCAGCATCGAGATGCCGAGCGCGTGCAGCGACATGGAAGACGAGACGCTCAGCAGCGAGGCCGAGGTCGATCCAGAGGCCGAGACTGAGCTGCGACAAGCGATCGACAGCGACCACGAGACCGCTCCTCGCGAGCGTCAACTGCCAACACATCTCAATGGCAACAACAACAACACCAACACCACCACCAACCGTGACACTACCACCAGCAGCACCAGCAGCATCAGCAGCATCAGTAGCGGCAGCAGCAGCAACTGCGACAGCAGTAGCAGCAGCAGCAATAGTAGCAGCGCCAACAACCGTAACTATCGGCACTCCAACTCGTCGGCAAGCTCTCCACCGCCATCTCCGTCGGCAAGCTCTCCACCTTGCACTCCCACGCCGCAGACGCCGTCGCGCGAATTGCGAACGAGCTCTTCGCAGTCGCACAACGGCCGCTCGACTCCTACGGCACAGGCACACGAGCCGCAGCAGCAGCAGCAGCACTCTGACGGTGAGCCCGTCTTGAACCTTCACTACGACGTGTCTCCCAGACCGCCCGGAGAGCCTGGCACTCCCGTTCAACCAACGCCCACCAACAGCAAGCGCAAGCAATCCACACCCGGCATCCGTGGCTATGCGCAGAACATTCAAGACGACGAGGCTATCAGCGAGTGCCTGCGCCGGAGCGTTTCGGCCGACACACAAAAGATTCACACCGCACTACAAGCACAACGCGAGGCAGAGATCCGAGCCGCCACCACCACGACCACCACGACGGCCGCCGCCGCCGCTACTGCATCTGGTGTGACGTTGTCACCCACGGTGGCACTCGAGAACTTTGATGAATTTGCGTCGCAGAACTCGCTACTGCCATTCCCGAGCGTATCGGAGGAGCTGGAAGATGACGCCGAGGCGGTCGACGATGATGCTAGTATCGGCGACCTGATCGGCGACGGCGACGACGACGACGACCCCCACTCAGGCCTTCCGCACAGCCTATCGACTGACTCGCTGACCGACAGTTATATCGTTCAGTCGCTTCAGCAAGGCAATGGCCTCGAGGACGGCGCCGAGTACATCGACTCGACCCTGTCGGCCTTCTACGAGAATCCCGATCACGTACACGACCACAAGCCGCACGCCCACCACCATCATGCGCAACAAAGCCGCAAACGCAGTACCGACGACACTGACCGATCGCCTGCCGGAGGAGCGCGAGCGCTCTCGCCCGCATCACCGTCATCTGCCAACAACTCCAACGCGGCTCCTTCGGCACCTACGCTCGACAATGCCGGCTCATCCGGATACCTTCGTCGCTATGATCACATTCGCACGGACTACGTGCGCAAGAAGGCCGACACTCCCATCAAGCCCTTGACCGAGCTGGCGTACCAAGAAGACATGATCACACACGTGATTCGAATGCAGCACCTCTATCGTCGCTTCCGACTCATTCGGCGTTTCACCGATGTTGGTATGTCATGTCTGTCACTCACAGTACGCAACCGATACCGAGACAATACTCACATTTCTGCGCACCCCTCCCCATCCGAACAGTACGCCAATACTGGGTCTCGCCTGAGGTCACAGAGATGCGAACGATGCTCTCAGCTCAGCGAGAGTTCCTCGAGTCGGAACGGAAATATGTACACTACCTCTCCTTTCTCATGACGGTATGTGTGTGGCACGCTCGCTCAGTCTCGCTCAGTCTCTCTCTTTACTTGCATTCACTTACTTGTTTGTTTTGGTATTGCTGATAACGACGCAACAACAACAACCACCATTGCCATCGGCTAGAACTACGTGGCACCCTTGCGACTACGGTTGATCGAAGCGAAGCGCAAGGATGTACCCGAAGTACCGAGCCCGGTACCGCTCATGAGCGAAGAGCAACAATCACGCATCTTTAGCAACGTCCAAGTGATCCTCAACGTACACACGGCCTTGTTAGCTGAGCTCGAAGCCAAGTACCAGGCATGGCCCGACAAGCAGCTTACTATCGGGGCCACACTCATTTCGATCGTATGTATCGTCGCCATAAGCTCGTCGTCGACGCGCGCGCTCTCGCCATTCGTATCGTTAGAATTAACTGACCTGGCTGGACAACACACTCTCTGTATAGGCGCCCTATTTGAAGACTTACGCTCAATACGTAATTAACTATCCTCTCTCTGCGGCGGCCCTCGCCAACTGGAAGCGCCGTAACGAACAAATGGTTGCCGAATGGCAAGCATCCATCGTACAATCGGCGCCGCGAGCTCTTGCCGGCTTTGACCTCGAGTCGTTCCTCATCATGCCCGTGCAGCGTATTCCTCGTTATGGTATGATTCAGCTATGATCGATCTCGTGATCAGTTGCATATGATGGGTGTTTAACGCGATCTTTGTGCGTGCGTGTGTGTGTGTGTAGTATTGCTGGTCGATGAGATTGTACGTCATATGCCCACGAGCCACCCGCAGTACACGAGCCTCGCTAGTGCACTCGAGCACCTACGCGATGTAGCGACGCACATCAACGAGCAGAAGCGCATCATGGATAGCATGGAGCTGGCGCTCAAGGTGCAGGAGCGTCTGACTGGAGACACGCCACCACCGCTGGTCGAGGCGCATCGCTTCGTGATCCGCGAGGGCCTGGTGCTCTTGCAGCGTCCGTTCACGGGCAAGCAATCGAAGGAGAAGCGCGAGTTCACCAAGTACCACTTCTTTCTCTTCAACGACCTGTTGCTGTGGACCAACCCGCCGTCGACACCGTTCGCCACCTTGATTCAACGTGACAAGAGCGAGAAGCTCGTGTGCAAGGGCTGGCTGCCACTCAAGCACGCCTTCGTCGCCATCATCGACGACGAACCGCCGTCGCTCGTCAATGCGGTCGAGATCACATCGCGTGGCAGAAAGATTACGCTCTCGTTCACGAGCCTCGACGAGAAAGCGAGCTGGACCAAGGACTTGACCAACAGCATCGCACATACCATCACCTCGTTGCATGAGCCGGCACCATCATTCGACGTACGGTCGATCGTGCAGCCCGACTTGCTCGATACCACCAATCATTACCATCACCATCACCATGGACCATCGACGCCGGTGCCCGATCGCAAGGAGCGTTTCAGCGAGAGAATTGGATCGTATTTCGGTATCTAGCCGCTGCTACGTGCGAAACCGTCATCGTTGCTGCGACAGCCTTACTCACTCGTGAAACACGTTGGTGCGTGTGATATAGCGTTCGGAAAACGAAAGGACGAAATGGCCACAACGCCGAAGCCGCTCAAATGGAAGAAGACCGTGCCACCCGAGATGATGCCGGTTCTCGAGTTGCTCGAGAGCTCGGGTGGCGTGCTTCCGCAGTCGTTCCTCGATGCTCCAGACGAACCCGCGCAGGACGAGCGCCTGCAGGCATCGACCCAAGCCTGGGAAGCCGCCAGCGAGATGATCTTCACCAAGTGCACTCCGTCATCCTCCAAGCGTAAGCTCGGTGTCGTGCTCGGGCTAGGAGGTCCTGACTACGCCGGCAGTCGTTCCTCTACCGTGTCGATTCCCATCGTCGCGCCGGGCACCAGTGCTTCAGCTTCCGCGGCCGCGGCCGCCGCAGCTTCATCAGCGCCTGCTGCCACTACGATAATGGCCCCCTCCAGCACGACACACTCATCGACCACCGCCACTTCGACCACTACCACAAGCACGAGCACCACTGGTGGCAGCCGCAAGGACTTGGCGCACCGCAAGCGCCTCAGCAGCGATGCCGCTCACACTGTGTCACATGTCCTACCGACCCATGCTAGGACAAGTGATCCTCACCTGTAGAATAGACTCTCTCTCTCTCTCTCTCTCTCTCTCTTGCGCGTACCACCTTGCAACTATTTATTCTCGTCTACTGCATGCCCTTGATACATTGTCGTGATTGTACATACATATCGTATTGACGTAAGCAGTGAAAGAGACATCCGACCGGTAGACTCCTTCTTTCCTATCGTGTCTGGCTCGTGCGCGCATCTCTCTCTCTCTCTCTCTCTCTCTCTCTCTCTCTCTCACTATCACCTGGATCATATCTCTTAGTTGATTGCCAGTTGGATTGGTTGGAAAAGTCCCTATGGAAGACAATACTCCTGACGATTTCGTTACGGTCAAGTTCTCGATTGGTAGCACACACTACAGCGATGCTGATGGCCTCTTCAACAATCCCGCAGGCTTGGTGTTCGACCATCATCGCGGTCTCTTGTTTGTTGCCGACAGTTTCAATCATCGAGTGCAAGTGTTCGCGGCCGATGATGGCTCATTCGTCGCCAAGTTCGGAGCACGCTGCCTGCAAGCCAATCAGCTTCGCAGCCCATGGGGCATCGCGATCGAGCACGAGCAAGAGCGCATTGTCGTCGTCGACTGCAGTAGCCATCGGTTGCAACGGTGGTCTCTCAAGGACGACTCGTTCTTGTCGTTCATCGATTCGTATAGCCCGCAGCTTCAAGAAGGCGTGAGGGAGCTCGACCACCCGCACGGCGTCGCGATCGACAAGCACAACCAGCGCGTCCTTGTCGCTAACACACACTTTCATCACCTGATGTCATTGGCATCTAGCAACCTGTCGTCCTTCAACTCGATCGGCAAGTATGGCTTTCAACCACGCGAGTTCTTCTTCCCAACCGGAGTTGCGATCGATGACGATCGACATCGAATCATCGTCACTGAGAGCGACGGTAATCGGGTGCAAGTATTGTCGTCGATCGATGGCTCGTTCTTGTTCCAGTTCGGTTCCAAGGGCAATCAACCAGGTCAGTTCGATTATCCTCTTGGAGTGTGCATCGCCAACCAAGGGCGAATCATCGTCGCCGACTCGAGCAACTATCGATTGCAAGCATTCACTCACGAAGGCCATCACATCTCGTCCTTCGATTGCGGCGAACACCCTGTCGGAGTTGCGTTCGACGAGTACCGAGGTCTCATCGCCTTCTCGGCAGGCCATCAAGTGCATGTGATTGGGGCCAATCAATGGCTGCCCGACACCACGTTCGTGTGGCGGCCTGATCTCCATCGATATGCTCCATCATGGATCAAGCAAACAGTGCTGACGATGACGATGATTCGATCGCTGGTCGATGAGTCATCGGCGATGTCGATGATTCCGAACGAGCTCTTGTTCGAGATCTTCTCGATGCTCGAGCCAGGTCCACCTCGAGCTGTGTTGCCATCTCGCCGACCGCAGGCACCGACACTTCGAGCGAAGCAATGCGCGACGATGTGAGAGCGAGGCGAGGGAGCCAACAAGTCAACAATGAAACTCTCGAACCAGAATATGAGATTGTGGATTGGATTGGATTGTATTGTATTGGATTGTATCCAAGTGATGAAGAGTCAGTGGGGAATCAGGAACGAAGGAGACCTCTCGATGTCGATTGGAAGGGCAGGCAAGCATCGATCGAGCATCATCAAGAAGAGGCTCGTGTGAGGGAGGGAGGTGCTGTTCTTTGTTCCTTCATCGATTGGTTCTTGTTGCTTCTTGTTGCTCGTTGCTTGCTTGGTCTCTCTCTCGTGTCTCGTGTCTCGTGTCTCGTGTGTGAGAGCTTCATTTCTTCATCTCTTTGGTTTGAGCAGTTGGGGTTTGGAACATATCTTTGTCGTTGTGTGAGAGAGATTGAAGTGAAAGAGATGGGAGACGATACTCTTGATCGAGATGCTCGAATCAAGCTCTCGATCGGTACCAAGGAATATGGTAATGCCGATGGCCAGCTCTACAATCCCGCAGGCTTGGTGTTCGATCATCATCGAGGTCTCTTGTTCGTCTCTGACTACAGCAAACATCGAGTGCAAGTATTCTCTTGTGACGATGGCTCGTTCGTGTCCAAGTTCGGCGAGACTGGCAACCAACCAGGCCAGTTCGCGTATCCAAAAGGCCTTGCGATCGATCACGACCATGATAGCATCCTCGTTGTTGATCAATTCAATGATCGAGTACAATCATGGTCTCTGAGCGAGCAATCGTTCTTGTCGTGCGTCGGCCATCGTGAATCACGAGCTCTCGAGCGCAGCGGCCTTCGAGGCATTGCGATTGACAAGCGTCATCGTCGCATCATCATCGCCGACTCCAACAATCATCGATTGGTGTTCTTGTCGTCTATCGATCTCTCGTTCTTGTTCTCAGTCGGCGGCAAGCAAGGATCTCAGGCTGGACAGTTCCACTCTGCATCAGGCATTGCGATCGATGATGATCGACATCGAATCATCGTCCTTGATACCCGCAATCATCGAGTGCAAGTACTGTCGTTGATCGATGGCTCGTTCTTGTTCTTGTTCGGCTCTCGAGGCAATCAACCAGGCAAGCTCGAGTATCCCCAAGGAGTGTGCATCGACAATCAAGGCCGAATCATCGTCGCCGACACCAACAATCGTCGACTGCAATCATTCACTCACGAAGGCCATCACATCTCATCCTTCGATTGTGGTCGCGAGTACCCGCAAGACGCTGCATTCGACGAGCATCGAGGTCTCATCGCCTTCGCGGCAGGCAATCGAGTGCATGTGATTGGAGCCAATCAATGGCTTGCCGACACGTTCACATGGCGACCAGATCTCCATCAATATGCTCCATCATC
>Ga0209914_1003189_pt1 | contig 11976 bp, 24 predicted proteins | sample ThiBiot_500_plan_FD_183949 | JGI IMG/M metagenome (GOLD analysis project Ga0209914, IMG submission 183949) | Wastewater bioreactor microbial communities from Cape Town, South Africa - Thiocy_cont_500_plan (SPAdes) | ecosystem: Engineered > Bioreactor > Thiocyanate-remediating > Anaerobic-Aerobic...
CCTGCATCATCAACAAGTACCTGCATCATCAACAAGTAGCTGCATCATCATCATCATCATCAACAAGTACCTGCATCATCAACAAGTACCTGCATCATCAACAAGTACCTGCATCATCCTCCACAAGTACCTGCATCATCAACAACAAGTACCTGCATCATCATCAACAAGTACCTGCATCATCAACAACAAGTACCTGCATCATCATCAACAAGTACCTGCATCATCAACAACAAGTACCTGCATCATCAACAACAAGTACCTGCATCATCATCAACAATGTCATTCGCTCGCAAGCAAACAGCAGTAAGCCGCTCTCGAGAGAAAGTCGCAGTGCCTCGGCGCGTCAGCGACCTGAAAGCCATCGCAGGCGACAACTCGCTTCCTGCTACATGTGATCGCAGCATCGTCGATGGGCCGCTGCCGCTGCGCTTCCTCGACAACTTCTCGATCCTCGTCATCCACGAGGGTGAGTGGGTGCGCCAAGATGCTCTCGAGAACGTCGTCAACGGGCCGCAGTTCGCCGTCGGCCGCGTGCCTCTCGGCGGTGCTCGCGGTACGTACGGCGGCGCTCGTGCACGCATGTCAAGAGCGCGATCGTTGATCGAAACGTCTGTAGATCTCCACGAGTTGGACTGGAGCACGAGCTTCGTGGTGCGTGCGTCGATTGTTGAGTGGAGCCTCGATCAAGACGGCATTCTGTGGGTTCGCTCCGACTACGCGTGGTACCAGGTAGCGCCAGCAGCAGCAGCTCGCTACGATCGGTCTTCTCTCTCTCTCTCTCTTTCGTTTGGTCTGACCGCCAGAGTTCTGGTTGTTCGCAGCTTCTGACGCCGAGCAAGGAGTATGCTGCAACGCATCACTTGCTGCAGAGCAAGGTCGATCTTATCAACTACGTCGTGCAGTCATGCGAGCAAACTCCCGAGGAGCAACACACTGCACAGCGCATGCTAGATTCCGTATGAGTGGCGGCCTATGACGCGTCTCTCCCGCTTCTTCTACACGCACAACCTCATCCTCCGATCGCTCTTGGCTGGTTGACTGGTTGCTAGGTGACACTTCTAAGCGGCATCCCGATTGCGACCGCCAAAGCGCGGCTGCTGCATCATGGCGAGTTCATACGCCATCACTTTCGAGCGCTGTATCCGCAGTACACTTCACGACCGTTCTTTCGTCTCTGGGTACGCGCCGAGTACCACCGATGATGATTCTAGCGTGCGTGCTTGCAAGTAGTGACACCACAATCATACACATCCATCCGTCTCGTAGAGTAAGACACTACCAGCAACATCAACCGACAGAATGCCGACACCGCTGCCAGCGCTGACGACGACCGCAACAACGACAACAACAACGACCATGACGACGAGTCCTACCTCCGAACTGGCATCGAGCTCAGCGTCTGACAGCGGCAGCCGCATCTCACAAGCCGCAACCACCAAGCAGCCCACCAGCACCGCCGCCGCCGTCGGCGCCGCTGCTAGCAATACTGCTACAGCTCAGCGGTCCAAACGGCGCGATTCTCACAAGGCCAAGAGAAGTAGCAGCAGCAGCACCAGCAAGAGTCGCAGCCGCGAGACCGAACACGTTGGACGCTCTGGTTCGAACGAGCGCTCAACTTCCTTCGAGGCTCCAGCAAAGGCCCTCATACGTCAGTGCATGCCCGAGTGGTTGATGGCGCTGCCGGCCTCGTTGTTGTGCCCACACTGTCGCCAGGTGTTCCCGCTCGGCAACCAACCGACTGTCGAGTCATTCCATGCACAGTATGGCGCGCGCGACTCGCTGCACCAAGGGTGCTGATACTAACGCCACTGCCATCGTGTTCTGTCGAACGCAGATGCTCGCGGCTGCTCTCGCACCTACGCGCGCACAAGAAGCACCTCTGGAAGCCAACGGGACTCGGAAAGCATCGAGACTCACTTGCGATCCGTAGCATCATCAATCAAGCCCGGATACGGTATGGGCATGGCCGGCTGCAGATTCACAAGGTGCCACTTGCTAACCAGGCTTCACAGATCGGCGCTCTACACGCTCGAGGACTCGCCACCCACGCTCAAGAAGCAAACCACCGAACGACGGCAGCTACCTCACTTCTCTTGGCCCTCGCGGACATAATACAACAACATTCGTTCATTCGAGAGAGAGGAGGTCGATGGTGATGCTGATGTATCCAGTCTCACTCCTCCATTCGCCCATTCGTTCGTTGTCGTTGCCTCGCGCGCTGCGTCTGCCACCATCCTTGCTCCTCAAGAACACCGTTGTACTGCATCAACATGTTGCGCATCATTGCGATGCGCTCGCAACCGGTAGTCCGCGCGGCAGCTGCAGGTCTCAAACACACAGCAGCGGTGCCGCGCCAACCCACGTTGGTAGTGCCACTCGTCGGCAGGCTGGACGCCTCGCGTGCGCGCGCGAGCCACACAACGCCAAATCCCGCCGCCAACAAGCCCTCTGAGCCTGAGAAGTCGGCTGCGAGTGCCGTTGATCCGAACACTCCTCCTGCTGCTGCTGCGACTGATACAGCTGCTACGGCGACAGTCGCTGCAACGGGCTCGCGCGCCAAGCTACGCCAGCTGGTGGTGCAGTACGGCACGCTGGCCATGGTGACGCACGTGGTGCTGTCGCTGTGCTCGCTGGGCGGCACCTACGCCCTGGTGGCTGCTGGCCTCGACACGGCCCAGATCATCGAGTGGCTGCACATCCCAGCCTCCAAGAGTGCGTGCCTCGCTCGCTGTTGCTACTGCGCTAGTGCTGACGTTGCGTGCGATTCGCAGCATCGACGGCCGCTGGCACCTTCGCTTTGGCGTACGTCATCCACAAGGCCACGATGCCGCTGCGGCTACCGATCACGGTCATCGCAGTGCCGATCGTCGCACGCATTATGCGACGCACCAAGCGCTGAGCAGCACCCACTCCATTCCCATTCGTCGGCGATCGAGGCCACGAATGTGTCGATAGCAACAACGATACCACTCGAACAACTGCATCGGTCGGTACCTGCAACCGCGACGTAACAGCGCTGCCGATACGGTGGTGGTGGTGGTGGTGGCGGTGGCGGTGGTGTAGTTCTAGTCAGAGGGCCGTATATTCGGAGCCGTCACGAGCAGTGGCTGAGGCGCTGCTGGATGCCGCTGCCGGTCTGCGTCGTCCAATGGTGGTGCGGCCGTGCTTCTGCTGCTGGTCGTGCTTCTTCGAAGTGGCGATCGAGAGGTCACATCGGGTGGTTCATCGGTCAGCAGCTGCGGCGGTGGCTGGAGATCGCGCAGGAAGCGGTGCAGCTCGCTGCCCTGCGCCAGCACCTGCGCCACAAGGTGCGATATCTGTACCGGCAGCCTGCTCGGGTCGGATTCGCTGCCCAGCGCCAACGAGACACCGGTGTCGCCGGCTGTGCTTGAGCTTGCGCTTGCGTCGGTGTCGGCGTCAGACTCGGTGCCTGGCAGCGGGCTCTCGAGCTCGAGAGGCCCCGTTTCAGCCGCGTCTGCAGCGATGGCATCGCTCGATCGCGCGGTAGGCATGGCGCCCGAGTACAGCGAATTGAGATCGATGTCGACCTTCCTGCGCGTTCTGCTCAGCTGCAGCAGCCGCTGTACATCGAACCAGTGAAGCGACACCACCGAGGGAGCGCGTTGCTCACGTGGCAGCTCGGCGTATGCGCTCGGAAGCTCGCGCATCTGCTCCTCGATGCCGCTTGATCTCGCGTGCAGCACAAACAAGGCATAGCTGCCTGTTCGATGCCAGTAACAAGTCCGCTGTAGTGGCCCAGGGCCGCGTCGGCCATTGCAACGACGTCAGTCGTTGCGCCTCGCACCAGCGCCACACTGAGGAGGGAGGAGGGCAGTGAGGGCGGCCGCCGGTACCTGCTCCGAAGTGCGCAGCTGCGTGTACAGCATGGCGCGGCGCACCAGCAGCAGGCTGCCGGTCTCTTCGACCAGCTCGCGCACTGCCGTGAACTCGGAGTCCCGGTCGGTCTAGCAAACGGTGAACAGTGAGCAAGCTCGGCTCAGAGCCGCGGGCGCGTGCGAGCTCGGCTGGCGCGGCGGTACCAGCTCGCGTCGGCCCCCGATGAAGTGCAGCGACAGCGCCTTGGTGCTGCGGCGCTCGAGGCACAGCAGCGCCTGCCACGCGCCGTGTCGCTCCGACCACAGCAGCGGCAGTACTCCCGCGGCGCGGTACGCTGCCTCCTCGGCTGGCTGCAGTTGCGACGCCAGGTACTGCACTGGGTGCTGCTGCTGCTGCTGCTGCTGCGACGGCGGCGGCGAGGGCGACACTGGCATTGACAGCGACCAAGGTACGCCGTGATGTGCCGGAGGAGTCGGTGCGTGCGGCCACGGCTGCGCTACTGATGGACCACCGATCGCACCGTGGTACTGCTGGTGCTGTTGGTGCTGTTGGTACATGGCCTGCGCAGGCGGCGGTGCGTGGCCGTGGGGAGGCACTGGCAGTGGCCGCGGTATCGTGGCCACATGGTGCGGATGCTGCTGGGGATATTGGAGTGGCTGCTGGTACTGCAGCGGGTGGTGCTGGTACTGTTGTTGTTGTTGATGATGGTACTGGTGTTGATGTTGGTGTTCGTGCTGTTGCTGTTGATGAGGATGCTGCTGATGCTGGTGGCCGTCATGCTGCTGATGGTGAGGCGCCTGCGGATAGGGATGGTACCTGGCGCCTCGCTCGATGCGCCGATCGTACGGTAACTGCGCGTGGTGCGCCATCCAAGCGAAACAGTATACGCTACGCTGTCCAGAAGTGATGAAGTGTAGAGGGTCGCCCAACGCAGGCGGAGCGAGCGCGACCGCGGCGGCGACGACGAGACGACGCGACAGCCGCAGCAGCAGCAGACGACGACGAGCAGCAGCATCATCATTCGCTCGCTGCCTCGCAACCTCGCAAGCTCGCAAGCTTGAGTCCTGCTCGTGCTCGTGGTCGAGTCGCCGTGCTCTGCGCCCTGCGCCATGCAACGAGCGAGCGTATTGATCTTGGACACGACCTTCAAGGCCGGCGTCTTGCATCCGAAGCCCGTGCGCATCGGTACGACGGCGGCAGCGAGAGCGAGAGCGCGGGAGCCGCTGCGTCTGATCGGCTGCTGTGTGGTGCCGCCGCAGACCTCAAGCGCATCGAGGTCAAGGGCCGCGCTGACGGCCGCTCCAAGGGCGGTGGTGCCGCGCCTGCGTCAGAGGCCGCACCGCCGGGCCGCATCGAGGTCGAGATCGCGCGCTCCGAGGTGTCGCCGCTGGTCGAGGCCGTGCTCGAGTACTGCCGCATCGTGTTCGACGTGCTGCCCGCGACGCCGGCCTCGCCCACCTCACCCGGCCTCATGGTGCTCGCCACTCCCGACGCCGCCGACGCCACGGCCAACGCCGCCACGGGACCCGACCTCGACGACTTGATGACGCTCATTCCCTGGGAGGCCGACACGCAGGCGCTGCGCCCAGTACGATGCCTCGCGCCTGCTTCCATCGGCTCACGAACACTCACTCGCTCGCGCATCAGCTGACGGCCGCACTCGTCGGCGTGAAAGCCGCCGAGTCAGCGAGGCTCTGCGCCACGCTGCAGCTTGCAGTGCGCGAGCTCGCGGATCGGCAAGCGGCCCTGAGCGCCGAACAGGTCCAGAGTAGCATGCGCGAGAGGCCGCAGCGGGTCGCGTCATGCGATGCCGAAGCTGCCGACGAGCTCGCTCACAGCACGGCGCTTCTCCGTGCGCCGCTGATGCGCGGACGTATCGTGTGCTTCATGCTCACGCACCCGGGCCATGAGTTTGTGTACGCCAGCGAGCGCCTTCTTGCACCTCCTTGTCGTCGGCGAGCTCACCCTCGTGATTGCTATCGCTCTTTCTCTCTCTCTGTCGCTCACGCAGCTATTCCGAGGTGAACGCCGAGGGCAAGGTCGAGAGCATCGACTTGCGTCACTTCATTGAAGCTGAGTTGTTGCGAGTGTTTGGATTGTCGTTGTGGTACGACGAGCAGGTGCCGCCACATATGTTCTTCACGTTCATTTATGCTGACGAACGAACGAACGAACGAACGAACGTGCTCGTTGCATTTGCTGCGACCACTTGGCATAGCTATCTAAATTGTGAGGTGGTGTTCGTGACACTGACCGACGACAAGGCCAAGGAGGAGTACTACACGGTGCAATCGAGCATGAAAGGGGTACTGGCAGAGTCCAAGCACGTGTCGCTTACTTCGTATCTCATCTGACAGATGGTTGTGGTGGCGCGTCAGGTCGCGGCGCTGAAATACGAGCTGCATTGCGTATGCATCGAATCGCTGATGGAGGCGGTCGCGACGCTGGCTCTCACGCACTACAATCTCCGTGCCGTGCGTATCACTGGCATTCCTATGAAAGGTACCACCCGACACATCGCTACTATGAATACGACGGCATCATCATGACGACGACAGCGAATGGAACGGATTGTAACCACGATGCTCTCTCTCTCTCCCCACGTGCAGAGGGTGACAGTGCTATTCGCGCCGACTATGATGTGCTGCTGCTGCAAGCGTCCGACAATCATATTGAACGCGATCTACCAGGCATACTGCCGGCAGGAGCAAAACCACTCGAGTCCCATCCTGCCGTCACAACGCTGCGCTGGACAGCCGAGAAGAAATACGACCCGATGAGCTATCCGTCATCCTGCACACACCGCTTGACGCCACTCAAGCTAACTTCGAGTCCCAGTCAGTGTTTGATGAAGTATGTACTCGGCGGCAAGCCGGTCAAGCTTGCAAGTACCGGCTCGAGCACCATCACGCATCTACTCTCAGAGCACAATGGCATCGTCGTACGTGAGCCAACACGCACAAGTACATTACACTATCGTTCGACGCGCTCTCCTCCTTTCCTCACACGCATACGCGCACTTCTACTTGTGTGTGTGTGTGTGTGTGTGTCGCTCTCGTGTGGGTCTGCTCGTTGACAGTACCTGAACTGCCTTCGAAACCTCGAGTGGCACTATCAACAAGCAGCTCCGAGTGCGGCGGTAGCGAACTTCTACTCGACCACCGAGCCATATCTGTGTATGACGGACTTTGCCGGCATCGCCAAGTCAAGCATCGTGCATATGCTTGAACCCGACCAAAAGGATTCGCTCTTGCAGACTCCGCTTGTTTCCGACGCCGGAGAGCTCAAGGCCAAGGGCTCAGTCGCGCCATTCCACGTACTGCGGCAGACGGCACTCTTTCCCGTCCACCTGAACGACTCGATCTTTTGGGCGCCTGAGCTGGCTCCCGAGGCGAGACGCCTTCTCGAGCCGCTGCGCTCCTACTTTTTGCAACCGCATTTGTGGACGATCGAGCACCAACACTACATTACCGAGGTACGTGCCAAAAGGCGCGCAGCAGGACATTGGGAGATGTGAGCGAGTTACCGACGACAGATTCGATCCATTCGACAGACTCTCCGCCGATTGTTCATAGCCTTTCAAACGGCAGATGTATCGATGGTAAGTGCAACGCTGTACTCGGCGGTAATCATCACCGAGCAATGTACTAACCGGAACCGTGTGCGTGTTGGCAGTTCCCGCAAACAACACCTGCAACTCGACAGGAATACTATCGGTTGCTCTGGGCTGAAGTGCTCCTATTCGCCCGCCGCACTGATATGCTGCGCAACGTGCCCGAAGAGATGCAGCTGGGCAAGTTTATCGAGCGAATGTTTGCAGCACCACAGCACGCTGCCTCGATGCCCACCTGGCTCTCGAAGCCTGCGGAGGGAGAGCAACCCGTACCGCCTGCTCCGGCACACGTCGCTGCCACTCCAACAACTGCTGCTGCCGCTACCGTTGCTGGAACGGCTTCGAGCACCACCGCTACGGACTCGACAACCACGACGGCGCAAACCAGTACGCTCGTGCACGCCAACGCTCGCACCGCGCATCGCCCGGCACTAACCTAGAGACCACTCGCGCACCAGATGCAGGCGCCAAGGCGTTCCAAGAGTACGAGCGAAACAAGCGTCGAATCGAACAACGCCACGAGGGTGCCGATACGACACACAAACAGGCGACCGACGACGTGATTCGCGAGGCAAAGCGACGCAAGCGCGAGCACACGGTCGTTGCCACAGCACCCAAGACCTCGCTACTGCACTGCTTCTGGCGCGAGCGCGAGAAAGGCATGGATGAGCTGAAGGCGAATCTGTTGTAATAAGCTATCATCATCACCACCACCTACGCCATGACGGCAAATGACGGCAATGACGATGATGAGCAGGCTATGCACGAACATGAAGGGAGCAGAGCAGTGAGGTAGGCAGCGTGAGCAGGGCCAAGTGCGCATCCGGTATCTCGCTCCCAATTCGGCAGTGTGCAACCTCGCCAGCCGTCCAGCTCCCTTGCGCCTCTGGCGGTGCCGCTGCCGCCTCGCCCGTTGTTCCTCACCTCGCTCGCTCTCACGCAACACACAAGTTCGCTCGCATCGGTGGCGAGGCGCCCACTGCGCGATGGCTCGCCAGACTCGAGCGTTTGGTCGTGGCCAAGCACGCCTCAAGCCCACCTGCATCACGGCTTGCTATCGCGTCTCGGCGCTGTTCATCGTGTTGCTTGCGTTCTGCGTCGGCATCGCGCTCTCGATCGTTCTGTGGGCTGTAATCGACCACCAGCAGAACCGCGAAGTCGACGGCGTCTTCCAACGCGAGGCGAGCAACGTCAATGCGCTGCTGGGCAAGGAGCTTGCGCAGCTGCGCTTGTTTCTCGTCATGCTGCGCGACACGTACCTGGTCGTGGGCAAGCCGCTCACCAGCAAGCAGCTCGCTCTCGCAAGCGCTCCCGCTCTAATGAACTCCACGTGGCAGCGATTGGTGGCCTACTCGCCTCTCGTGACCCTCGATCAACGACCGGCCTTCGAGCAGATGCTCTCGCTCGAGGAGAACGCCACCACCATCATCACGCAGCTGACTCCGGCCGACACGCTCGAGCCTGCATCGCCTCGACCTCTGTACCTACCGATCAGCATCATCCTTCCTACTTCGAACCATTCCGATCGGCTGGTCGGCTTCGACCTCTGGAGTCTGCCGAACTTCACACAAAGCACGGCGCAAGCGACCGCCACGCGCAACATTACCAGCTCCACGCGAATCCCACTGCTGAACAGCACGCGTACCAACATCGTGCCGCTCTACACGTCGTCGCTCGACCCAACCAACGAGCAGTACGCCACCATCTTCACAATGTCCATTTCCTTTCGACCACAAGCTTCCCCGACAAGCTTCGTCAATATCTTGGTCTCGTTACCGCAAGCCGTTTGCGTGGCCATCGACTGCTCCGACCCTTCGCTCGAGGTCTTCATCTTTGACCGCTCTGCACCTCCCACCGAGCAGTATCTCTTCCAACTGGTTCGCTCCTCTCTCTCTCTCTCTCTCTCGTGTGCTGTGTACCATCGCATTGATTCTCACTTGCGTGTGACTCCCTCTCGCTCGCTCGTGTAGGCAAGTGGAGGACCGACGCAAGTCGTGTGGGACACGATTCCCTCGCCAGACACTCTCTCTGCTCGCGCTTACCAGGGCTTGGTGTACTCGACCGACATTGATGTTGGTGGCCGCACCTGGACCATCATCTGTCTCGCCACAAGCAGCATCCAATCGTCCACTTCCAAGTGCGCCTCGACCCTTGTTCTCCTCGTGTTGACTCTTTGTCTCCTGGCTGATACGATGCTGATACAATCATCACATGGTTGATGTTGGGATTTGGGTTTGGGAAACCACACAGTGATTCAGCAACGATCGTGTTGGCCGTCGGAATCGTCGTGAGTTTCGTATTCAGCACTATCTTGTTGGTGTTGTTCGTGACGATTGACTGGAATCGTCGACTGGCGTTACGTTCCAACGCGGAGGCGGCACAGCATGAGCTCGAGAAACTCAACGCCCAAGCAGCAGATCGAGCCAAGTCCGAGTTCCTCGCCAACATGTCTCACGAGATTCGCACTCCTGTCAACGGTATCATCAACACCACCGATATGCTCCTCGAACAAACTTCTTCATTGAGCGCCGAGATGATCGAGCAACTCGAGCTGTTGCGTTCGTGTGGTGATGCATTGTTGTCGTTGGTGAATGATGTGCTCGACTTCAGCAAGATCGAAGCCAACAAGCTCCATTCTGAGAAGGTCCGTCTCTCTCACTCATTCACTCATTCACTCATTCGATCGAACTCACTTCAAACACACACAGAGGCTGATCGTCACCGAGCCATTCATCGACTCGACGATGGCATTGGTGATGACCAAGGCACGACAAAAGTCGATCTCGCTCTCGTGCTCGATTGCGCAAGCGACACCGCGAGCCTTCATCAGCGACGAAGTGAGGCTGAGACAGATCCTCGGCAATCTCTTGTCGAACGCCATCAAGTTCACACCAGCTTCAGGAGCGATCTCGATCGAAGTGCACTATCGCACTCGATCGCAACCAACGTTTGGTCAAATCGAGCTCCCATCCAAGTCTCCTCGAGATCCTTCCTCGTGCTCGTCGTCGTCGTCGTCGCCCTCCTCGTCACAATCGGCACAAGAACTCTCGTTGGTCATCGACTTGGATGATCTTGGCGGCGGCGGAGGAGGTGGTGGTGGTGGTGGCGAAGGAGAGCTGGTGTTCAGTGTGAGTGACACGGGAATCGGCATTCCGAAGGACAAGTTCGAGTCGATCTTCCACTCGTTCACACAAGCCGACTCATCGACCACGAGGCTTTATGGAGGCACGGGCCTCGGGCTGGCAATCTCTCTCAAGCTGGTGGAGCTGCTCGGAGGCAAGATCTGGGTCGACAGCGAAGAGGGCCACGGATCGACGTTCGGCTTCTTTGTGAATGTCACGCTGCCGACCACCGACGAGTTCGCACAAGCGAACATCACCGACCAGAGCGAGATCGATCTCCTGTTGCATCGATTCCCGCACACTCTCAACAAAGACTTTTCGAAGACTCGTCCAGAGGAGCTCGACTTGATGGCTCCTCTCGCATCGTCCTCACAATCACAATCGTCGATTGCATCAACTGCACCAACAATACCAACGATGATTGCACCAACAACACCAACAACAACAACAGCAGCATCACCAACAACAACATCAACAACAAGAAGAGCAGAGGCAGGAACAAGATTGGTCGATTCAGGAGACGATGTGCAACTCTCGACCGACTCGGGCTCATCTCCCGACAACAAGCTCGGCGTCGTGACTTGCTCCTCGACACTCAACAGACCACCGGCAATCTCGAATGGTGAGGCCAAGACATTGCAGTCGAGCTTGCTTGATTCCAGCTGCTCGATGCAACCGTCGGCGACTTCACCAGCAATGCAAGCATCAACCACAACATCCGAACCAAGCACTAGTTCAAAACTAGTGAAAGCACCCGTAGTCTCTCCATGGACACCCCCGAGCTCAGACCCTCCCCAGAAACCAACACTACGAGCAAGCCAACAGGCGTCATTCGCGTTGGTGCCGACAACAACAACGCCACGATTCACAGCATCAGTGTTGTTGGTCGAGGACAATCTCATGAACCAGAAGGTGGCAGCGAGGCTGCTGTCATCTCTCGGACACACAACCGTCGTGGCCAACAACGGTCTCGAGGCCGTCAACGTATGTTGCCACAAGGCCAAACCCAACCCAAACCCACAGAGCATACACATATGTGCTTGAGAAGTCAAACTCGTTGATTGAGATGCGTGGATGGCTGATGACTGATGTGTGTGTTTGGGGATGATGGATGGGAACAGATCTCGAAGCAACAGCGGTTCGATGTGATCTTGATGGACTGTCACATGCCGGTGATGGATGGACTCGAAGCGACACAACAGATTCGCAAGGATCCGAGCAACTGCAATCACACGACTCCCATCGTCGCGTTGACCGCGAATGCCATCGAGACCAATCGGCAGTTGTGTGAGGAGAGTGGAATGGACGGCTTCCTCACGAAGCCGATTCGCAAGCAAGAGCTCGCCGATGCGATCCAGGAACGGATCTCGGCAAAGTAGTGTGTGCTTGTTGTGGTTGTGG
>Ga0209914_1003193_pt1 | contig 11968 bp, 10 predicted proteins | sample ThiBiot_500_plan_FD_183949 | JGI IMG/M metagenome (GOLD analysis project Ga0209914, IMG submission 183949) | Wastewater bioreactor microbial communities from Cape Town, South Africa - Thiocy_cont_500_plan (SPAdes) | ecosystem: Engineered > Bioreactor > Thiocyanate-remediating > Anaerobic-Aerobic...
TACGCCTGTTCTATCCTCTTGGCAGTGCAACGAGAACGATACAAATAACACGATCCGTGATCGTGAGGCAGACACTATTCTTCTTTGACTGGCTGGTTCGTCATGCTCGCGTGTTCAGCGAGGTTCTGCTTCACTTTGGTATCGCGTATCACGGCGAAAACGACCTCGATACCGAGCACGGTCATGTAGCGGCGGAGCTCTTTGCCAATCGAGCAGATTTGTTGACGCTCGAGGCGTTTCAACGCGTCATCTCTGCGCCTCAAGCTCATCGTACATGCGAGGTACGAATCACTCGCTCTCCCACTGAGACGCAAAAGTTAATGGGCGTGCTATTCGCTCGAAAGCAACTCTCCTCTCTGACTTTTGGTGCTGTTGCAATGCTGAATTGGATCGACCGGTGTGTAACGATGATGTGGTATTGGCGCGAAGATCGACTTTACATTGTACAACTTTGTAGATTGGTTCAAGAGTGTCCCCAACTCCACCTTCATCCTCAAAGGTCTCCATGTGTTTCACTTTGATCACCAAGGACTCCGCGTCAAGAAAGCATCAAACGAACAGTATTGCAATGTGATCTATACACTGCTTGAGCGCCAGCCACCTGGTGCTCCAAGCATCCTCGAAACTGCCGTACAACCGGTGCCACCAACTCTCCGACAACGCATTCTCGCTGCGTCGACTTGTACCTCGGCTCTTACAACCTGGCTTCTGACGGGAAAATGCACGCCAGCGCAGCAACAAGTACGTACGGCATGGCGAGAATATCTCGTAGTGGCACGATCATCATCTTGCACGCAGCGCGCTCACTTACCCGCGGTGCGGTGCGCGCGGTTGCTCTTGCACGTCACCAGCCGTTCCAACTTCTTCCTCCTCATCAAATACCGCCTCCACCAGTCGAATCTACTTTGGTACCAGAGGCGCCCCAGGCCACCGCCCATCGAGCTCGACAACGAACGTCAACACCGGCGCCATTGCCGATGGAGCTCGAGGACGATGACGTCGAAACGAGCACCGAGTATGAAGTGGAATCGATCAAAGCGTGCAGGCTCTCACCAAACGACACCATCGAGTTGCACGCGTACTTTCGCGACGGTACTGCACAGTGGATCACGTGGGATGAAGTGCACGATGGCACTGTGGTCACCGAGGCAGTGCTGCAATATCTTGCGCGTCACCGGAATTCGAAGGTACCGACCGTCTCGCGGCTCAGACGTGCGGTGAACCAGCTCCAGCGGCAACAACGGCTTCTTGACCAGCAAGCGAGCACAAGTGCAGACAACGCCCCGACCGAAGAGCCAGCAAGCCTTTCATCATGATCACCGATTTGCCATGTGTGTATGCGTGCGTGCGTGCGTGCAGTTGGAGCGCTGCTACCCGCGATGCACCGCATGATTCCCTCTCAGTGAGGCAGTTTATTGATGGTCTTTGAAGCGTACTCTTGTTCATCGATCGCGTAGAGTTGATAAATGTTCTGTATTGTGCGTCCATTCAGTATACGACGACACAGGACCTCGAAACTGGTCGAGGTACACGTCCAGTCTTGCTGCGTATGCGCGTCTATGGTGGCAACCGTCATCATGAGATTGCCGCTGCGGGTTTCTTTGCGAATACTTGATGCGATGCGGGTGGCGTTGAACTTCAATGATGACCGTGGTGTGTGCAATCGAGATGTGTCTTCAGGCGCGCGATATCGATAACCTCGGGACCAAGATACTTTCAACACGCGGATTCCACAGTGACTTTTGCACTCGCCATCGGCCACAGCACATTTTTCAGTTTTTTGAGAGTATCTCGATCTACGCCCTGCCTCCACGAGACCTTGCGCTTGTTGCACAATTACGATGATCGACCCACGAGAGGCCGAACGCGCGATTTCGAGTCGAAGGGGACGAAGCACCACGACGCAGCATGCGAGTGTCGATTGTATCTGTCATCGGCGCACACCTCGCTCCCAATCGATCAAGCTCAATCCGACCTCGGTGTCGATCGCCGAACCAACCATGGATGCCTCGATGAGGCGCATACACGATGCAATTGAATCGATGAGAGGCGGGCGATCCTCCGCGCCGATCATCGAGAGTGAAGATTTCGACGCGCTCGATGCATCAGGAAGTGTGCCATTTTTGTTGTACACAAACTATTTCGAAAGTATCTCGATCTACGTCCTGCCTCCACGAGACCTTGCGCTTGTTGCACAATTACGATGATCGACCCACGAGAGGCCGAACGCGCGATTTCGAGTCGAAGGGGACGAAGCACCACGACGCAGCATGCGAGTATCGATTGTATCTGTCATCGGCGCACACCTCGCTCCCAATCGATCAAGCTCAATCCGACCTCGGTGTCGATCGCCGAACCAACCATGGATGCCTCGATGAGGCGCCTACACGATGCAATTGAATCGATGAGAGGCGGGCGATCCTCCGCGCCGATCGTCGAGAGCCAACTTTTCCGCAGGTGCGCACTGTGCACGGTACGTACTCGCTCCTCACAAAGTGTCACACCGAACAGCTCGACAACGAGTTTCTCCGTTGGGGCTCGATGAAATCAGGCGTTTGTTGTACGAGCACGTTGACCGTAGTGCGAGCAATACGAGACTGTACTGCCTCGATACCACCCGCAGCGTCTCCCAAAGGCACTCCGGCGAAGTGTGCATCGTATGCGCGCATGGCCATGGGAGGTGGCCAATCCTCGATCTGCAATAGCTGGCGCGCCGAGTTGCGGCGAGAGCGGAGGCGACAGGGTATCGCATAAGCTCATCTATTTGATGAGTTGTGGTTCTCGCCCATGGACCAGGCTCACGACGATGCATTACAACGGCGCAACCGACTGGGTAACACAAGCCCATTGGTCTCTCGCAGTGCCGCGAATCCATGCGAGAAGCGAGATATGCGAGTCACACTCAAACAATACAAGTGCCCCAAAACGCAAAACTACCCATCTTGCCCGTCCCCCCCTGCGGCTCCCACTGATCCTCATCCAACGAAACTCAGCAAGTAGAGTCTGGACGCATAGACGTACAGATAGGCCGCGGCTGGGGCTCACGAGGAAGCAGGAGCGCGCCGGGGCAGCCGAGAAAAGTTGTGTTGGGGATCGCACACTTGGCACTGCCTGGCAGACATGAGGGACGAGTGATAAACAGCGACTAGAGCTGCGGGATGGGTACGAGAGCAAGCTGTGAAGCACAAGCTATCCTCTCTACCTCCACGAGCTGTTTATTGCGGTTGCTGTATTACGGTACGAATTCTAGAATAGTCAGATAACAAGTGCATGTACTGTAGATAGAAGGCGCGGCAACACCGCGACGAGCAAAACATCGTTGCTTCCACTGCACAAGTGGAGAGAAGATGGCTTAACGGAGTTGGGCACTTGTGCCAACTTTGCCGCCAATTGAAGCATTGAAGCCGCCAATGTGGCCAGTTGCTCGATTGCCAATGCAGTTAAGCATAAAAATGAAGAACACCTCCAGGATGCATTTGAATGCCCCAGGCTCACGCAGCACTGGATGTTCGTTTGCGACAGAGCCAGGAACAAGACTTGATCCTTGCGCCAAAACCACCACTTCCCAGCCGGTCACCTCAGCGAGAGAGATGTCATCGAACTTACCAGGCCTGCTAGTAATCCGAGGGTAAACCTCCTCTCTACGACGTTCAAAGTCCTTAGCAAGCTCGCGATCAAACTCGGTAGAAGGATTCTTGTAGGCATCGCGGAGGTGTTGCTTGCACCGGTCTCGAATGGAAGCAGCTTGACCGACGTAGCCTTTGCCATCGCGTATTCGTCGCCAATAGTAAATTCCCTCAGCGTTTCCAATCGTACCAACAAGCGATCCAAGGGATTGCATGCTGGTCGTTAGTGGCGTTCGGTACTCGTGCTGATACAATGTAATAATGTATGACATTAAGGCAGGACTCAATCGAGAAAGAAGCTCGGCCCGAAGCGTCTGAACCATTTGCACTCGTTTCGAACCCGCAAGTGTGCGCTTCTTGCGAGGGTGAACGAAATACTCAGTGTTGAACGACTCAAAATTCCTTGCCCAGATCTCGCCGAGCTGCGTGTGTTTGGATTTGCCGAGGCACCTTTGCATTGCCGCATCACGCAAGCAGTTTGACAAAAACGCCTTTGTCTCGCTGTTGGCGCAATGGAGCTCGCCAATTGCAGGATCTAGCTTGGCCGACAGTTGACACTCGTCTGCAGCCTGAAGGATTTGTTGCTCAGTAAGCTGATGAAATGGAAGGCGCTTGCTGTAGAGGCTCCAAACTGTCAGACCCAAAGACCACAAGTCTGCCTTAATCGGATCGTAAAGCTCGTGGCGCAACAACTCAGGAGGCATAAAGCGTGTAGTGCCAAGAACAGTCTTTGCTCCGCTAGATATCGTGCAAGCACAATCCAGATCGATCAGTTTGATCATTGGGCGAGGAGGAGGTCGGCGGAGGACAATGTTACTTGGTTTAATATCTCGATGAGTGAACCCGGCTTCGTGAAAGGTCTCCACTGCGGCGATGAGCTGCGACTGAATAATTTCAATGTCAGACAATGACAGATCCTCATAATCAGCAAGCGACATTCCGTGGCAGTACTCCAATACCAAGCAAAGGTTGGGCTCGGGACAGTAACCAAGGCAAGAAATAACAAATTGATTTGCATGACTTTTTCGATACTGGCAAAAAACCTTGATCTCCTTGTACAGATCGTCATGAAATTCCTGCCCAAGGGGTTGCTTTACCACGACAGCACGATTCTTCCAGAGTGCTTTTGATACTTTCCCTCGGCCTCCGTAGCCAATGGCATCTTGTATGGTGAGATCGTCGAAATTCAGAATCGGCAACTCGGATTCATCCGTGGGCACGGGAGCCTCTTCATCCCGAGATTCTGGTGCTACGATTGTTTCAATACGCTCCTCAAGGAGGTCACAAACTCCAGCAAGAGTAGCGCAAGGCTCTTTTTGTTGGTCTCTCCATACCACGACATATTGTGAATCGAACTCTCCTTGGTTGTTCACCAGAACGAACTCGGCAATAGGGAGGCACTTTGGCACTCTGCGCTCTTCATCATGACTGGGTAGGAGCTCATTGGTGTTCAGTATGACAGCTTGGATATGCAAAGCATTGAAAAAAGCATCTGGTGCGGTATTGAAATCCAACGGGGGAATAACGATTGGCTTTTGCTCAAGCTGGTCCAGCAACTGTTTCGAGATTGGGACTACCTCAAGTCTTCGTTGGTTCGGAACTGCGATAGCGCTCAGTTCTTTGGCTGCATAAGTTCTCCAAGTATTAAGATGGCTTGAGAGACCCGAGAGAATTGCCGAGACGCCAGCGCCTTTCAAAGATTCCACAAACTGCGACATAGCAACCCCTCGCCTCAACGTTGACTGCACCAACTCGCGGCAATGGGAACGGATGCAATCAATGGGATCCTTAAGGCTCCATTCACGGATTATTCTTTTCATCGTTGAGTCAAGTACACAATAGAAACCGGAACCGGTCGCACTCGCGAGTACAAGCTGGGAGCCTTGGGATACTGTGAGTTGCAGGCGTTTTAGGCTGGCATGCAAATGATGTAAGATGGCGGAAACCAAGTCCTCATCGATCTCGATGTTCTTCCTGATCTTCCCTTGAGACCGAAATGTCCCATGTTCTCGAGCAACGCAAGCCCAAGTTCTAGGATTCAAGGCTTCCCAACGTCCTGTTTCGACTGCGAAATCGACAATCCTATTAATTTTTTCATGGGCTGTGTGTAGGTCGTTGACCTGCTTTGTACATCGTGCCAGCCATTCCTGGATGAGCTGAACGTCGGACTTATTTCGAGCATCCTCTTCAAACGAGGGGTCTCCTTCAGTCATGGATATGAGTCCTCGTAGCATATGCTTTGCGTGTTCCGCAAGTCCTGCTGGCTGAATTCGTAGCAACAGTCGTCTAATGGTTGGGAGGCCAGTATCCTCTGAGCCTCCTCCCCTGGATTCGACAAAGTGTAACGGTATACTGGTGCAAGGAAAATAGCTGCGCATTTGAAGCTCCAGCATCTTCAGTTGTGACCCACGAAGAGAGAGACGCTCATCATCGGGCAATTCCTCCCATTCTTCCACTGAGCCTTCGAGAAAGTCAAGAAGGGGATACGGTACTTCTGATTCCGTGATCTGGCGTTCAATATCACCGCGCTTCGAAATTACTACTCGCAGGATAGAAGGATCTGTCAAACTGTTGTACAACTCCCGAAGGTCGTTCTGGGTCTCTCTCATGTTCAAGTTACCTTGAGTCGACACATAAAGAATCATGTTCGCTTTGCGGATCGCTTCTCTCGCTGCGTGAACTCTAAGTGGATTAGTGTCGTTCACTCCAGGCATGTCAACCAGCCGGATCCCATGTGGTAATCCTTCGAAGTTTCCTGAAAGCTTTATGGCCTTGACCACTGGCCACACGCCTGTTGAAAACGCTTGAACACTGCGCATATTGGAAGGGTTCGGCCGATCTGGAATACTCAAACACTTGCGCAGCTTCTGCGTCATTGAGCGGTCGTCCAAATACTCAAAAGTTTCTCGAGTTCCAATCAGCATCTCTAGGCTTCTGTTGTCGCCATCGCCAACGATGCGGAACTTTCCATCTGCCAGTGCCGAATCAAATCGATGCTTGATGGACTGTTCAAGTATGTCTTCATCTTCGTTGTCCAAACCTTCTTCCGTGCCAGCCAGAACTCCGCGCATTGATTCCCATTCTTGGTGGGAGACGTAAACAATTTCTACCTTCAATGGCCCTTCGGTACGTTCAATCTCAATGGCATAACCAGTGCACGGGGCCGAGCCATCGCCGGTTGGAAGATATTGTTTCTTGAGCAAAGCGTTAAGCAGAGTGGACTTACCGACTTGTCGCATGCCGTACACTCCAACCACGCGCGGGGTGCCAGCCGACTGAAGAGTACGAAACACTTCCACGAGAACTGGCTTAAAATCAGAATTGTCCATTCTCTCCAGGTGTTCTAGACACGCCCGAGCGGTTTGAACAACCCGTCTATCGTCGAATGCGAAAGGGCGATCGTAACCAGCCAATGGTTCGACTAGATCGAAGAACTCACCATCCCAGCCAAGCTCCACTTGTGGAAACGCGCGATCTCCAAACTCGCCAAGACCAAAAATGATGAAATGTAAACGCAATTGAATGGAGAGCTGCGAAAATGTCGCCCTTGCAGCCTGTGTTATGGCCCGCCAGCTGGCTCCTGTGGGAGCGACTTGATGAAATATGGGAACAAGGCGCCTAAGGTCGGCAGCCCTCTCAGGGCATGCGGCCACCAGCACGTCGCTCAAGGTCTGGTCTGAATCTCTCGGTACAGTGAAGCTGAGACACCGCCCAGCTCGGCGCAGCTCGCCCCACAGCTTGGTCGCGGGATGCTCCGTTACCGGGAGCAACGTCGAATCTGGAACTTCTGGCGAGAGAAGCCCCCTCGCAGCAAAAGCTGACAGATATCGTTCGGCTTCCTCGTTTGTGGGATAGTGATCCCCAGTTGGATTGCAAAGGAACACACTACATGTCCAGTGGCTTTGCGCAAGAGACTGAACCTGCGAAACGGTGGACTCTGTGTGCAGCAAAAGCAGGAGAGACCCGCGGCGCATAGCCACAAGTTGATTCCCTGGAAACACTTCCTCGACCCGAGGCTGAAGGTCTACCAAGCCATTGTTGATAGAAGCAGCTCTTCGTTGATTGAAGTACACAAAAGTGCCGACGGCAATTGCTCCCAACGCCACTCCAGCAAAGAAGTTGTTATCGCCCGTGATCGATATAATAATATCTCCAGGCATGCTGGCGGAAAGGAGCGCGCAGAGGCGTGACAAGAACAAAACTCTGCCGGAGTGAGACAAACTGCTTGGTGATGCCAGGCGAGGCGCAGGCGAGGCGCAGGCAAGGCGCAGGCGCGCTTGTGTAGAACGAAGCCTATCATTGCTTTTCCAGTCCAGGCCAAAAAAGCTCAGGCACAGGTTATCAGTGCTGGTACTGAGCTTGCAGTTGCTTTGATATCAAGGCAAATGCCAGCTTTTGTGCGAGGTGTCTGAGGTGTTTCTCTTATTGGTTATTGTATGGTGGCTGTGCCTTGATTGCATCGCTCTTTGGCTCTTGTTCCGCCGACAGTGTCGGGCCGTTCGCCATGGATAACCGTTCCAAGCGCAAGCACAACAAGGATAAGGACCGGGAGTCGCGTGCGCAACAGCCTCCAGGTACGTACGTGATGCTTCGATATCTTCTTGCATTGATTGGGAGTACAATGACTCACTGGCCGCTCCGGAAGAATACGATGACCCACCAGCTACTCTCGCTGCTGCTCAGCAGCCACATCAAGAGAGTACGTTACGGTATCATTGGGTTCGCTTGATTCTCACCTTGTTCTTGGCCGATGTTCCTGTTATGTCCTGCAGCAGTGAGCGAGACTAGTGTACAGAGCCACACGGGCTCTCCGGAGGTCCCCAGTGCAAGCTCGCAGGTAAGCGTCGGCGTTGCTGACCCGGTACGTTTGAGCGTGCAGACTTATGACGATATGCCCAGCAATGCCTGATATTTCCCCTCCTAGCCGCACTTCAATGTGCTGGACATCGAAGCCACTGCAAGCAAGATATTCGAGATTGGGCTTTGCAATTCTACCGCCGCCGCAACCACGCTCGCCAGACAGTGGGCAACATTTACTGTGCCTCAAATGAAGGCCTACTGGGAAGAAAAGGGCTTACCCGGTTTGAAAGGTTTGTATTGCAGCTGCAATACAAGCCAAGAAAGATGCACTCATCTTTCTCTGCGACTTTCTCAGCGACCTTCTCCGGCATACCTTTCGACGAAGAGCACCGTTGCCGGTATGTCTTCCATGTCAAACCTCTGGTTTCCTGCTAATTGCCCCTCTGTAGCTACCAACGTGGATTTGCGGTCCTGGAAAGAGTGGCACAAGACCGCCGTATCCTGGTTTCTCGTGACGCCAACGCCTGTGAGTTGCAAGCCCTTGGTTACCTGGCCACCAGAGTGGAGCTAATCTTCGTTGACTCCTTCCGGAACAAACTTGCCCAAGTCTATGGAGCTACTTCCGGCGCTGATCAAGGGATGACAGAGCTTACTTTCGAGATCATCAAAAAGTCCCGCAAGAGCATCATCCGGTCAATGCCACGGCAAGTGGCACTGGACACTGGTACCTGGCTAATTTGCTTGCGTTCTAAATGCAAGGAAGCCTGGGCGCATTGGATGATAGCGGAAGTTAAGGATGGTTCCGTTAAACTTCGGCAATCTTGGGGACATCACGGTATCGTTCTTGCCTGGAGTGAGCACACAATGGTAAACGAGGACTTCTGGCAACACCTTCAAACTGTTACCGGTACCATTGCTGGTGATTTCGTCACCAGTTTCAACGAGATTGCTCTTCCGGAGGAAAAGAAGATGGCCCACATTCCGGCCCCATTTGCTGGGTACGTGTGGAAGAACAGCTAGGGCACCGAAATCCGCCTCAATCAATTGGCAATACTTGTCCCACACGGGCGCGCGGCCTTTTTTGGTGATCTGCTGGGGACTTCCTACAGGTGGGCGTTCCTTTTCTTCACCCTAACCCTAACCAATAGCGGAATGCGGATTCTCAGAGCCTTTTCCTCTCTTGAGGCCTTCATCATAATCTCGTACCGATAACGAAAATAGTACACTTCCTTAGCCTTGGCAGTACTGTTCGTTCTCTCGGTTTACGCTTCGCTGGTCCGCGCAGGGGCCTTGCTTCCTCTGACCGGCTTGAATGGGAGGCAAGTCGACGTGGGTCGCGGGTTGAACGCGCAGCGCCACGAATGCGCTCGGGCACACTATCATGCATTGCAGCGCCCCTTGCCCCACCATCCCCCAAAGCACCGAGGCACGCAGAGCAGGAGCGAGCCAGGAGAGCAGCGACGCAGAGCGCGAGGGAAACGAACGAGATGATATATCGGCAAATGTACTTGGTGAACAGCGCAAGAAACACAAACGAACACGATCAAATCGTGTCACAAACACACATGTGCAGGTGAGTGACTGCGTGGCACAGTGCACAATGACAACCTCTGGTTTCGTGTTGGTGACCGACGCCCTGCTTCCGCACTTGCTTCTGCTGCTGCTGGTTGTTGTGGTTGTTGTTTCATCGAGTGGGCACTCGATTGTTGCATCATCAGCCACACAAGCTGCTGCTGCTGCAGTTGAGAAATCTGTTGTTGCAGAGCAACCTGACGTTGCAGTTGGGCGATCTCTCGTTGCGGCTCCTCTCCTTGGTTTGCTGGCGCGAGTTCCGGCTGTTCCTGCCGCAGCTGCAGCTGCAGCGTTTGCTGCTGTTACAGCTGTGCAATTTGCTCGTGCAGTCGTTGCATCTCTTGTTCTCGGTGCTCCTCGGATGGAGCGCTGCCGATGCTTGCAGCATCGGCACTCGGTGCGTGTGGTTGCGCAACCCCTTCGGCTTGATGGATTGGCTTTGGCTGCGGCTGTGGCTGCGCCTTCTTTCTGGATCATCCAAGAATGAGATGTATGAGTGCAAATGTAGTGTTGCCAGTTCGCGAATGTCGTTCGTTGCGCACCGTGGTGCCGTTGAGGCTGTGGCACTGGCTGCTATTGCTGCTGCTGCATCATCTTGTTCGTCTCGTTGTTGGGCCGCTGCACTCGCCCGCTTGCTCCTCGAGCGTGTGATCGGTGGCTTGGCACGAGAGGGTTGTTTCCTGGTGGTGGTGGTCTTCTTGATTGCTGTGCTCGTCGGCGCCAAGCACTTGCTGCGTGATGTTGACTTGCTGGCGCTGCGGTGTCCGCCTTTCCTCTTCCGCGCTTGCTTGCTTGTTGTTGATGATGATGAAGCCGTGGCTGCCGCAGTCGTCGTTGTCAGAATCGTCGCCTTGGTGGCTCTCGACAGAGCTGTCATTGATGACGGCGCTGCAACAGTTGTCAGTGACGGTGGCGCTTGTTTCGGCACTTACTGCCATGGTCGAAGCGTGTGTCCCGTGCGCGAGTCGTTGTGCTCCGATCCCAACGACACAGCCGACCAAGAGGCCGAGAAAAGTAGCAGTACTCCTGATGATGGGAATACGAGCGCCGCAAGCTGCACAAGTCCAACGTGCGTGTACCTGATTTCGTTGAGCTGGTTCACTTGGAACGCAACTACCGTAGTGGTGCCCTTGATAACGACGAACATGCCACCTGGATGGCAAATTGGTTGATGATATTTGCCAAATGAGCCGCCAGGGTTGTGAGGAGCACTTGAGAGCCGCACAAGACAGGCCATTATCGTTACGAATACACAGAATCAGATTACCAAGAGCATCTTCCCTCCGCTTCCTCGCGGTGACCTTCGGACTCAATCAACAACGAACAGGCCTTGCTCCAATCATTGGGCTCTCGTCTATCTCGCGTGTCGCCGCAGCTGGCGTCGCAGCAGTCACATCGCCAGTGTACGCGAGCGCCACCAACTTTTTGATGGTTGGGCACAAGGATTCGGGCTCCCTTTACCCCCACGCCCTAAAGTGAGCAGGTGAGTAATTGAGCATTAACGAGATTCGGTTGTTGTGGTTGAAGAGGTACTTGGAAAGAGTTTGGTGGCATCAGGAGAGTTCATGTCGATTTGAGATTGGCGGGAGGATGGATGCACTGATGGGAACAGGTACAAGCGCCAATATCTATCTATCGTGATCTATCGTGATCTATCTGTCGTGATCTATCTATCTCTTGATCGTTCGTGTTCTTGATATCAAACTGATACATTGAATGAGATCTGCCTGACGTTGGAATTGGGTGCACAACTTCTACACCCAAGTGCTGGTCGCAAGAGGTTCATACTCTTCCAACCCGAGGAGTAGATAGATAGATAGATCACGATAGATCACGATAGATCACGATAGATAGATAGATAGATAGATAGATAGATAGATAGATAGATAGATAGATAGATAGATAGATAGATAGATAGATAGATAGATAGATAGATAGATAGATAGATAGATAGATAGATAGATAGATAG